>Ga0307282_10000140_pt1 | contig 20260 bp, 19 predicted proteins | sample ER_DNA_121_FD_194475 | JGI IMG/M metagenome (GOLD analysis project Ga0307282, IMG submission 194475) | Bulk soil microbial communities from the East River watershed near Crested Butte, Colorado, United States - ER_DNA_121 | ecosystem: Environmental > Terrestrial > Soil > Floodplain | place...
CTCGGCGGCAAAGTCGGGCTTGATGATGTGGTTGATCTGCCGGGTGGCGTTGCCGGAACCGCGTACCTCGATGTCGACCTCGTCCGGTGTGACCAGTCGCGGTTCGAGTCGTTCGTCGGCGAGCGCTCCGGAGACCGCGACCTCGACATCGCCGAGTGCGGACAGCGTGTATTCGGTGTCGCGTGGGAGGTAGAGGGCCCAAGGCATGCCTTCAAAGACATTCGAGCGTTCGCCGAGCTCCCATCGTTCGCCGCCGCTCTCGACTGCGCACCTTCCTCCCAACGGCACGAGCGCGACCTCTTCGCCGACGGTCTGCCGGGAGACCTGCTGGCCGTCGCGCAATCGTTCGACGCGGAACGAGAGGAAGCGCCACGACGCCGACGCAGGGTCGACCACGTCCCACTCGCCGTGGCGGAGCAAGAGCTGAGTCACGCGAGCTCCGCCTCGAGCTCTTCGAGGGTCGGCATCGCCTCCGAGCATGCCAGTTGCGACGCCACGATCGCGCCGGCCACCGAACCGCGACGCACCGCTTCGTCGAGGGGTAGATCGGCGTGCAGGCTCTGTACGAGCGTCGCGACGAACGCGTCCCCGGCGCCGAGGCCGTTGACGACTTCTACTGGATGTCCCGGCACGTCGATCTCCCGGCCGTCTTGAAAGAGCAGAACGCCGCGCTCGCCGCGCTTGAGCACGAGCGTGCGCACTCCGAGCCCGAGCAGCGCGCTCGGGTCTCCCGCAGCGGCCGCGACCTCCTCTTCGTTGCCGATCACGATGTCCGCATGCTTCGCAGCGCTTCGAGCGAGCTCGCCGTATTCGTCTGCTCGTTCCCAGAGCGTTGGGCGCCAGTCGAGGTCGAAGATCGTCGTGCCGTTGTGCGCCTCGAGCGCGGCGAGCGTAGTCTCACGACTCGGTGCCTGTGCGAGGCCGGTCCCGGTCGCGAGCAGGAACGGCGCGGCGGCAACCTCGGCGCCGTCGAAGTCCTCGGGCGCCAGCTGCCAGTCCGGCGCAGTCGGGTAGCGATAGAAAGTGATCGGGAAGTCGTCTGGCGGCCAGACCTCACAAAATGTCGGTGGCGTCAGCAAGCGTTCGTCGACGGCGAGGAAGCGCACGTCCACTCCCTCTTTCGAAAGGAAGTCGCGGACGAACTCTCCGTGCGGATCGGGGCCGACGCGCGAAACGATCGCGGGCGTCAGTCGGAGCCGTGCGAGCCCGGTCGCAACGTTGCCCGCGAAGCCGCCGACGAAGCGGGTGTAGGTGCGCACCTGCCGGAGTGGAGTGCGGAGCTGGTTCGGGTACAGGTCGATGCCCACCCGTCCGAGCACTGCGACGTCGATCACAAGGCCATTTTCCTTCGCGCCGCGCAGCGGTGCTGCGAGAAGGCAACGACTGAGGGCGCTAGGCGATGTGTGGCGCTTCCTCGGGCAGCTCGTCATACGTGGTTCCTGATTCACTCTCGACATGAGCAACTCGGCCGCCGAACTGCGGGCTCGATTCCGGGCGCTGCACGAGAGAGAGCAGCTGTTCGTGATGCCGAATCCGTGGGACGTCGGCTCTGCCCGGCTGCTCCAGTCTGCCGGCTTCGAGGCGCTCGCAACGACCAGTGCCGGCTTCGCCTGGTCGGTGGGCAGGCTCGACCAGACCGTTTCCCGCGACGAGCTCGTCGCGCACGTCGCGACGCTCTCGGCCGCCACGGACCTGCCGCTCAACGTCGACAGCGAGCGCTGTTATCCGGATGACCCCGGCGGCGTGACCAGGACTGTTGACTTGCTGTTCAAGGCCGGAGCCGCGGGCTTCTCGATCGAGGACTACGACCCGGACCAAGGCGGCATGGACGAGCTCGGACGTGCGGCCGGGCGTGTTGCGGAAGCAGCGGAGGCGTCGCATGAACGGATGGTGCTTACCGCTCGAGCCGAGAACCACATCCGGGGCGTGGACGATCTCGACGACACGATCAGCCGCCTGATCGCTTACCGCGATGCCGGCGCCGGCGTCGTCTATGCGCCGGGCCTGACGGACCTCGAGCAGATTGCTCGCATCGTCGAGGCGGTCGGAATTCCGCTCAACGTGCTGGCTTTGCCGTCGGGGCCGAGTCTCGGCGAGCTCGCAGCCGCCGGGGTTCGGCGTATCTCCACCGGGAGCCTGCTGGCCGGCGCGGCCTACGGCGCGTTGCTCGAAGGCGCACGGGAGCTCCGGGAAAAGGGCACGTCGCACTATGGAGAAGGCGGCGTTCCGCGCGACGCAATCGAGGCCGCCTTCGGCTGACGATCTAGAGCGTTTGCGCGAGCGCGATCGCGCCGAGGACTCCGGCCCGCATCCCCAGCTGCGGCAACGTGATGTAGTCGGCGATGTCGTCCCTCACGGCGGTCGCTTCGAGATACCCGTTCATGAGCGCGAGCACGTCGCGCCGCACGAGGTTGAGCAGCCCGTCGTGATGGGCGACACCGCCGCCGACGACGATGCGCTCCGGTGACAGCACGCACATCACGCTTACGAGCCCGAGCGCGAGGTAGCGCGCCTCTAGCTCCCAGACCGCCTGATCGCCGTCCAGCGACGCCGCGGGTCGGCCCCAGCGGGCTTCGATTGCAAGTCCGGACGCGAGCCCCTCCCAGCAGTCGCCGTGGTACGGACACACACCGTCAAACGGATCTGCGACGCGATCGTGAGGGATGCGCATGTGACCGAACTCCGGATGCAGCAACCCGTGCAGGAGCTTCCCGCCGGCCATCCCGCCGCCGCCGATCCCGGTACCGACCGTGATGTAGCAGAACGTGTCGAGCCCACGGCAGGCACCCCAGCGATGCTCCCCGAGCGCTGCTGCGTTGACGTCGGTGTCGAACGCGACGGGCACGGAGAGGCGGCGCTGGATCAGCCGGCCTACGTCGGTGTGCGCCCAGCCCGGCTTGGGGGTGTTCGTGATGTGGCCCCATGTCGGCGAGGAGAGCTTCTGATCGATGGGCCCGAACGAGCCGATCCCGATTGCCTCGACCGGCCCTTCGCGCTCGAAGAAGGCCACTGCGCGTCCGATCGTCTCTGCCGGCGTCGTCGTCTGGATCGTCTCGGCGGCCCGGACATCGTCCGGTCCGCTCCCGACCGCGCACTGCCACTTCGATCCGCCGGTCTCGATACCGCCGTAAGCAGTCACTTCGCGCCGCACGACTTGCGGATGATGAACTCGCCGGGCAGTACCACTTCGTGCCGTCGTTCCGGGCCTCGGCCCTCGATGCGTTCGAGGAGGAGTTGGGTGCCCAGTGTCCCAAACGTTTGCGCCGGCTGCTCCATTGCCGTCAGAAACGGATAGAGCCGCGATGCGTACTCAATGTCGTCGAAACAGACGAGCGCGACGTCGTCGGGGACCTCGAGCCCGGCGGCGCGTACCGCTTCGATCGCGCCGAGGGCGACGAGATTGTTGACCGTGAACACCGCCGTTGGTCGTTCCTCGAGCTCGAGGAGCCGGCTCATGCCCGCCGAGCCACCGCTCGGATCCGGGGCGGCGTGCGCAACAAGCGCAGGATCGAGTGCAATGCCTGCTGCTTTCAGCGCGGCCTCGTACCCTGCGCGCCGATCGCGCGCCGTCGAGACGTCGTCAGACTCGACGATGAACCCAATCCGTCGGTGGCCGAGCGAGACGAGATGCTCGACCAGCTGGCGTGCGCCGCTCGAGCTGTCGCCGAGCACGACATCGCAGTCGACGCCGGGGATCCTGCGATCGATGAGGACGAACGGAACGCCGAACTCCGCAAGCCGCCGCAGATGTGTGGCCGAGCGATCGCTCACAGGTGCAATCACTGCTCCCTCGACTCGGTGCGCAATCAACTCTTCAATGACCCCGCGCTCGACGCCGAGGTCCGCCCGGGTGTCGCAGAGGATCACGTGGTAGTCGGCTCGGCGCGCGACCTCCTCCGCGGCCCGCACGATCGCGGTGAAGAACGGATTGGCGACGTCCGGGACGATCACTGCGAGCGTGCCTGTCCGTTGCCGGCTGAGTCCACGGGCGAGGCGGCTCGGCACGTATCCGAGCTCCGAGATCGCCTCCTCGACGCGCCGCCGGGTCTCAGGGCTGACGCGTTCGCTGTCGTTGATCACCCGCGAGACGGTCATCGGGGAAACCCCCGACAGGCGGGCGACGTCTCTGATCGTGGTGTTGCTCGGGCTCATTCTTGGGATCGGTAACACGATTTCTGGCCAGAACTCATCCCGATCCTGCCTAGGGCGCTTGACTTTTCAGCCGCCACCGTGTTATCGGTACCACATTCTGGGCAATGAGGGAAGGGAGGATCGAATGCGCCATCCGCAAGGAGGCGATCGCCGACCGTGGAGGTCCGGGCTCTTCGCAGCGCTCCTCGTCTTGGCCGTCACGGTCGTCGTCGTCTCCGCAGCCGCGGCGAAGCCGACCGCGAAGGGCGCGACCGTCAAGGTCGGGCTGATCACGAAAGATGCGACAAACCCGTTCTTCGTCAAGATGCACGCGGGGGCGAATGCCGCGGCGAGCAAGGGCGGTGCGGACCTGATCTACGCGGCCGGGAAGGACAGCTCCGACAACGCCGGCCAGATCACCGCGATCGAGAACATGGTGACCGCGGGCGTGAAGGGAATCCTGATCACGGTGGCCGACGCGAAGGCCGAGAACGCTGCCATCGCGCAGGCCAGGGCGAAGGGAGTGCTGGTCATCGCGCTCGACTCGCCCACCAGTCCCACGTCTGCAGTCGACGCGCTCTTCGCCACCAACAACTTCAACGCCGGCGTGTTCATCGGCAAGTACGCACGCGCGGCGACGAAGGGCCGAAAGGTGACGATCGCGATGCTCGACGAGCACGCGGGATCATCCGTGGGTGCGCTGCGTCACAACGGGTTCCTCAAAGGGTTCGGGATCAAGAAGAACGACAAGCAGATCGCCTGTGTGGCGAACGGCGGCGGCCAGCAGACCCAGTCGCAGCCTGCAATGGAGAACTGCCTCCAGAAGAACCCGAACATCAACGTCCTCTACACGATCAACGAGCCGAGCGCCGCAGGCGCTTGGACGGCCCTGAAGAAGGCCGGCAAAAGCAAGAACGCCGTGACGATCGTCTCCGTAGACGGCGGCTGCGCCGGCGTGCGCAACGTCCGAGCCGGAGTCATCGACGCTACATCGCAGCAGTATCCGCTGCGGATGGCGTCTTTGGGCGTCGCAGCAGTCGTGAAGTTCGCGAACGGTGGGGCGAAGGCATCCGGCTACACCGACACCGGGCTGAACCTCATCGCCGCGAAGCCCTTGAAGGGCGTCCCCTCCAAGAGCGTGAAGTACGGCCTTGCCAACTGCTGGGGATAGTTAGCTCGTCCATCGACCGTAACCGGGGGCTTCCTCCTCGCCCCCGGTCGCGGCCGGTGTGCGCTTAGGATCGGCCTTTGGGATCCACGGGGACACTGCAGCTGGTCCGTCGCGTGATCACGGCGCCGACGGTGGGTCCGTTCATCGCGCTTGTCGCCACGATGGCGTTCTTCTCGCTGAGGACCGACCGGTTCTTCCAGGCGCAGAACTTCTCGCTGGTGCTGCAGCAGGTGATGATCGTCGGGGTCCTGGCGATCGGGCAGACGCTCGTGATCCTCACTGCCGGCATCGATCTCTCGGTGGGCACCGTCATGGCGCTCGGGCAGGTGATCATGACGAAGCTGGCAGTGGCGAACGGCGTCCCCGCTGTGCCGGCCCTCTTGCTCGGCATCCTGACGTGTGTCGGCTTCGGCGCTCTGAACGGTGGGCTGGTGACGGGCGTTCGCCTGCCGCCGTTCATCGTCACGCTCGGCACCCTCAACATCGCCTTCGCGTTGACGCACATCGTCTCCAACGATCTGACCTTCACCGACTTACCCAAACTCGAGCTCTTCTGGGGGCGTACGTTCACGATCAGCGGCACGGATTTCACCTATGGCGTCGTGCTGATGCTCATCCTCTACGCCATCACCTGGTACGGGCTCAACGAGACCGCCTGGGGGCGGCATGTGTACGCCGTCGGCGACAACCGCGAGGCAGCACGGCTCACGGGTATCAACACAAATCGCGTGCTGCTTTCGGTCTACCTGCTGGCAGGGCTCACGTACGGCATCGCGGCCTGGCTCCTCGTGGGGCGCACCGAGGTCGGCGATCCCAACGCGGGGCAGACGACCGAGAATCTCGACAGCATCACGGCGGTGGTGCTCGGCGGCACGAGCCTCTTCGGCGGCCGCGGAACGATCATCGGCACACTCATCGGAGCGCTGATCGTGGGCGTGTTCCGCAATGGTCTGACGCTGATCGGCGTGTCGGTGATCTATCAGTACCTCGTGACCGGGATCCTCGTCATCCTCGCGGTCTCGATCGACCAGCTGACGCACCGGCGGCCCGCATGAACTCGGCTGAGCCGATCCTCGAGGCGCACGGGCTCGTGAAGAAGTACGGCCAGGTCGTCGCCCTCAACGGCGCGGAGTTCGAGCTGTATCCAGGCGAGATCCTCGCGATCATCGGAGACAACGGGGCCGGAAAGTCCACGCTGATCAAAGCGCTGTCGGGCGCGCTGCAACCGGACGAAGGCGAGATCAAGCTCGGCGGCGAGCGCGTGCACTTCCGTTCGCCGCGAGATGCCCGGCGCGCCGGGATCGAAACGGTCTACCAGGACCTGGCGGTCGCGCCGGCGCTCGACATCGCTTCGAATGTCTTCCTCGGCCGCGAGACCCGCCGCCGCGGGCTGGTCGGCCGTCTGCTGCGGATTCTCGACAAGCGCGGCATGCGCCGGGAAGCGGCACGGCACTTTCAGGAGCTCGGCATCGCCGTGCAGTCCATCGGTGAGGCGGTCGAGAACCTTTCCGGCGGCCAGCGGCAGGGGGTCGCGGTCGCACGAGCTGCCGCCTGGGCGCGCCGTCTCGTGATCATGGACGAGCCGACCGCCGCCCTCGGGGTCAAGGAGACCGGGCAGGTGCTCGAGCTGATCAAGCGTGTTCGCGAGCGTGGGCTCCCGGTCATCCTGATCAGCCACGACATGCCGCACGTCTTCGAGCTCGCGGACCGGATCCACATCATGCGGCTCGGCCGTCGAGTTGCGGTCGTGACGCCGAAGACGCACACCATGCCCGAAGCGGTCGCAATCATGACCGGCGCCACGCCGAGCGAGCTCGACAACATCTTGACCAAGAAAGGAAGCGACGAATGACCTATGTCCCTGCAGACGATCGCTACGAGCACATGCGCTACCGCCGCTCAGGCCGCAGCGGACTGCAGCTGCCGGCGGTTTCGCTCGGGCTGTGGCAGAACTTCGGCTACGACCGTCCGCTCGATCTGAGCCGTGCGATCGTCCGGCGCGCCTTCGACCTGGGAATCACCCACTTCGACCTCGCCAACAACTATGGACCGCCTTATGGATCCGCCGAAACGAACTTTGGCCTGCTCATGAAGCAGGATCTCGCTCCGTATCGCGACGAGCTGATCGTCTCGAGCAAGGCCGGTTACGACATGTGGCCCGGCCCTTACGGCGAATGGGGCTCCCGGAAGTACCTGCTGGCGAGCCTCGATCAGAGCTTGCAGCGCATGGCCGTCGACTACGTAGACATCTTCTACTCGCATCGCTTCGATCCGGAGACTCCGCTCGAGGAGACGATGGGCGCCCTCGACACCGCTGTGCGGCAGGGGAAGGCGCTCTACGTAGGCGTCTCGTCCTACTCCGCCGCGAAGACGCGGGAAGCGCATGGGATCCTGCGCGAGCTCGGAACGCCTCTCTTCATCCACCAGCCGTCCTATTCGATGCTCAACCGTTGGCTCGAGCCCGAGCTGTTGGACGCGCTCGGAGAGCTCGGCATCGGCTGCATCGTCTTCTCGCCGCTCGCTCAGGGAATGCTCACCGACAAGTACCTCGGCGGGATTCCAGAGGGCTCGCGTGCGAGCCGCCACGGGTCCCTCTCACCCGAGCTGATCAACGACCAGACGCTGGGGAGGATCCGGGCCCTCAACGAGATCGCTTCGCGGCGTGGCCAGACGCTCGCGCAGCTCGCGCTTGCATGGACTCTTCGCGATCCCCGGGTCACGTCGACGCTGGTGGGCGCCTCGAGCGTCAAGCAGCTCGAGGCCAACGTCGCGGCTCTCGACAAGCTCGAACTCTCCGACGAGGAGCTTGCGGAGATCGACCGCTTCGCGACCGACGCCGACATCAACATCTGGTCGAAGTCGAGCGAGACCTGATCTCACACAAACCGAGGCTGTAACGCCTCCGGCCTCGGTGGGACCGTTCGGTAATGCAAATGCGGTTCTTGCCGTCGGTCGTCCTGGCTCTAGCCGTGGCCTCCGGCCCGTCGGGCGCTCTCGCCTCAGCACAGGCCCCGCGGTCGACACTGACCGCCGGGCCCTCGTCCTATGGGCGCATTCTGTTCGACGGTCGCGGCTATGCGCTCTATGGGTTCACGCGCGACCCGCGTGGCAAGAGCGTCTGCACAGGCGCCTGCGCGAAGGCCTGGCCGCCGTACGTCGTGAAGACACGGCCGCATGCGGCTGCAGGCGTGATGGCTCGTCTTCTGGGCACGATGCGGCGCGCAGACGGCGCTGTGCAGGTCACGTACGCGGGACGGGCTCTCTACTACTACGTCGGCGATCGCAAGCCGAGGCAGGTGCTGTGTCAGAACGTCTCCGAATTCGAAGGGATCTGGCGCGTGATCCGTCCCTCCGGCGCGCTTGTGCGCTAGCGCGAGCGCGCACGAACCCGAACGCGGACTGATCCGGGCCCGGCGAGGGTCACGAAGCGACGTCGGGGTGCAGGCCGGCGGCCGAGCAGGTGGCCGACCAGGAAGGCAAGTGGAACGGACAAGGTGAACCAGGCGCCGAGGCCGGCGAGCGTCCATGTCAACCAGCCGGGCATCAGTGCCCCCTTGCGCATCTCGAACGGCTGTGCAACGTCGGTCCCTTCTCCGCCTGCTGTCAGGAGAGGAGAAAGCGAAAGGCAACTAAACATGCGGCAAATCACTCGAACGAGGGACGCCGCTACTACTGCGCAGCCGGCACGGCCAGCTGCGTCCACACTGTGCCGTCTTCGACGGGCGCCGGGCATTCGGGCTCGCGTGTGGAGATGCTCGCGACCACGCAGACGTCCGAGTATGCGCGGCCGACCACTACGGCCAGGCTGCGATCGAACTCGCCGCCCGCATTCGGTGCGAGCGACCATTCGGCCAGGTTACGCCGTGGCTGTCCAGGTGCGATCCCGAACACTCGCAGCGTCATTGAGCGCGAGGGGCGCTGAGGCAGGTTGCGAGCCCTGAGCCTGACCAGCAGGCGCGGGGCTCGCACAAACGTCTCCCAGACAACGGAGAGTTGGGGCCGCTCCTGCGGGCGGGGGATGTGCACGCGGACGCAGCCGGTTGTGTTCCCGTGCGTGTAACAAGGGCGGGGCTCGTCGCCCACCCACGCGCGCGCGCCGAGGTCGTCGAAGTCTCCGGCCGGAAGAGACAGGTTCACGGTGTGCTCGATCTCGCCGGAGCCGTTCGGGCCGATCGACGCTCCGTAGAGCGGCTGGCCCGGCTGCCAGGTCGGTCGGCCCTGGCGGTCCGCCCCGCGGAGCAGCTGCTCCACCTCCACGACGATGTGGTCGCTCGAGCGGAGCCCGATCCCGCGCACGGAGACAGCGACGAGAGATCCCGACTTCGGTGTCACCGTGATGCTCGGCTGTGCCCTGTCACCCCAGGTCTCGACTCCCGCATAAACGCCGAAGACGAGCGCTGCGCCGAGCACGAGGATTCCGACAGAGAGCACGCCGCGCTCCTCGCGCGACCCCTCTTGCAGGCCGTAGGCGGCGATCGCACCCAGGAAGACTGCGACCGCCGCCGACCCGAACGCCCCGAAGCTCGCCAGCGGATGGTTCCGCGCCATTCGGCCTATGAGATCCCCGCTGATCGCCAGGGCGGTCAGCAGGGCCCCCAACGCTGGCAAGGCGGCGAGAAGAAAGCCTGCGGCGCCCTTGGCTTCCTTCCCGATTGGGAGGAACCTCGGCATGACGGCACACGTACCGTTGCGCCCTCGCCGGGCAGAGTCAACGGATTCCACGAACCTTTTACACGGCGGTTACAAGCCGCGAATACGAACGGCGTGGCCGTCGTTGAACCCCCATAGCCGCCACATGACCGACAGAATTCAGACCAACCGCTGGCTCGTCCTCGTCATCGTCTGCGTCGCGCAGTTCATGGTCGTCCTCGACGCGACGATCGTGAACGTCGCGCTCCCGTCCATCCAGCACAGCCTGCACTTCTCCGCTTCGAGCCTCCAATGGATCGTCAATGCCTACACGCTCGTCTTCGGCGGATTCCTCTTGCTCGGCGGTCGCGCTTCCGACCTCTTCGGCCGGCAGCTGCTCTTTGTCACCGGCCTCGTCGTCTTCACCGGCGCCTCGCTGCTGAACGGCTTGGCAACGACCTCCAACGTGTTGATCGGCGGCCGCGCGCTCCAGGGGCTAGGTGCGGCCCTCGTGTCGCCGGCGGCTCTCTCGATCGTGACCACGACCTTCGCCGAGGGACGCGACCGAACGAGAGCTCTCGGGGTCTGGAGCGCGATCGCCGCAGGAGGCGGCGCAGTCGGCCTCGTCCTCGGCGGTTTACTGACGCAAACGCTGTCCTGGAGGTGGGTGTTCTTCATCAATCTGCCGATCGGGATCGTGGGCGTTCTGCTCGCGCTCCGCTATGTGTCCAACTCCCGCGCCGAAACGCGACCGGAGACCGTCGACGTCGCCGGTGCGGTCACCGTGACCGGGGGCCTCCTCGTGCTCGTGTACGACATCGTGAAGGCGCAGCAATACGGGTGGACGTCGGGACGCACGCTTGCGCTCGCCGCGCTCGCCGTCGGGCTTCTCGCCGCATTCGTCGTGATCGAGTACCGCTCGAGAGCGCCCCTGATCCGCCTGGGCGTCTTTCGAATCCGGTCGCTGACCGCGTCGAACGGGGCGATGCTCCTTGTCGCGGCCGGTCTATTCGCGTTGTTCTACTTCGCCTCGCTGTACGTGCAGGAAGTGCTCGGGTACAGCCCGCTGAAGGCCGGTCTCGCATTCCTGCCCGTGACCGCGGGGATCGTGATCGGTGCCGGCCTCTCGCAGGCCGGAGTCAGGTTGATGAGCGCAAGGCGCGTTCCTTTGTTCGGGATCGTTCTCGCGGCGGGCGGGCTCTTTCTCCTCGGGCAGGTCCCGACACACGGCACCTACCTGGCGGACCTGTTGCCCGGGCTACTCCTGATGTCGATCGGCATCGGCCTCGTCTTCGTTCCACTGACGCTGATTGCGACGACGAACATCTCTGCAGACGATGCCGGCCTCGCGTCCGGCTTGCTCAACACGACGCAGCAGGTCGGAGGTGCTCTTGGTCTGGCTGTCCTCTCAACGCTCGCCACGAGTAGGACGAACCACGTCGTAAACGGCTTCGGCCACGTGGCGACAATCGCGGAGAAGACCTCGGCGCAGGTCGACGGCTACAAGCTCGCGTTCACTGCCGGCGGATTCCTGATGCTCGCCGCAGGTGTCGTCGTGCTCACGCTCATCCGCCGCACCGACGTCGCGACGATCGACACGGGAGAGACGGTTGCCGCGACGGCCTAAAGAGGGACGCGCGCGGTCAGTACGTATGCCGCCACTGCGAGCGCGAGGACCTGCGCTGCCCCATCCTCCTCCACCGCGGCGAGCGCGACAGGCCAGCTCGCGTACCAGGGCAAGAGCCACGGGGTTGTGAGGACGAGCAGGCACGCACCGAGTGCGAGCCGGGGTCGTCCCTGCCTCGCCTGGTGCAACAGCAAGAGCGCCCCCACCAGGAGCGCGGCAACGGCGAGCAGATGCGCGGCCGGGTCGGGAAGGCCGAGCCGCTCGAGCCGGACCGGAATCGCGAAGCGCGACTCGTTCCGGCCGAGGTGGCCCAGCGCCGTCAGCCAAGGGCTCCCGAAGGCGAGCGTCGCGGCGACGGAGCCCGCCATCGCCGTTACGACGCACGCGCCCCAGAAGCGGTGGCCGACGCGCACCAGCTGCAGGGGAAGCAGGAAGAGCGCGGGCGCTTTGACGGCAGTCGCCAACATCCAGAGGGCGCCGGCGGAGACGTGCCTTCTCCGCGACGCGAGCGCCAGCGCCCCGAGCATGAGCACGAGCATCAACGCGTCGTTGTGGCCGCCACCCGCGAAGCTCACCGCGAGCAAGGGGTTCCAGCCGACGAAGGCCGCCGCGAAGGCTTTGCGGCGCGCGATGTAGGCGGCGAGCAGGGTTGCGGCAATCGCGGCCAGCGCGGCAGCCGTTCGAAAGACGAGCGCAATCGTCTCCGAGTTCTGCGTCGTCTTGTCGACTCCGGTCGAAAGCGCAGTGAAAGCCGGACCGTAGACAGAGGTTGTCTCGCGCCAGCCGGGCGCCACGGCCCGCGTGGCCGGATCCGACGGGAAGCGCGCCGGCGGCTGTGTGTACGGATCGCCGTCGTGTCGCGACTCGATGCGTCCGTACGCCCAGTAGCTGTAGACGTCGTGGGAGAGCAGCAGCGGGCCTCCCAGCGGGATCAGTTGAATCGCGACCGCGAGGGCGCAGACCAGCGTGAGCCGGGCACCCGCGCGCCGCAACACGACAAGGCCGGCGACGTACGACGCGAAGGCCATCGCCAACGCGGCGATGAAGACGACGGCGGCCGCGTCGCCGCGCTCGATGCCGCCCACCGGCACCGGCGATCCCCGCGTTGACGCAGCGACGATCGCGGTGGCGAGCGCGACGGCGGTTGCGATGCCGAGCGCCGCCGGTCGCCGGCTCATCCAGTGCCGGGCGGCTCGGCGTATTTCACGGCGGCTGGAAGCTGATTGCGCCCGAACCCCGGGACGCCCGGCGGCTGCGCCCACATGCGAGCTCCGATCCCGAGCTTGCGCAGTTCCCTGTCGAACTCGAACGTCCAGCGCCGATTCACCGAACCGTGGCTCCCGCCGGTCGACAGGAAGAAGTGCAGCCCGTGCGAGCGGATCGCCGCGGCTTCCTTATCGGCGAGCAGGACGGGATCGTGGGCGGCAAGCGTCGCGCGAGACGCAGTCCTGAACGGCCCGTCACGAAAAGGGTGGAAGTACCCCTCCCACGACTCGGCCACGCCAAAGACACCGACATGTCGGAGCGCAATGTCGACCGAGCCGTACGCGCCTGCGGACACCCCTGCGATCGCGCGTCCACGCGCCGTGCGCATCGTCGACAGATGGGCATCGACCCAGGGGACGACGTCCCGAACGACGAAGTCTTCCCAGACGCCGACCCACTCGCTCTGCGCACGCTGCCGCTTCGAGCCGCTCGGCAGTCCGCCGGGCGGCATCACCGCGATGAATGGACGAGCAGCACCGTCGCGAATCAGCGAGTCCGCCGCATCGGCGAGTCGCAGGCTGACGACGAACGACGACGGCGCTCCCCAGAAGCCATGGAGCAGGTAGAGGACCGGATAACGCTTCGTCGGCGAATAGTCGGGCGGCAGGTACACGTCCGTCTGGCGCGTGTCCGTCGGGACGAAGCGGTTCGGGATTCGGCCGCTCCAGACCGCCCCACCTGCCGAGCCCTGATCGACGAGCGTGTAGCCGGGCAGAGGAGTGGTGGAGGCCCGCACCGCTCCGGCAGAGACCAGCAGCACTAGTACGGCAATCGCGAGGCCCGCGCCCACGATCCGCGGGCCTCGCGGGTGTGGTTCGGGGATCTGATCTGTGTGGTCGGCGCCCGGCCGGGTCAGCAGCGCCGCGCCGACGACGACGGCGGCGAAGGCTGCGACACGTGCGACGCCGAGCACCCCTCCGGGCAAGGGATCTCCAAAGACGAACATGCCCGCTGCGATGGGGAGTGCGTTCGTCCAGAGAGTCGCCAGGCCGGCGGTCGTCAGTGCACCGCCCCGCTGGAATCCGAGCTGCAGCGCGACGAAGGCGAGCCCGTGGCACGCCAGCAGTGCCGGAACGAAGGCCGGATGGAACCCACCCGAGACGGCCGCTTTGGTGCCGACGTCACCCGCCGCGTAGAGGACGCCGGCGGCCATGCCGAGACCGGCAGCGCGAGTGATCAGGCCGGCGGCGGGCCCGGCCGCAAGCGCAGCCAGCGCAACCGAGGCGAGCATCCAGATTGCTGCGTCGCGAAGACTGGCGTGCTGCGACGGCCGGACATCGCCTGCCAGCGAAATCGCGAGCAGCCCGAGTCCGGCGATCGATGTCGCCACGGCCAGGCGCTCCCGGCGGGAGCGCACGCCCGCGAGTGCAGCGAGGACGGCGAGCCCGCCGGCAGCGCACGCCTGAACGAGCGAGAGCGGCGCGAGCGTCAGCGCGACGACGTAGAAGACCCACCCGCCGATTCCGGTCCAGAAGCCGACGAGCCAGCGGCGGCTGCCGAACAGCGCGGCGAGCGAACGGAATGGGCGACGCAATGACAGCGGCGGTAGGGCCGCCGCCGCTCCATGCTGGACGTAGTAGCTCCAGTTCAGCGCACACGCCGACGCGAGTGCGAGCACCAGGCCGCCGGCCAGTCCCAAGGTCACCGGCGATCCTTTCCGGTGAACGGCAGATAGGCCTCGGCGGCAAGCGCGGCGATCCCGACGCGCGGCAGATCGAGGCGCTTCTCGTACACGACGAAGCGGCGCTGCCACTCCGGGAAGAACTTGCGATTGAACAGCAGCAGATTGTCGAGCTGGAAATGTCCTTTGAGCCGTAGCAGGGCCCGGCGCTCGAGCCGCTGCAGGGCCGACAGTTCCGCCTCCGGCGCCAGCAGTGCCGCGAAGGGTGCGAAGTTCAGCGACACACGCTTGAAGCCCTCGCTGCGTGCCCAATCGATCGCGACACACACGAGCCATTCGTTGAACCCGTTCGGCGTCGTGCGCAGGCGCGGCATCGACGACAACGACAAGGCGGAGCCGCGCCGGCAGAGTGCGAAGTGCAGGAACCCCGCGACCGAGCCGTCGCCCGCGCGGCCCACCACGAACACGGCGTGCTCGTCGTCAAGGCGGAAGAGGGTGTCGAGCGCCATCACGAAACCTCGCTCCGGCTGGTTCCCGCGCCAGCTCTGGGCTAGCTCCTCGAGCTCGAGGCGAAGCGACGCGTCGATCTCGCTCGGGTGGATTGCAGCCGCCGTGTAGCCGGCTCGCTCGAGACGGTGCACCGACTGCCTGACCTTCCGGATGGCGCGACCGTCGAGGCAGAACGCAGCTGTGTCGACGACCGCCTCGTCGCCGTGGTAGAGCGCGTGTAGGCCGTGTTGGCGGTAGACGCCGAGAGCGGCTTCCGAGGCGCCGAGGATTGCAACTCGCCACCCGCGCGCATGCGCAAAGCGCAGAAACGCTCCGATCAGCTCGGAGAAGCACTCGTGCGGTCCGATCGGATCTCCGGAGACGATCGCCACTCCGCCCACAACCTTGTACGCGACGAATGCCCGCTCGTTCTCGTCGAAGAAGTACGACTTGTCTCCCCGCAGGACGAAGGGCGCGAGCGTGTCCGCGCCCCAGGCATCGACGAGGTCACCGGTCAACCGGCGATGACGCGCTTCCTGTGCATGCCGGTAGCGCCAGGGTGCGAGCCAGTCGAGCAGCAGGATCCCGATCGCGCTGACGGTGAGGAGCAGCATCGACAAGGGGAACCAGTCGCCGAATGTCCCTGACAGATGGCCCGATCCGCTCGCGTTCAGTCCGAGCGCGCCGCGGGCTGCCTCGCGGAGGACGAACGAAAGGGTGAACGGTTGATCCGCCATCACGCGGTTGACCCAGAGCGCGGCGAAGGCGTAGCCGAAGATCGCGGAGCCGAAAAGCAGCGCGCGCGAGACGATGCGAGGGTGGGTCTCCGGATCGCCCGGCGCGTCGAAATCCGATCGGCGCGCCAGCAGCGCGACTGCGACGAGGCCCGTCGCAATTGCTCCGTAACCGAAACGGTGCTGGAGGTGAAGCGCAACGAGCCCGAGCAAGACGGCCAGCGCCACTTGCCAGGCGCGCTGCTTCCCACGTGCGAGCCCGCGCGCAGCAACCACGAGCACGAGGCCGAGCGGCGCGACCAGCGCTTCCGACACGCCGTGTACATGCTCGGGGGCAAGTGAGGCGATCAGGGCAGGTCGTTCATTCGGCAGCACGGCGTCGAGCACGCCGAGCAGCCCGACCGCGGCGACGAACCACGCCAGCACGAGCGGGCTTCTCGGGCGCTCGCCTGTGCGGCCGCGTGCGCACAAGGCGCCTGCAAGCCCGGCGAGCGTTGCGGGCAAGTAGATCGCCTTTTGCCCCGCGGCGGCGTGGAAGGCCTGGTGCGCTGGAACCTGACGCACAATCAGCAACGACAGCCCGGTCGTGATGTACGCCCAGCTGCCGACGCCGAGCGCGAGCATCAGACCGGCCGAGAGCCGCTCGGCGCGGCCCGCCCGCGCGATCAGCCCCAGCAACAGAGCAGCGCTGATCCAGACGGCGAGAAAGACGAGCAGCGGGACGGCGGAACGCCGCGAGAGCTCGTCGAGTGGAAGCGCGTCGCTCACCGGCGGGCCCGGTAGCGCGGAGCGCGGCTGAATCAGGTACAGCCAACCGGTCGCCGCCGCGACGACAGCCAGGGACATGATCGAGGCGGCTACAGGCCGCGCGACCCTAAGCATGCGCCAGCCTCTTCGCTGCTGTCAGGTATGCGCGCCACGCGAGCCCGCGCCAGAGGGCCCAGTTGTGCCCGCCGCGGAGATCGAGATACATGTGCGGGATGCGGGCGGCCGTCAGTGCCCTCGCGAAGTCACGGTTCTGCTGCTGCAGCGGATCGTCGCTGCCCGAGTAGAACCAGAAATACGTCTTGTCGCGCCGAAGCGTCGGCGCCGCCGACCGAAGCCCGTCGAGCGGCGTGTTCGTTGTGAGCCCCGCGAGCTGCCGCCCGAAGATCGAGTGATTGCGCGCCGCCCTTTCGTAGCCCGACCAGCTCTCGACGAGCGAGAACTCCTGCGGCGTATGCATGGCGATGTTCAGCGCCCCGTAACCGCCCTCGGACAACCCGCCGATCGCACGGCCGTAGCGCGCGGCGATCGTCCGGTAGCGCGCATCGATTACGTGGACGACGTCACGCGAGACGAAGGTCCGCCAACCCTCATACGGCCCGATGCCGTTGGCCCATTCCTTGTCGGTGAACGTGCCGGTCGAGCCGAACGGCATCACGAGGATGAGCGGCTGCGCTTCGTGCTTCGCTACCAGCTCGTCCTCGACCACGCCCATGCGCACGGTCAGCAGAAACGCAAGCGGTCGGCCGGGGAAGCCGTGTAGCAGATAGAGGACGGGGTAGCGCTTGCTCGGGTGGGCGGCGTAGCCGGGAGGGAGGTAGACGTAGACGCTCTGACTGCGGCCGCCGAGCGCCGGGCTCGCGACCTTGATCTGTTCAACGCTGCCCTGCTCCTGCACGTACGCCGGGTCGTGGGGAGGCGGGAAGCCGCGGTAGAGCCAGTAGTTCCTCCCGTAGTGATCGACCCCGACGAATCCGACCGCGAGGAACGCCCCCAGGACGACGATCGCGACCGGCGTGAGCCAGCGCGCCGACATGGTCTGGTTCTACTCGATGCTTGGTTAAGAGCCGGTTAAGCAACGGCGAAGATCGGTACCGTCGAACGAGGTGCGTGTCCTCGCGTACAGCCTCGTCACCCTGACTCTCGGCGCGCTCGCCGTGACGAGCGGCGCGCACACTCGCAGCGAAGGGCCGCTGAAAGTCGAGCGCGCGATCTACTCGCCGGCCGTGGGGGGAAGGCTCCGCCTCGCCGTCTATCTCCCGGCCGGCTACGCGAGTAGCGGCAGGCGGTTTCCCGTCGTCTACTTCCTGCACGGGCTGCCGGCTGCAGCGGGCTCGTTCCGTGGTGCCGACTTCCTGGCACGGGCGCTGGCGTCCAGCGGTCGCCGCGCGATCATCGTCGCTCCTCAGGGTGCCCGCGACAACGATTCGGACCCCGAGTATCTGGACTGGGGTCCCGGGCGAAACTGGGAGACCGCGATCACCAGTGACGTCGTCGGCTACGTCGACTCACACTTCCGGACGATCGGCACGCGGCAGGGCCGGGCGATCGTGGGTCTCTCCGCCGGCGGTTACGGCGCGGTCATGCTGGCGCTCCACCACTTGCCGGCGTTCTCGGTGGTGGAGTCATGGAGCGGTTACTTCCACCCGACGGATCCGGCCGGAGACCACGCGCTCGATCTCGGCTCCCCGCAGGCGAATGCAAACGCGAGCGCCCACGCATTCGTCAAGAGCCTGAAGCGTGGATTCGCACGCAGACCGACGTTCTTCGCCTTCTACGTCGGCAGTGGCGACGCTCGCTTTCGCGACGAGAACCGGCTCTTCCACCGCGAGCTGGCTGCGGGCGGAGTGCCGCATGTCTTCCGGATCTATCCCGGCGGTCACGAGCAGAGCGTCTGGTCCGAACACGCGCAAGCCTGGCTCGGCCTGGCCGTCGACCATCTCACCCAGGGTTGAACCGGAACGTAACTGTGACTAAGCCGTGACGACTTCGGCCTCGAGCTGCTCTTCCGCCTGCTTTTCGCCGACGTAGCGCTGCGCGTCGCCGAACGCCGTGAAGAGTCGAAAGAACACCGTGATACAGATCGTGATGATGCCGATCACGCCGTACACCAGATCCATCAGGCGCCGCATGATCTCCTCATCACGCGGCGCGGAATCTCCACTCATTACCGCTTACATGAGCCTTGTCTAGCGGCCGCGCTGCTGGCGTTGCCGCCATTGGTGCAGCACCTTCGACTTGCTCGCCGCCTTCGGCGGCTGCGGTTTGGGCGGTGGATCATGCTCTTCGAGCCACTGTGCCGCGGCGTCGTCGGGCTCGAGACCGACGGCGCGCTCCCGCTCGCCGAGTTTCTTCGCACCCTTCCCCGTCAGCGGTCGTTTCCGGCCCACCTGGGCAAGGGTAACCACGCGACGCATCTACGATCTGTTGGCGAGGCGAATGAGGGGTCGACCAGCACTCAGGACGATGTGGGCCGCGGTCACCGTGGCAGCGCTCCTCGGCCCCGCGTCCTCCGCGGGCGGCGGGATCCGCGATGACACGGCGTGGCTGCAGGCGAAGCTCGACGGCGGCGGCGCCGTTTTCCTGCCGAGGCTTCCAGACGGTCAGTGCTATGCGACTCGTGGGCTCTGGGTCTCCCGCGACGACACCACCGTCACGTCGGACGGTGCCTGCGTCGTCGCCCTCGGTCCCGGAGAAGGCCGCATCCAGAGGGGAGACGGAACGTTCGTCAAGGCAAACGCCGTCTTCTTCGTCGATCACTCGAACCTGCGGAAGCCGGTGCCGGTCCGCATCGCGATCAGCGGGCTCCACATCACCGTCCCAGCTGCCACGCGCATGCACGGCATCAGCGTCCTCGGACACGAAGTGACGTTGAGTCGCCTCACCGTCGACGGTTCTCCCCTCACCGACGTCCTGGTCGGATCCGGATCGAAGGGATCCGGAGGGATGAGCGGCCGGATCGCGGTGACGGACTCGGTTCTTTCCGGAGGGCTTCGTGACGTCCTCTCCGTCTTCGGGCCGGTGGGCCTGCGCGTCGAAGGCAACGTGCTGTCGGGCGCACGGGGCAAGACGGCCGCGGGCTTGCACATCCGCGCCGCGGATCGGGGCCAGCCGACACTCGACGTCCGCGTCGCGGGGAACAGGATCGCGGTCAATGCCGGGCCGGGGATCTTTCTCGATCTAGCGCCTCCGAACGGCCTACCCGTGCTCGCCTCCGGGATCGAGGTCGTGCGCAATGACATCCTGGGGAACGCACGCAGCGCGCCGAAGAACGGCCGGGCCGGCATCGTTCTCGCCGGCGGGCAGAACGACGGCAAGGGCCAGATCGTCCTGCGTGAGAACGTCTTCGGCGGCAATCGCGGCCCCGCCGTGCTGCGCAGGCAGGGCGCCGTCGCAAGGTCCTTCGGTCTCAGGAGTGTCCCGCCGGCGTCGATCGCGGCGGTTCGTGACGACACGACCTGGCTACAGACCCGGCTCGATCGCACGGGCGGAACGATCTTCCTCCCGAGGCTGCCGAACGGCGAGTGTTATGCGACGCGCGGCCTCTGGGTCTCGCACGATGGGACGACCATCACCTCCGACGGCGCGTGCATCGTCTCGCTGGGGCTTGGTCCGGTGCGGCTGCACTCGATCGACGGCGACCCGATTCCCGCGAGCGCCGTCTTCTTCGTGAACCGCTCGACGCCGTCGAAGCCGGCTCCGGTCGGCGTCACCATCTCGAACCTGCGGATTGTCGTGCCCGAGGGTCAGTCGATGTACGGCGTTGCGGTGTTCGGCCATCAGGTCACGTTGAGCAATCTCGACGTCGGGGGCTCGCCGAAGGACGA
>Ga0307282_10000141_pt1 | contig 20152 bp, 21 predicted proteins | sample ER_DNA_121_FD_194475 | JGI IMG/M metagenome (GOLD analysis project Ga0307282, IMG submission 194475) | Bulk soil microbial communities from the East River watershed near Crested Butte, Colorado, United States - ER_DNA_121 | ecosystem: Environmental > Terrestrial > Soil > Floodplain | place...
CGTCGGCGTGATCACGCCCTGGAACTTCCCGATCGCGATCCCGTCGTGGAAGATCGCGCCGGCGCTCGTCTGCGGGAACACGATCGTCTTCAAGCCCGCGACCGACACGCCGCTCCTGGGCGAGCGTTTCGTCGAGCTGCTCGCCGAGGCGGGCGTGCCCGCGGGCGTGATCAACGTCGTGCACGGGGGCGGGGGAGAGGTCGGCGACCGGCTCGTCCGCCACCCCGACGTGCCGGTGATCACGCTGACGGGCTCCCGCGAGACCGGCGTCGCGGTGCTGCGGAACGCGGCGGACAACCTCAAGCACGTCCACCTCGAGCTCGGCGGCAAGAACGCGATCATCGTTCTCGACGACGCGGATCTCGATCTCGCGGTGGAGGGGGTCGTCTGGTCGGCGTTCGGCACCTCGGGCCAGCGCTGCACGGCCGCCTCACGCGTGATCGTCCAGGAGGGCGCTTACGAGGAGATGCAGAAGCGGCTCGTCTCGGCCGCCGAGCAGCTGCGGCTGGGCCCGGGCTGGGAGGAGGGCGTCGATGTCGGCCCGGTGATCAACAAGGGCGCGCTCGAGAAGATCCACTCGTACACGGGGATCGGGAAGGACGAGGGCGCGAAGGTCCTGACCGGAGGAGAGATCGCCGGCGGCGACGGGCTCGGCGACGGGCATTTCTACCGGCCGACGATCTTCGGCGACGTCGATCCGGGGATGCGGATCGCGCAGGAGGAGATCTTCGGCCCGACGACCGCGCTGATTCGCGTGAAGGACGTCGACGACGCGGTTCGTGTCTCGAACGGGATCGAGTTCGGGCTCTCGTCCTCGATCTTCACGCGCGACGTGAACAAAGCCTTCCGCGCGATGCGCGACCTCGAGGCCGGGATCACCTACATCAACGCGGGAACGATCGGCGCCGAGGTGCACCTGCCGTTCGGCGGCGTCAAGGGCACGGGCAACGGCCACCGCGAGGCGGGCCAGGCCGCGCTGGACGTCTTCACGGAGTGGAAGTCGATCTACGTCGACTACTCCGGGAAGCTCCAGAAGGCGCAGATCGACACCGACTCCTAGGCGATGGAGATCCGGCCGCTGGCGGACGCCGACCGCGGTTGGGTCGAGAGCTTGATTGTCGACCGCTGGGGCGATTCGGTCGTAGTCGGTCGCGGCGGTGTCTGGAAGCCGGCCGAGCTGCCGGGCTTTGCCGCGTTCGACGATGGGCAGTGCGCCGGCCTCGTCACGTACGAGATCGACGGCGAGGCCTGCGAGATCGTCACGATCGACGCGCTCGAGGAGGGCAAGGGAATCGGGACGGCGTTGCTCGAGGCGGTCGTCGGGATCGCGCGCGAGACTGGGTGCACGCGCGTCCAGCTGCTCACGACGAACAACAACCTGCGGGCGCTGGCCTTCTACCAGAAGCGGGGGTTCCGCCTCGTCGGGCTCGTCCCGGGTGCGATCGACGAAGAGCGAAAACGGAAGCCGTCGATCGCGGAGTTCGACTCCGCCGGCCTACCGATCCGCGACGAGCTGCATCTCGAGCTGCCTCTCAGGTGAACGTGAAAGGGTCTCGACACGTGAACCGGAAGCTCGTCGTGTTCGTGCCGCGGGAGGCGCTCGACGCCGTTCGAGACGCGCTTTTCGACGCGGGCGCGGGACGCATCGGGGACTACGAACGCTGCTCCTGGTACACCGAAGGAACTGGCACCTTCCTCGGCGGGGAGGGGACGGAGCCCGCGGTGGGCCAGCCGGGCCGTGAGGAGCGGGTCGCGGAGCTGCGGCTCGAGACCGTTTATCCGGAGGAGCGCGAGGCCGAAGTGATCGAGGCGCTCCGAGCCGCGCATCCGTACGAGGAGCCGGCGTTCGACCTGTACTCGCTCGCGACGCCCCGCCGGTGAAGGCGCGACTGTCCACCGACGGCGGGTCGCGCGGGAACCCTGGCCCCGCCGCATACGGCTACGTCCTGGAGAGCGAAGACGGCCACGTGCTCGACGCGCGCGGCGAGGCAATCGGCACTGCCACGAACAACGTCGCCGAGTACCGCGGCCTGATCGCCGGCCTCGATAGCGCTGTCCAGCGTGGGGTCGACGAGCTCGAGGTCGTGTCCGACTCCGAGTTGCTCGTGAAGCAGATGCAGGGCGAGTACAAGGTCAAGAACGAGACCCTGCAAGTTCTTCAACGTGAGGCGGCAGAACTCGCCTCCGGGCTAAAACGCGTGACCTATACGGCAGTCCGCCGCGCCCACAACGAGCTCGCCGACCAGCTCGTCAACGAGGCCCTGGACGCCGCGTAGACGCGGCTATACTGGTTCAACTCGCGGATGTAGCTCAGTTGGCTAGAGCGTCTGCTTGCCATGCAGAAGGTCGTGGGTTCGAATCCCATCATCCGCTCCTCGAAAGCCCCGCTCAGGCGGGGTTTTTGATAGCAGCGTTGGCGACGGGAGCAGTAGTGCGAGCGGTTCTGCAAGCCGGCCCTGACGACCCTCTTTGGCACCGATCTTTCACAGGCCGCTGCGATCCTCAATGACTTCCTCGGAAGCGGCCAGATCGTGTTCGAGCCGTATGGGGACGACCTAGCGCTTCGCGACACGCAGGAAGGCAGAGCCTGGCTAGAGCAGTCCGACCCGATCCGGGCTTGGTCGGCCGTGCCTAGCGGCGCTCACTGGCGCCAAACTGAGCGCAGTCCCAGAGTTCTGTCCTAGTGGAGCTCCTGGAAGGCGAGCACAGCGCCCCGCGGGATGTCGATGGTCTTGCACTCATCGTGTTTAGGCGTCTCGTCGAAGTCGACGATCACGAAGTCGGTGCCCAGCGAAGCTGTTCGAATGTGTCCGGAGAGTTGGTCGTGGGAAATTCCCGCGCGCGGGCACATCCCTGCGATCTCGGCTGCCGCATGACGCTCGAGGATGAGGCGCACATGATCGGTGTGGCGCGTGAAGCCGAATCCCGTGAAGAAAATGACGGCGGCGGTCACAAGGGCGACGGCGCCTGCGAAGCCCCAGGCCGAATAGCGCAACCACGCCGGCTCGGGCCAGGCGGCGAGCAGAGCGAAGAGCAGGAAGACTGGAATCCAGAGCGCTTGGGTTGTGTGGTCGACGACCCGTATGGCGGGCTCGCTGTTCGACACGTCGAGCAAGGTCGTGCCTACGAGCGCACCGAAGATCGCACCGGCGGCCGTCAGAGGGATCGCCGGGTCAAGCTTCGAGCGTTGCGTCCTCGCAGCCACCGCGGCTGGCATTCGCGGCGGCGAGAACATCTTCTCGCCAGGGGAAGCCTGCGCGAGCATCCCCTCTGGCTATCAGTGAATCAGCCGTGCGCTCGCTTGTAGGCGAGCTCCTGCGCCGCACCTTCAGCGGCCAAGGCGTGTGCTAGGGGAGGGGTCCCACGAACACCAGGGCGTGCCTCCGGGTCTAAGGGGGCGCGTCCCCGCCTTGGCCGCAGGACGTCAAGGTAGCGCGATTCCCCGCTCAGCCGTGCTTGCGCTTGTAGGCGAGCTCCTGCGCCTGGGCCTGCCTGCACTGATCGGGGCCGCGTCCGCGGGAGGCCATCGGGGAGAGGCAGGCCTCTCACCACAGACACGGGCGCGGCCATTGTTGATTCGCTCGCAGCGCCGAGGCGGTTCGGATCTGCGTCTCAGTCTCCGAACTCGCGCTCGGCGCCAGCATCGCCCAGCCGTGCTTGCGCTTGTAGGGCTAGGCGAGCGTCACGGCAAGTCCGATGCCGACACCTATTGCGACCGCCAGCAGGGCCCAGACCAGCGTCTCGTCGAGACTGGGCGAGGGCCGCCGCCAACCCAACGTGGCGAAACCGACGCCCTGCCAGGTGGAAGCGGCACCTCGGCGAGCGACTTTCAGCGACTGCCGGAGGCCACCCCCGATGGAAACCATCACGCCCAACCCCAATAGGAGCGCCGCGCCGCCCTCCGCGGCCAACCAGGATGCAGCGGCTCTGCCGATGCCCTCGCCCTTCTGGGTCGCGCGGTGAGCCCCCAGGCCGCGCCATTCACGGACTCTCGACCGCTGATGTGCAGGCACTCGTCCACCCCTCGACGATCTCGACTGTCCCTGGCCCGGTCGAGTCGGAGGGGCCGCAGACGCCTCGGCGGCCTCTACCTGGTCAGGCTTCAACTCGAATCTTCGTTAGAAAACCGGCGCCGGTCAACCGCGTAGCGATACCGTCACGGAGCCACGGCTCCAGCTCCACCTAAGTCAGCCGAGGGCGCGATTGGCGCGGGGCTGCCCGCAGTCATGGTTGCTTCTACGGGGCGTACGTGGTCGTGGAGTAGGTCGTCGTGGTGGTCGTGCCGGGCGGCGCCTTGATGACCGCTCTACCTTTGGCGGAGACCGCGTACCACTTGGCGCCGAAGGCAAGCACGCCCTCGCCGTGTGTCTGGCCCGCCTTCTTGTCGAGTGTGTAGGTGTAGAGCGGGTGCTTGTTATAGGTCACTTGGAGGCTGCCGTTGCTGCGCTTCGTAGTGCCGAGCAGCGACGCTTTCACACCGGATCCGGCGGTCAGCTTGCCGTGCTTGAGCAAGGGCGGCCAGAACGTCGGGCAGCTTCCGCGACAGGAACTCTTGCCGTTCTTGTCGGCCTTGAAGAGGTAGAGGGTGTGTCCCTTCGAGTTCACCAGCACCTGGCCGAGTTTCGTCTTGCGAAGGTCTACGGTTGCGCCCGTCCGAGTCGCGCTGAGCGCGATCGAGCCTGCGCCCAGAAGGAACCCGATCGTGCCCAGCAGTAGCATCAGCGTCAGCACGACGACCGCGCGTATCATCGCCCGCGGCCTGGCAACGTTGCCTCTTCTTCCCCCTCGAACACTCGTCTTTCGCATCGACCCCATCTCCCTTCTACGCTGGTCTTACGCGACCAAGGCGCAGCCGGATTCAGCCGCAGTGGCCTCGGGACCGCCTGCCGGATTTCGCTAGACGAACTTCGGGTACAGCGACATCCCGCCGTCGACAACGATCGTCGTCCCTTTGACGTAGTCACCCTGGGCGCTCGCCGCCCAAGCGACCGCGGCGGCGATTTCCTCCGGTTTCCCCATCCGCCCCAGTGGGATCTCCTCCTCGACGGCGTGTTCCGCCTCCGGGTCATCGAGGACGAACCGATTGATCGGTGTGACGATCGCGCCGGGGGCGATGTTCACGAGCCGGATCTTCGGGGCGAGCTCGCGGGCGGCCGTTTCCATCAGCAGCTTCATTCCGCCCTTGCTTTGAGGGATCTGCGAACCACGGGCGCGCGGCGCAGGAGTGAAGCGCCTTAGGGTTGGCGCCATGCCGAGAATCGAGGACTACGCGCTGATCGGCGACCTCCAGACGGCTGCGCTTGTCAGCCGAGAGGGGTCCATCGACTGGTGTTGCTTCCCCCGCTTCGACTCCGGTGCCTGCTTTGCCGCGCTGCTGGGTGAGGCTGATGACGGGCGCTGGCTCTTGGCGCCGGCTGCCAAAGTGCGAAGGGCGAGCCGCCGCTACCGGAGCAACACGCTCATCCTCGAGTCGGTCTTCGAGACCGACCATGGCGTCGTGCGGACAATCGACTTCATGCCGCCGCGAGGCGAGGCCCCGGACATCGTGCGGATCGTGGAGGGGCTGGACGGGAACGTGCCGATGCGGTCCGAGCTCGTAATCCGCTTCGACTTCGGCCACATCGTCCCCTGGGTGCGCCGGGTCGATCACGCCCGCGTTGCGATCGCCGGGCCTGATGCGCTCAGCTTCCGAGCCCCGGTCGGGGTGCGTGGCAGGGATCTGAGAACCGTCTCCGAGTTCACGCTCGCGCAAGGGGAGCGGATTCCCTTTGTGCTCACTTGGTTTCCCTCGCACGAGGAGCTGCCAGAGGAGATCGACCCCGAGCAGGCGCTGAGCGACACGGAGGGCTACTGGCTCCGCTGGGCCGGCTCCTCCAATCACTTGGGCGACTACCACGAGGAGATCCAGCAGTCGCTGCTCGTCCTAAAGGCTCTCACCTACGCGCCGACCGGCGGGATCGTCGCCGCGCCGACGACATCGCTTCCCGAGTTTCTCGGCGGAGTCCGCAACTGGGACTACCGCTTCTGCTGGCTCCGCGACGCCACGCTGACGCTCCTCGCGATGTTGAACGCGGGCTACCGCGAAGAGGCTGAAGCATGGCGCAACTGGCTTCTCCGGGCGGTTGCGGGAGACCCCGCGGACATCCAGATCATGTACGGCATCGCCGGCGAGCGGCGGCTCGACGAGCGCGAGCTCGAGTGGCTCCCCGGGTATGAACGATCGAGGCCGGTGCGGGTAGGGAATGCCGCCTCAGAGCAGCTCCAGCTCGACGTTTACGGAGAGGTCCTCGATGCCGTTTACCAGACACGCATCCACGGCGGGACGACCGACGAGCACGCCTGGTCGCTGATGGTGAAGCTGCTCGAATGGCTGGAAGAGGGCTGGCGCAAGGAGGACGCCGGCATCTGGGAAGTGCGTGGGCCGGCCCGCCACTTCACGCATTCGAAACTGATGGCCTGGGTGGCGTTCGACCGGGCCGTCCGCTTCCACGAGGAGTTCGGCCAGAAGGGTCCGGTCGAACGCTGGCGGGCGCTCCGAGACGAGATCCGCGCCGAAATACTGGCGCATGGTTGGAATACAGAACTGCAGGCCTTCACGCAGTCGTTCGGCTCCAACGAACTCGACGCGAGCCTGCTCCTGATGCCTCTCGTCGGGTTTCTTCCGGCGACCGACGAGCGAGTGGTTTCGACGGTCGCTGCCATCCAGCGCGAGCTTACGCTTGACGGGCTCGTGCTCCGTTACCGGCCTCAGGAGGACGGCAGTGTGGACGCGCTACCGGCCGGGGAGGGGGTGTTCCTCCCCTGCTCATTCTGGCTCGCCGCCGTGCTAGCCCTGCAGGGAAAGTTGGACGAGGGACGGGAGCTCTTCGAGCGGTTGCTGGACCTGCGCAACGACATCGGGCTCCTGTCGGAGGAATACGACCCAGTCTCGGGCCGCCAGCTTGGGAACTTCCCGCAGGCCTTCACGCATCTGGCGCTCGTCAATACTGCAATCGTCCTCAGCGAGGGCCGCGGCTTGCGGGACGCTCCTCCCTCGAGCTCGTAGCTCCTCGCTCATTCCGGGCCGGGTTGGAGCGCCGTGATGCGCACCACGCGCGCGACCCAGGCGATCCTCGGGCCTACGGGCGCCTTCCAGAGGCTCAGGTCGAGAGACTCGCGCCCGAGCCCGATCCGGTAGCGGCCAGGTGGCTTGATCGTCCTCTGCTTGAACCAGAGCCAGACGTAGTAGCAGGCTCCCAGCGGCGGCAGCACAAGCGCCTGGAACAACGCGTAGTAGGGGTAAAGGACCATCCAGCGCGACCGCACCGACCAGTTCGAGAGGAAGCACACACCCGTGTACAGGAGCAGGACGAACGGCAAGATCGCAGCTACGTGCTGTGGGTCGAAGAGTTCATTCCACTTCGCCGACCAGAGCAACCAGACGACGCATACCGTGTAGGCGAAGGTGAGCGGGAACCGAAGCGTCTGGTCTGCGTTCACGAATGCCATCCTGAAGCTGCCGGACCACCACATCATCCGTTGACGCAGCCAGGCACGGAACGTCTCGGACGCGTCGGTGTAGAAGCGCATGTCGACGTGCCGGACGGAGAGCCGAAAGTGCTTCGCGATCACACCGGTCTCGATGTCCTCGCCCGGGAACCAGAACGAATGTGCTGAGAGAATCCCGCGAAGCGCCGAGGTGCGGGCGATCATGCAGGCGCCGCTGGTCATCCACGCGCGGTTGTGCCGGCCGAGCATCGACATGTCGTACTCGACGGCTTGCAGCTTCTCGATCAGCGTCTCGCGGCGCGAGACCGTGATCTTGACGCTGCAGAGATCCGCACCGGCGGCCCGGGCCGCCGCAACGGCCCGACCGGGATCCTCGTAGGAGACGGTGTCCCCGTCGATCCGGATGACGTACTCCGTGTTCACGCTGCGAAGTGCGTCGAGGACGATCTCCGGGCACGACACACGGCCGGTCAGCCGCGAGGCATGCACCCGCCAGCCCTGCTCGCGGAGCTCGGCGACGAACCGCCGCATCTTGGGGCTGTCGACGTTGACGGCCAGCAACGTCCGGTCGCGGAACTGTCGCAGGTAGCCGCCGTTCCGGAAGTACTTCGGATCGCCGAAGAGCGGCACGATGAGCGTGTAATCACTCGAGGTCTCCTCGCCCAGGCTGATGACGCGACCCCAGCGCGAAGCAAGGTTCTGCATGTCCAGCGACACGAGAACCCCGAGTAGGACAAGCGCGCTCCAGGTCAACTACTCACGAACGCGGCGGCGCAGGCCGGGGAAGCCTTCCGCTGCGGCGAGGCCGAACACGAGCGCGACGAGAACCATGACGGCCCCGAGCCAGAGGGCCGTCCCGAAAGTGGTGACGACGCCCAAGAGCGAAGCGGCTGCGAATCCTGCGCGAAGTGCCATGCTGATCTCCTGAATCTCGAATTTCCGCAGGAACATCCGCAGGGCTTGCTGCTACATCGACAGCGGCGCCGACCCCCGCCTCCCTCGAACAGGCGAATCCTCGCCGATCTCTCCGGAGGCGACGCAAATCGCTCCACTGAGGGATAGAAACACGCCGCTTCGAGCGCCGATTACTGCTCGTAACCGACATGGGCGGTGCGGCCCCGCCGGTTAGCAGGCAACGGAGGATCGCGGCGTGGAGCATAAGCACCGTCCAAATGACCGAAACCAGCAGGCGACCCTCCCCGACGACGCGAAGGGAGGTGAACCAGTGCTCAAGCTTTTCGCCTTTACGCAGGCGTTCGCCGCCAATGGGGTTGACACTCTTCGCCGCCGTGAAGAGGGACAGACGATGGCCGAATACGGCGTCGTTCTCGCCGTCATCACGCTGGCAGTGGTCGCAGCGCTCACGCTCCTGTCCGACAACGTTCGGTCAGCGATCGAGGGCGTGGCAAACATCCTTCCGTGATGTTCCGTGACTTGTATACGAACCTGTCCGCCCGCGAGCAGCGGGCCCTGAAATGGAGCGCGGCCGCCACGGCGGCCGCGCTCTGGCTTTCGACGGCCTGGACGGACCCGTGGCTGCTTCTCGTAGTCCCGCTCTCGGCGGCCGGCTTCTTCGTCTACCGGGCCCGCTACAAGAACGTGCCCGACGAGGACGACGATTTCGACCTCTACTAAGTGAGCTGAGCGACCTTCTCGAGGTCGCGAACCAGCTCGCGGTACTCGCGCTCGCGCGACTCGTCGTCGGCGCGCAGGATCGAGCTCGGATGGACCGTCGCGATCACCTTCTCCGCGAGGGCCGACTCGACGAGCTCCCCGCGCTGGCGTGAGACCCGGAAGTCCCTTCCCAGCAGCGCCTGCGCTGCGGTTGCGCCCAGGCACACGAGCACCCGCGGCTGGATCACCTCGAGCTCGGCCTCGAGCCAGGGCCGGCAGGCCGCGATCTCCGACCAGTTCGGCTTCTGGTGGATCCGGCGCTTGCCGCGCGCCTGCCACTTGAAGTGCTTGACCACGTTGGTGACGTAGACCTGCGAACGGTCGATCCCTGCGTCCTCGAGCGCCTTGTCGAAGAGCTTCCCGGCCGGTCCGACGAACGGTTTGCCCTGCAGATCCTCCTGGTCGCCCGGCTGCTCGCCGACGAAGACGACCTCGGCGCTCGCGCTGCCCTCGCCGAAGACGGTCTGCGTCCCGGTCTCGTGCAGCGGGCAAGCGGTGCAGCCGGCGGCGGCCTCGCAAAGCTTCTCGAGGCTGGCCTTCTCCGGAATAGGCGGGGCGGCAGTATCTCCGAGCGACAGCTGTCGAGGCACGAAGTCAATCTACCCAGGCCGTCTACGATGGGCCTCGCCCGGCGCCGTGGCCGAGAGGTTAGGCAGGGGCCTGCAAAGCCCCGTACAGCGGTTCGAATCCGCTCGGCGCCTCTGACCGCTTGTCGATGCGGGTTTGCCGAACGGATCAACGTCGACACGAACGAAGTCGAAGACCTGGTCAAGGCCGGGATCATCGATCCGCCGATGTGTCACGCGCTCGGCGCTGCAGAACGCGGCCTCGATCGCGAAGAGCATCCTCACGACCGAGGCGGTCGTCGCCGAGCCACCCGAGATGGCCGGAGCCGGCATGGCCGGAGGCATGGGCGACATGGGCGGAATGATGTAGGCAAGCTCTGATCCGGCAGCGCCGAAAGACGGCTAAAGCGGCTACCATCGGTACCTCACCGAGCGCTCGCTCGGGGATGGGGGAAGGCAATGGCTGTGAAGTGCCCAGCCTGCGGCGAGGAGACCGAGGGTCCCACGTGTGCGTCCTGCGGCGCCGAGCTCCCGACCGCTGCGATTAATCAGATGCGTGACCGCTCCGCGAGTGATCGCGACCAGGTGGTGAGTGATCGCGACCAGACGACGAGCGATCAGGATCAGACGTGGTCGGATCACGACCAGACTGCGAGTGAGCGCGATCAACGAAGCGCGGATGAGGATCAGCACGCTGCCGACGATGATTTCGCGGCCGGCGGCGACGCGATCACCTACCACCGAAGCGCTCTGGCGCGGGAGCGGTCGGGCCGGGACCGCGACGCCGTGTCGGGGGTGCGCGCCGAGAGTGCCGCGGCGAGGCTAACAACGGCCGCGGATCGTGATCGGGCTGCCGAGCGTCGTGACCGTGGCGCGGAGGGTCGTGATGCGCTGGCTCGCCTGCACGATCTGCAGGACGACGCGGACGCGAGTCGGGAGGACATTCTTCTGCGGGCCGAGCGCGACCGGGCACGGGCGGCGGCCGATCGGGCCAAAGCAGCCGACGACCGGGCCCGGGCGGCCGCCGACCGGGAGGAGGCAGCCCGTGAACGCGCCGAGGCGCTGCAGGACCGCACCGAATCTGCAGAGAGCTTGAAGCTGGCGACGACGGACGAATTGACGGGCGCGTGGACGCGCAAGTTCGGTCTTGAGGAAGTGTCGCGCGAGCTCGAGCGTGCGCATCGCACGGGCGCCAGGCTCGTGCTTGCCTTCGTCGACGTCGACGGCCTCAAAGTGGTCAACGACAGTCAGGGTCATCTGGCGGGCGACGCGCTGCTGCGGCTCCTCGGCGCGACCCTTCGCGCGAACATCCGCCCCTACGACGTGATTGTGCGCTACGGCGGCGACGAGCTGCTCTGCGCGATGCCGAACCTCAGCGCCAGCGAGGCCAGGGAACGCTTCGAGAAGATCGCGACAGCACTGGCAGGGGCCGACGTGGAGCACTCCGTCACGTTCGGTCTTGCCGAGGCCGAGCCCGCCGACAGTCTCCAAGAACTGATCGCCCGCGCCGACGCTGACTTTCTCAAAGCGCGACACTCACGCTGACGGCGACACCTTCGAGCAGGACTCTGAGTCGTAGCGGGTACTGGCCATACAGCCCGGTCACGGACCCTTCGATGGCGCCAGGCCCATGAGCAGCTGATTCATCTCGGTCGACCGGCGGTGCGATCCCGGAGGCGGTTCGAAACCGCTCGGCGCCTCTCTTCCGTTTTCGTGCTTGCTGTTACACACTTCTTACGGGCGGGTTACGGGACCGTTACAGAAGGGTCGGACAATCGAACGCGGCATGAGGGCGAAGGACCGACGCCGCTACGGATGGGCCGCGACGGCTACGAGCCTCGGCGCGGCGCTGATCCTCGTCGTGTCCGCCGGTGCGGCCCAGACGGCCGCCGACCCGTCCTTCGTCTCGGGGCCGGCATTCGACGCGGGCTACGGGCCGGCCGGGGCGGTCGTCGGCGACTTCAACCGCGACCAGAAGCCCGATCTTGCCGTCGCCAACTGCGTTGACTACTACGACTCAGAGGGTGAAGAGGAGATCGGCAGCAAGGTCGAGATCCTCCTCGGCGACGGGAACGGCGGCGTTCGTCCGGGGACGCCGCCGCCGTTGCCCAACGGCTCGGTCATGTGCTCGCTGGCGACCGCCGACCTGAACGGCGACGGCGCGCCCGACCTGGCAATCGTCGACTCGACCGGCAAGGACGTCGTGATCCTGCTCGGCGACGGCACGGGACGGTTCGTTCCGGCCGGGGGTTCCCCGATCCAGGCGGGCGGCGTTCCGACGAGCGTCGTCGCGGCGGACGTGAACCGCGACGGACGGCCCGACCTCGTCGTGCCCGTCGCGGACTCGAGCGGGCGCATCTCCGGGATCGCCATCCTGCTGGGGGACGGCGCCGGCGGCTTCGCGCAAGCGCCCGGTTCGCCGGTCTCGATTCTCGCGGGCAACTCGGTCTCGGTCGCAGTCGCCGACCTCGACGGCGACGGGAAGCCGGACCTCGCCGTCGCGAACACGGGCCGAAACGAGATCTCGCTCCTGCGCGGCAACGGCATGGGCGGCTTCGGAGCCCCGGTCGCTGTCGGCTCCGCGCGGCGCCCGGGCAAGATCGCAGTCGGCGACGTCGACGGCAACGGCAAGCCCGATCTCGCGTCGCTCCTGGAGTACGGCGCTGCGATCCTGCTGGGCGACGGCACCGGGAACTTCCGTCCTGCTCCCGGCTCCCAACTGAAGCTCGATGGCTCGGACCTGGCGCTCGTCGACCTGAACGGGGACGGGAAGTCCGATCTCGTCACACCCAGCGGCGAGGTCGGAGTCTCGGTTCGCCTCGCCACAGGCGACGGCAGGTTCCGCACCGTCGAGTTCTCGCCGTTCGCGACCGACTACACGCTTCGGATTGCGGCTGCCGACTTCAACGGCGACGGCCGGCCGGACATCGCCGCTCTCAGCGGCGACGGGCTCTCCTGGCCGGTCGGGCCGAACCGGAGCTCGGTGCTCCTCCAGACCGAGTCGGCGCCCACGGCAAGGCCTGGACACGCGCGCCGGGGAGACCGGATCTTCCGCACGCGCAAGGCGATCACGGGCTTCGCGGCCGACGGCACCCACGCGGCCGTCTGCACCGGGAACCATCCAGTCGCCTGGACACCCGGAGGCTCGACCGTCACCTTCAAGAAACGAGAATACAGCTACGGCTGTTACTCCGATCTGGCCGTTGGCGGTAGCAATGTGGCCTGGATCGAGACAACAGGTTGCGGCAACACCGAATGCACGGATGTCGCCTTCGTGGCGAAGCTCTCCGGCGGGCGCAGCAAGGCAGTTGACGGCCAGCAGAACGACTGCGGCGCCGGCCCCTGCATCCCCACCGGCACCTGGATCACGCGCTCATGGGCGGCGGTCCGCTGATCGCCTGGAACGACTGGTACGTCGATTGCACGGCGAAATGCAACGAAGGACAGGAGGCGTTCGCGCGCTACGGCGTTAAGCACCAGACGCTGCGGCGCTATTACCGCGGCCGCATGACTCACGTGCGCGAAGAGCGCGCCGCGCACCCGCTGCTCGCGGTGGGCGGCGGGCGCATGGCGATCCGAGTCAGCGGCAAGATCGACGTGCTGAAGCCGAGCGGCGCGCGGGTCTCGGCGGTCAGCGCGCCGGACGTGCAAAGCGTGGCGCTGTCGCACACCGAGCTCGGGATCGCGGGCCGATCCGCTCTCGGCGTCTACGACCCCGCAACGGGGCACCTGCGAAAGTCGATCGCGCTGGGCCCGAACGCCGTTCTCCAGCTCGCGGGAATCAACTCCCGCCTCGCACTCCTGCGCGGCTCGCACACGCTCGAGCTGGTCCGGCTGAGTGACGGTGCCTTGATCTCGGTCCCGCTCGCCTCGAATGTGGCGCTGCGCCTCGTCGACGCGCAGCTGACGAAGGCGGGGCTCTTCTACGCGTACAACGCGAAGAAGGCGGGCGGCCGGCTCGTCTTCGAGCCGCTCTCGAAGCTGCTCGCCCGCTTCTGATGACGAAGAGCCTGCTTGCGGTCGTGCCTGTGGCCCTGGCGTTGGCGCTCGGAGCCACGGCGTCTGCAAAGACCGGGACGGTGCCGTCGTTCGCACCCGCCAAGCGCTACGGGGTGCCGCCGGTCGACGCATGCGGTCGCTGCGCGCACTCGACCGCGATCGGCGACATCGACGGCGACGGGAGGCCCGACGTCGTCACCGTCAACGACGACGAGACGATCTCGATCTTCATTGCCAAGCCCGACGGCTCGCTCGGCTCCAGGCGGGATTACCTCGCGTCGGGCGACCCTGCCGGAGCCGCGATCGCCGATTTGAACGGGGACGGGCACGCCGATGTGGCGGTTGCCGACCGGGGCGGCTTCGTGACCGTGTTCCTCAACAGGGCCGACGGCACCCTTGCTCCGAAGCAGGATTACGCCGCCGGTTCCTTCCCGGAATCGATTGCCGCCGGCGACCTCGATGGCGACGGCTCGCCCGATCTAGTGGTCACGAGCTCAGACTCCGTCTCGGTTCTTCGGAACAACGGGGACGGCACCTTTGCCGCCAAGGAGGACTATCCGGTCGGCGGGGGTACCACCGTCGCGCTGGGCGACCTCAACGGCGACGGGAAGCTGGATGTGGTGACGGGCGATACCGACCCGCACACGAACCTATCGGTGCTCCTCAACGCGGGCGACGGCACCTTGCAAATCGCACGGGACTACGACGCGCTTGGCGCGGTCTCGGTGGCACTCGGGGACCTGAACGGCGACGGCAAGCTCGACGTCGCGACGGCGAACGACCGCGGGGTCTCCGTGCTTCTGGACGCAGGCGACGGCACCTTGCAGAGAAGGCGCGTCTACGACGTTCTCGGCACGTACGACAGCGCCGGGGACCCGCAGTCGATCGCGATCGCCGACCTGAACGGCGATCGCAGGGCCGATCTCGTGACGGCGAACTCCGACCGTCACTTGTCGCTGCTCCTCAACAACGGAGCCGGCGGATTCCACACGACGATCGACGTGGGGACGGGCCGCTGCGGCGAGGTCTACAGAAGCGATCGTTGGCTCGCGACCGGTGATCTCAACGGCGACGGAAGAGCCGACCTCGCCGTTCGCAGCCTCGGGCGGGCTCTGCGTGGCCCTCGCAAAGCCGGGGCTGTGCAACGTCCAGGACGTGGTGGGACTCAAGGTGACAGAGGCGAGAACGCTTCTCGCTCGCGCCCACTGCCGCGTCGGCGCAATCCGCCGCGCTCGCTCGCAGCTCTTCCACCGAGGCCACGTGAGCGCGCAGCGGCCCGGGTTCGGACGGGCGCTGCATGCGGGGGCGAAGGTCGACCTCGTCGTCAGTCTCGGGCGGCGCTGACCTCAGCGCCAGACGGTGTAGCCGAGGACGAGCTTCGCCGGGCCCACGCCCGGCGCGCTGATCACTCTCACGACGGCGACGTTTCCTTCGGTGGTCGAGACGCATGTCCACTTGCGCTCGATGTCCGAGACGAGCTCCTGCTTGTCGTGACGGCCGTTCAGCGCCGCGACGCACGCAGACTTCGCCGGAGGCGTGTCGACGGGCGCGAGGAAGGCTTCGGCGCCGGCGTGCAGGGTGGGCGTCGACTCCGGGCCGAACATCACGTCTGCGTCGGCCGACTGGCCAATCAGTCCGCGCTCGAGGTCGGCGGGGCCGCTGCGGACGAGTGAAAGGCGGCCTCTGGCGAGGAATCCGGTGTTCTCCTCGCTTGTTACGACGGTTCCTCCGGCCGTCGTGGGCGACGAGCTGCTGCCGTTGTCGGTCGCCTTCCACAGGCCGATCGCGCCCACGATTGCAGTGATCAGGGCGGCGAGGCCCGTGAGGATCCCCGGGAGGGTCGTCCAGAACGCGAGGAAGCCGCCCTTACGCTCCTGCTCGGGCATCGCCCCATCGTAGAGCGCCGATCCGTCAGACTTCGAGCCGATGGCCGACCCGATCTCCTGGCTGATGATCAAGCCCGGCTGGAAGGTGCTTGCCTCGGACGGGAGCGAGGCCGGCGAGGTCGAGCAGGTGACCGGCGACTCGAGCGTGGACATCTTCGACGGGCTCGCGATCGTCACGAGCGCCTTCGGCAAGCCTCGCTACGTGCCCGCAGAGCAGGTAGGTGAGATCACGGAGGGGACCGTGCGGCTGAAGCTCGGCCCGGAGCAGGTCGAGCGGCTCGAGGAGTACCTGGAGCCGGCCACGAGCGCGGAGATCGAGGCCGACAACAAGGGCGGCCTCGGCGCGTCGCTCGGCGCCGAGGCCCGCGAGCTCGAGGGCAAGATCTTCGCGCCGACGCAGAAGCGCGAGCACTCGATGAACATCTCGCGCCGGATCGCCTTCTTCTTCCGGCGGCTCTTCCGGCGGTAGTTACAGAACCGTTACGCGCCCGTCGCGGGGCCGTTGCGCGCGCGCCAGAGGATCGGTCGCGCAACCAACCGAAGGAGCAGGGCCATGAAGCCGCCACACCCCATCGTTCTCTGCACGTGCATCGCCCTGGCACTCGTATTCGTCGGGCTCGCGCCCGCTGCCGCCGGCCACTCGCTCGCGTTCGCCAGGACGGCGAACTACGGGGCAGGGGACAGTCCCTGGGCCACGGCGGTCGCGGACCTGAACGCCGACGGCAAGCCTGACCTGGTCGTCTCCCGCGGTGCCGAGGATGGCAGCGCGGGCTCGGTCGGCGTCATGCTCAACCAGGGCGGCGGCACGTTCGGCCCGAGGCAGGACTACTCGAGCGCCGCCGATCCCGCGGATGTGCTGATCGCGGATCTGAACGGAGACGGCCGCAAGGACATCGCCACGGCCAACTCGTCGGACGACACGATCTCCGTCCTGCCGGGGACAGGCGGCGGCGCTTTCGGCGTCGCGCAGTGGTATCCCACCGGAGGATCGATCCCTGCCGGCATCGCGGCCGGCGACCTCGACCGCGACGGCCTGGTCGATCTCGTACTGGCCGGTAGCCGAGCCAACACCGTCGCCGTCATGTTCAACAGCCCGTACGGCTTCTGGGGTCCGGTCCAGACACAGGTCGGCGACAACCCGGTCGCGGTCGCAGTCGGCGACGTGAACCGCGACGGCCGTCTCGATGCCGTGACCGCCAACCAGCTCGCCGGCTCCGTCTCCGTGCTCCTCGGCAACGGGAGCTCGAGCTTCGCGGTGAGGGAGGACTACGGAGTCGGCAACGAGCCGTCCGATGTAGCGATCGGCGACCTCAACGGCGACGGCTGGCCCGACCTCGCGACCGCGAATTCCGATCCCAACACGGTCTCGGTGCTTCTGAACGACGGGACCGCAGGCTTCGGAGCGCCACGCGACTACGCGGTCGGCCTGTCGCCGTCGTCCGTCGCGATCGGCGACCTCAACGGCGACGGCAAGGTCGACCTGAGCGTCGCGAACGGCGAGGACAGTTCCGTCTCGGTCCTGCTCGGCAAGGGCGACGGCACCTTCGAGAAGCGGCGCGACTACCAGGCGGGAGACGGGGCGCGCTCGCTCACGCTCGCTGACCTGAACGGGGACGGCAGGCTCGATCTCGCGACCGCGAACAACTACGACGGCAACGTCTCGGTGCTCCTCAACTCGCCGGGGCTCTGCGACGTGCAGGACGTCACAGGCAAGAAGGTCGTCTCCGCGCGCGCGACGCTGGCGCGCTTCAACTGCCGCGTCGGCAAGGTCGTCCGCCGGTACTCGAAGAGCGTGGCGCGCGGGCGCGTCATCTCGCAGAAGCCTGGCTTCGGCGGGGTGCTGCCGGGCGGCGGCAAGGTCAAGCTCGTCGTCAGCCGCGGCCGGCGCTAGGTCGGTCTGCGACGACGACGAGCCTCGTGTCTGGAGCGAGGCCGGGCATGCGCACGTTCTCGAACCCGGCCCCCTCCAGCCAGCCTCGCAGCTCGGGCACGGTGAAGAAGCGAACGGAGAAGTGCGCCTTCCGGGCGCGGCCGTTGTGCATGACGAGCCGCTCGGTCGAGAAACGCGCACGCTCGGCGTCGAGCGTCCAGCGGTCGATCATCAGGTCGCCGTCTCGCTCGCCGACGACATGGATCGGCTGGGCGTTGAGCATGATCCGCGTGATGTTCTGCGTCTCGAGGACGAGCCGGCCGCCTGGCTTGAGCGCGTCATGGAACCCGCGGAGGACGGCCTTGTTCTCCTCGTCCGAGAAGTAGCCGAAGCTCGTGAACCAGTTGAGGAGGCCGTCGAAGCGCTCCCGCCATGGCAGCTCTCGCATGTCGCCGTGGACGTACTCGACCTCGACGCCGCGCGCTTTGGCGTCTTTGCGGGCCCGCTCCAGGAAGAGCTCGGTCGAGTCGAGCCCAGTCACGCGGTAGCCGCGCTCGGCGAGCGGGTTCGCGATGCGGCCGTGCCCGCAAGGGCAGTCGAGGATCTCCGCGCCCGACTCGAGCTCGAACAGCTCCACGATCCGCTCGACCTCCTCCGGCGTGCGCTCGTTGAGGAACGTCTCGTAGAAGTAGAGGTAGTCCTCGTCGAAGACGCCCTCGAACTCGAACTCGCTCATCCGAAGACGTCAAGCAACATGTGCACCTCGCCGACCCGCTCGAACCCGAGCTTCTCGAGGATCGGCCGGGACATCGAGCCGCCCTGCGTGATCAGCGCCGGGGTGCCGCGGGCGACCGCCTCGTCCCAGCGCGCGCGGTTGAGCGCCCGGTAGGCGCCGCGCCCGCGGGCGCGGGAGAGGGTCGCGCCACCGTAGAGCAGGAAGCCGTGCTCGGTCGGCGCGGAGGTGCCGGCGCAGACGATCTCGCCGTCGAGCCAGACGGCGTGGGTGGTGTTCGGCGTGATGCGGTAGCGCTCCGGAAGGAGCCCTCGGGACTCGGCGATGTCCTCTTCGGGCATCTCGAACGCCTCCCACTGGACGGCGTTCGCCGCGGCGTACTCCTCGAGGTTCTCGACCGCGCGCGCGGTGAGGCCGTCGGCGATCGGAGGAGGCTCGCTGGTCAGAACGAGCGCGACCGCGTAGGGCTCCTTGTCGCGGGCGAGCCCGCGTTCGAGGAGCGCGTCCACGAGTCCCGCGGGTGCCGAGCTGCCGACCTCCCACTGCGTCTGCGTCCTTCCGCGCTCGGTCAGCGCCGCGCGGACCTCCGCGATGACGGCGTCGACCTCGCTGAGCGGAAACCGCTGCCGCTGGACGGTGTTCCACTTCTTCCCTGTTCCGACGCAAAGCGTGTAGCGCCCGGTGTCGATCCGCTCGTCGCCGGGCGCGAGCGGGCCAAAGGAGTTGGGGTACTCGGCAACCTCGCGCAGCACGAGCGCAACCTACCGCGCGAGCTGTTGCAGAACCGTTACCGAGCTGTGACCGCCTCGTTGGGAAGCAGGCGGACGATGGCCAAAGCAGGCAAACAGGAAGGAGTCCGCCATGAAGACGCCGCACGCCAAGCTGCTGGTGCTGGCCACCGCCGCAGCTGTCTTGGGCTCACTGATCGCCGGGCTCAGCTGGGCGTTTGCCGGGAGCGGAGGCCTCACGCCCACCGTTCCGAATCCGTCCTGGCTCGTCCTCTCCAGCACGCGGGACGGCCTTTCGAAGCTTCAGGACAGCGCCGGTCCTTACAGCATGCGTCCCGACGGGTCGCGGCTCACCGCGCTTCTGGACAAGACCCACCAGCTGTATCCCCTGACCGTTTCAGCGGATGGGAGCACCATCGCGTACTCGGACGGCGAGTACGACAACCAGTCGGTTTACGTCTCCCGGGCCGACGGCACGGGCCTGCGGCGGGTCGTGCACTTCCCGTCCGATGAACGGTTCAGCAAGTCGGTCGCGCTCTCTCCAGATGGCAAGGAGCTCGCGCTTGCGACTGAGGACGGCAACGAGAACCGGCGCGTCTTCGTGGTCGACGCCGACGGAAATAATCCGCGCGATCTCGGCCGCGCCGCCGATCCCGACTGGTCGCCGGACGGCAGGAAGCTGGTTCTCGCGACCGGACGAGGTTGCGTCGTCGTCAACGAGCCTTTCGGCGGCGGCCCAGCCGCCCACATCCGCGGCAAGTGCCGCGTGCCCAAGTGGTCGCCGGACGGCAAGCAGGTCGTGTTCGAGACGCGGGGCGGCTGCAAGGTCGTCGTGCCGGGTGCGCCTACAGATTGGTTCAGCCGGCTCGAACAGCGCCTGCAGGGCGGCGGGCGGGCGCATCTCGGGCCGAAATGCGCTTCGCCCGGGTGGTCTCCCGACGGCCGTTGGATCGCCTACGAGACCGGCCATGGTCTCTGGGTCAGCCGACCGGACGGCCGGGACGCCCGGCGCCTCGCGCCGGCGAGCGACGTTACGGAGACGCCGTACGCTTGGTCGCCCGACAGCACGCGGATCGCGCTTGGCCACTTCATGCTGACGCTCGCCGGCGAGACGATCAGGCTCAGCGTCGGCGCCGATTTCGGCTGTGAATGCTCAGGGCCGGAGTCGGCGCCCGTCTGGTCTGCAAACGGCGAGCGGCTCGCGCTCG
>Ga0307282_10000142_pt1 | contig 20125 bp, 20 predicted proteins | sample ER_DNA_121_FD_194475 | JGI IMG/M metagenome (GOLD analysis project Ga0307282, IMG submission 194475) | Bulk soil microbial communities from the East River watershed near Crested Butte, Colorado, United States - ER_DNA_121 | ecosystem: Environmental > Terrestrial > Soil > Floodplain | place...
CCGGTCGCCGGCGTCGCCGAGGCCGGGGACGATGTAGCCGCGCTCGTTCAGCTCGCGGTCGACTGCGGCGGTGACGATCCGCACGTCAGGGTGTTCGGCCTGCAGGTGCTCGATCCCTTCGGGCGCGGCAACCAGGCAGACGAGCGTCACCGAACGGGCGCCGGCGTTCTTGACCGCCGCGACCGCGGCGGCGCTGGAGCGGCCGGTGGCGAGCATCGGGTCGAGCACGATCGCGTCGCGCTCGCCGTCGCCGAGCTCGGGCAGCTTCACGTAGTACTCGACCGGCTGCAACGTCTCCTCGTCGCGGTAGAGGCCGATGAAGCCGACCCGCGCGCTGGAGACGAGCGAGAGCACGCCGTCCAGCATCCCGAGCCCGGCGCGCAGGACCGGGCAGACGGCGACCTTCTTGCCGGCGATCCGCTGCACCTCGGTGCGCTCGAGCGGCGTCTCGATCTCGGCGGTCTCGGTCGGAAACTCCTTCGTGGCCTCGTAGGTGAGCAGCAGCGTCAGCTCGTTGGCGAGCTTGCGGAAGTGGACGGTGGGCGTGTCCTTGTCGCGCAGGTACGAGAGCTTGTGCTGGACGAGCGGGTGCGTGACGAGGGTCACGCCGGTCGGCGCCTCGGTCTTCACGCCACGTAGGTGGTGAAGCCGCGGAACCCCGGGTAGAGGGGCCGCCGCTCGCAGAGCGCCGCTGACCGCGCGGCCAGGGACGTGACGTCGGCGCCCTCGCCGAGAGCCTCGACGATGATCATCCCGACCTCGCGGAAGTCGTCCTCGTCGAAGCCGCGCATGGTCGCCGCCGGCGTGCCGATCCGGATCCCGGAGGCCACCGTCGGCGGGCGCTCGTCGAACGGGACCGTGTTCCGGTTGACGGTCAGCTTCGCCTTAGCCAGCCGCTCCTCCGCGTCCTTGCCCGTCCACTCGGTCGAGCGCAGGTCGACCTGGAGCAGGTGCGTGTCCGTGCCGCCGGTGAGCACGTCGAGCCCGCCCTCCTGCAGCGTCGAGGCCAGCGTGTCGGCGTTGGCGCGCACGTGGCCCTGGTACTCGCGGAACGCCTCGGTCGCGGCGATGTGGAAGCAGGTCGCCTTGGCCGCGATCGTGTGCACGAGCGGCCCGCCCTGCATCCCGGGGAAGACGGCGCGGTCGACCGCCTGCGCGTGCTCCTCGGTGCAGAGGATGAAGCCGGCGCGCGGGCCGGCGAGCGTCTTGTGCGTCGTCGACGTGACGAAGTGGCAGTGCGGCACCGGGTTCGGGTGCAGGCCGGCGGCGACTAGACCGGCGAAGTGGGCCATGTCGCAGAGCAGCAGCGCGCCGACCTCGTCGGCGACCTCGCGGAAGCGGTCTGTCTCGACGGTGCGCGGGTAGGCCGAACCTCCGCAGACGATCAGCTTCGGCTTGTGCTTCTTCGCCAGCGCGAGCACCTCGTCGTAGTCGACGAGGTTCGTCTCGCGGGAGACGCCGTAGTGGACGATCGTGTAGAGCCGGCCGGAGAAGTTGACCTTGAGCCCGTGCGTCAGGTGGCCGCCGTGCGAGAGCTCGAGCGAAAGGATCGTGTCCCCCGGCTCGAGCGCGGCCATGTAGACGGCCATGTTCGTCTGCGCGCCCGCGTGCGGTTGCACGTTCGCGTGCTCGGCACCGAAGAGCTCCTTGGCGCGGTCGATCGCGGTCTGTTCGATCTCGTCGACGACCTCGCAGCCGCCGTAGTAGCGCCGGCCGGGATAGCCCTCGGCGTACTTGTTCGTCGGCACCGAGCCGACCGCCTCGAGGATCGAGGGCCAGGTGAAGTTCTCGGAGGCGATCAGCTCGATCTGGTTGCGCTGGCGCTCGAGCTCGCGACCGAGCAGCTCGGCGATCGCAGGGTCGACCTCGGCGAGGCCCGCGGTGCGAAGGTGCTGCACGGTCTCCTGCGCGACGGCCACGGTTCTAGATGCTACTCGCGGAGGCTGCCGACAGTCGCAAGCGCCTCGGCGGCCGGAACCGCGCCCTCGCGGAGGATGCGAGGCTCGTCGCCGGTCAGGTCGAGGACGGTCGACGGCGTGCCCGGAAGCTCGCCCGCATCGACGAGCACCCCGCAGGCCGAGCGAATCTCATCGGGCACCTCGGCGAGCCGCTTCGGGTCGGGGCCGCCGTGAACGTTCGCGCTCGTCGCGAGCACGGCGCCGACCTCGTCCAGCACCTCGGCGGTGACGGCGGGAAGCTCGGGCACCCGTACGCCGATCGTCTCGCGGTCTCCCGTCAGCCAGGGATAGCGCCGGGCCGGGTTCGGCAGGACGAGCGTGTAGGGCCCCGGCAAGAGGGCTCGCAGGACGCGCTCGTCGAGCTCGGGCACCCGCTCGACGAGGCGCTCGACGTCGCGCGCGAGGACGGCGATCGGCTGCCGCTCGCCTCGGCCCTTGAGCCGAGCGACCTCCGCGGCCGCGGCCTCGTTGTCCGGATCGGCGCAGAGCCCGTAGACCGTGTCGGTCGGCAGCACCACCGGCCGGCCGGCGCGGATGGCCTCGGCCGCGTCCGTCAAGCGAGGAAGCCGAGCATCGCCTGGCGAAACGCTTCCGGCGACTCGACGAAGATGAAGTGGCCGGCGCCCGGCAGGATCTCCGTCCTCACGTCGGCGATCCCGGCGGAGATCTCGGCCGCGCAGACCGGGCCGGTGATGAAGTCGAGCTCGCCCGTGACGACCAACGTCGGCGCCGTGATCTTCTGGAGCTCCGGGCGCAGGTCGAACGACTCGAAGATCTCCTTGTTGAAGAGCAGCAGCGTGTCCGCGTTCGGCGTCTCTTCCCGCAGCGTGTCGAGATAGGCCTGCTCCTTCTCGCCGAAGTGGGCGAAGTAGAAGGGGAACTCGCGGATCGCGAGCTCGCCCAGCTCCTCGTCGCTCGAGAAGTCGCCGGCCTGCTCGGCCTGCAGCGCCGCGAGCGCGTCCTCGTACCAGGGCTCGTCCGCGTGTCCTGCCATCGCCTCATTCATCGCGCTTTCCTGCTCCGGCGCCCAGCGGGCGAGCGTGCTCGCGAGGATCAGGCGCCCGACCCGCTCGGGGTAGCGCGCCGCGTAGGCCATGGCGACCACCCCGCCGTGCGAGTGGCCGAGCAGGTCGATCCGCTCGACGCCGAGGTGCTCGCGCAGCTCCTCCAGGTCGTCGGCGTAGTCGTCGACCGCGTAGGCGCGCGGATCGGCCGGCCGGTCTGAGCCGCCGGTGCCGCGCGGATCGAGCAGGACGAGCTCGAGGTCTTCGTCGAGGCCGGCGAGGTTGCCGAGGTAGAGCGACGAGAAGCCCGGCCCGCCGCAGTGGCAGACGAGGGTCTGCCCGCTCCCGGCACGCCGGTAGGCGAGCCGCCGGCCGTCGGCGGTGGTCAGCCCGTCCATCTGCCCTCGACCACGCGGTCCCTTCCCGCGAGATCCGGCGTGATCGCGACCGCCTCGTAGCCCAGGTCGTCCAGCAGGCTCCGCATCCGCTCGCCCGCGGAGGCGGCGGTCTCCAGCACGAGCCAGCCGCCGGGTCGCAGCGCCTCGGTCGCGGCGCGGGCAACCGCCTCGGTCGCGCCCTCGGCGACCAGGGCGACATGCGGCTCCCAGTCGCGCACCTCGGGCTGCAGCGTCTCCAGCTCCCCTGGTTCGACGTACGGCGGGTTCGAGACGACGAGATCGAACTGCGACTCGCCCAGACCGCTGGTGAGATCGTGCTCGATGAGCTCGACGCGGCCGTTCACGCCGGTCAGGTCTCGGTTCTCGCGCGCGAGGGCGATCGCGGCGGGCGAGACGTCGACGGCGGTGACGCGGGCGCCGTCGTGCTCGTCGGCGATCGCCAGCGCGATCGCGCCCGTGCCGGTGCCGACGTCGAGGACGTCCGGCTCGGGTTGCTCGCGGATGTGCTCCAGCGCCCGCTCGACCACGACCTCGGTTTCGGGCCGCGGGATCAGCGCCCGCCGGTCGGTCTTCAGCGTCAGCCGGCGGAAGCCCCACTCGCCGAGGACATAAGCGAGCGGCTCACGTTGCTCGCGGCGGGAGACGTTGGCCTCGAAGGCCGCGATCTGCTCGGGCGTCAGCTCGCGGTCGAGCTCCGCGTAGAGCAGCGCGCGGGCGCAGTCGTCGCAGGCGCGGGCGAGCAGCAGCTCGGCCTCGAGCCGCGCCGAGTCGATCCCGGCCTCCGCCAGCCGCGCGGAGGCCGCCGAGAGCGCGCCGCCGAGAGTCATGCGGTCTCGAGTGCCCGGCGCCGGTCGTCGGCCGCCAGCGCCTCGGTGAACTCGTCGAGCTCGCCCTCGAGGATCTTGTCGAGCCGGTGCACGGTGTGGTGTACGCGATGGTCGGTGAGACGGTTCTCGGGGAAGTTGTACGTGCGGATCTTCTCCGCGCGCTGGCCCGAACCGATCTGTGACCGCCGCGTCGCCGCCTCCTCGGCCTGCTGCCGCTCGCGCTCCGCCTCGTAGAGACGGGCACGGAGGACGCGCAGGGCCTTCGTCTTGTTCTGGAGCTGCGACTTCTCGTCCTGCATCGCGACCACGATCCCCGTCGGCACGTGGGTGATGCGGACCGCCGAGTCGGTCGTGTTCACGCTCTGGCCCCCCGGCCCGGTCGAGCGGTAGACGTCGATCTTCAGGTCGTTGGGGTCGAGGTCGACCTCCACCTCCTCGGCCTCCGGCATGACCGCGACGGTCGCGGTCGAGGTGTGGATCCGCCCCTGCGACTCGGTCTCGGGGACGCGCTGGACGCGGTGCGTCCCGGCCTCCCACTTGAAGACCGAGTAGGCGCCGTCGCCCTTGACCGCGAAGACGATCTCCTTGTAGCCGCCGGCCTCGTTGCCGCTGACCTCGAGCTGCTCGACCTTGTAGCCGAGCCGCTCCGCGTAGCGGGTCAACATCCGGTAGAGGTCGGCCGCCCAGAGCGCCGCCTCGTCGCCACCGACGCCCTGGCGGATCTCGACGATCACGTCCTTGCTGTCGGCCGGGTCGGTCTCGACGAGCGCGAGCTTCAGCTCCTCCTCGAGGCTCGCGAGCTGCTCCTCGAGCTCGGGCACGAGCTCCTTGAGGTCGCCGTCGTTGCTGGCCGCGTCGAGGTCGTCGCTGAGCTCGCGCCACTTCTGCGCCAGCTTGTACGGGCCCTCGAGCTCCTTCACGCGCCGCCCGACCGTCGCCGCCTCGCGGTGGTCGTTGTAGACGGCGGGGTCGCTCATCCGCTCCTGCGCCTCGCGGTAGGAGCGCTCGAGCTCCTCGACGAGCTCTTCCATCAGGCCATCACCTCGACGCGCTCCGCGCCGAGAGTGTCTCCCTTCTCCAGCTCGAGCACCTCGCGCAGGGCGCGGATCGAGACCTCGAGCTGGTCGAGCGTCGGCTCGCGCGTCGTCAGGCGCTGCAGCCAGAGCCCGGGCGCGAGCAGCGTCATCACGACGCGGTTGCCCGTGTGCTTGCCCGCGAAGCGGATCAGCTCGTAGGCAAGCCCGGCGATCACCGGCAGGAGCAGGATGCGCGAAAGGATCAGCCAGTACCAGACCGGCCGCCCGAAGAACGCGAACACGAAGACGGCGATCACCATCACCCAGAGCAGGAAGGCGGTGCCGCAGCGCGGATGGATCAGGCTGAAGCGCTGGACGGTCCGCGGCTCGAGCTCCTCCCCGGCCTCGAAGGCGTTGATCGCCTTGTGCTCGGCGCCGTGGTACTGGAAGACGCGACGGAGGTCGGGCAGCATCGAGATCAGGACCAGGTAGAGGATGAAAACGGTCACGCGGATGCCGCCCTCGACCAGCACGAACCAGAAGCCGTTCGAGATCGGGAGCAGGTCGGCGAGCAGCGCCGGGCCGACCTTGAACAGCGAGATCGCAAAGCCGATCGCGAGCAGAAACGCGAACACGAGCGCGCCCTTCGAGAGCTCCTCTTCGGCCTCCTCGTTGTCCTCAGCGGCGGCGTAGTTGGCCGAGATGGCGAGCGCGCGGAAGCCGATCGCGAGCGACTCGCCGAGCGCGATCACGCCGCGGATCACCGGCAGGCGGAAGACCCGGTGGCGCTTCATCACCGACTCGATCGGGCGGCAGACCTCTGCGATCTGCCCGTTCGGCTTGCGGACGGCGACAGCCCAGTTCGAAGGGCCGCGCATCATCACGCCCTCGAGGACGGCTTGCCCGCCGATCGGGGCGCTCATAGGTCTCTAGGCCTTGTCGGCCTTTTCGCGGTCGGCCTTCTCGAGGCGGCGCTGGAAGCGCTCGACCCGGCCGCCGGTGTCCATCAGCTTCTGCTTGCCCGTGTAGAACGGGTGGCAGGCTGAGCAGACCTCGACGTGCAGCTCGGGCCTGGTGGAGCGCGTCTGGAACTCGTTTCCGCAGGCGCAGTGAACGGTCGCCAGGACGTACTCGGGATGGATGCCGGTCTTCATCGTTCACCCAGGATAGCAACGGCCGTCTGGGTGGCCACGTTGCCGCCCGAGACGACCGCGACCGCCGTTTCGCCCGGCTCGAGCTCGATCTTCCGCGCCAGCAGGGCGGCGACGGCGGTCGCCCCGGCAGGCTCGCAGGCGAGCTTGGCGCGCTCGTAGAGGAAGCGGAAAGCCTCCTCGATCTCGGCTTCGGTGACGAGCACGATCCCTTCGACCAGCTCGGCGCAGAGCGCAAGGGCGAAGGTGCCGGCGAAGGGTGCGGAGAGCCCGTCGGCGATCGAGCGCGGCTCGACCGGGACCGGCTCGCCGGCGGCGAGCGCCTCGTGCATGGCCGGGGAGAGCTCCGGCTCGACGCCGATCACCCGCCTGCCCTGGGCGGCGACGGCGATTCCGGAGATGAGCCCGCCGCCGCCGACGGGCACGATCAGCGTCGCCGTCTCGGGCAGATCCTCGACGACCTCGAGCCCGACGGTGCCCTGGCCCGCGATCGTCAGCGGGTGGTCGAACGGATGGACGAGCGTGCGGCCGGTCTGCTCCACGAGGGCCGCGAGGCGGGCATAGGCCTCGGTCGGGTCGCGCGACTCGAGATCGACGGTGGCGCCGTAGCCGCGGGTCGCCGCGATCTTCGCCTCGCTCGCGCCCTGCCACATGACGAGGAGTGCGTCGATTCCGGCGGCGGCGGCGCCCCAGGCGAGCGCCTGCGCGTGGTTGCCGGCGGAGATCGAGATCACCCCACCGTCGCGTTGCTCGGGGGTGAGCGCGGCCAAATTGGCCAGCACGCCGCGGGGCTTGAAGGAGCCCGTCTTCTGGAAGAGCTCGGCCTTGAGGTGGACGTCCGCGCCGACGATCGCGCCCAGCGTCTGCGAGCGGAAGACCGGCGTGCGGTGGAGGCGGCCCGCGGCTGCTTCGCGGGCGGCGAGAACGTCGTCGAGCGAGACCATGTGCACCAATCGTCACACGATCGGCACGGCTGGGTCGCAGACAGGTGACCGTTTCCGGGGTACCGTCAACGCCGGGTGGCGGGTGGAACACCATTCCCCACCCCTTGTAGGGGAGGGGTGCATACCTGGATGTCCCGGGTTACGTGAGCGTGTACTCGGGCCCGGAGCCGCCCTCGGGTGGGGTCAGGCGACCGCCCTTGGCCGTGATCGCGCCGCACTGGACGCAGTTCGACGCCGTCACCTCCACCCCGCCCTCGATGGCCTCGTAGACCTGCGCAGGGCACATGTGCTCCCAGAGACGCGCCAGCTCCGGCGGCACGTCCGTCCGCACGCGGATGTGGTTGGGCGCGTCGTCCCGCGTCTTGTTGCCACTCAGGAAGACCGACGACAGCTTGTCGAACGTGAGCTCGCCGTCCGCCGCGGGGTATGACGCGGCTCCGCCGGCCGAGATCAGCTCATGGTCGGCGTCCGGCTCGAGGCTCGAGCTCCCCGGCGGGAAAGCGCCCCGCGTCGCGGTCATCGCCCCGGCCAACGCCCCGCCGAGCACGAGCCCGAGCCCGAACGCCGGCCGCATGTTCCGCACCCGCCGCAGGTCCTCCCAGACGAAGCTCTCCCTAAGAGACTCGTCGTAGCGCGCCAGCGCGCCCGGCCGCCACGGCGTCTCGCCCGGCTGCAGCGCCGCGAACGCCGCCTCGGCGGCGAGCCGCCCCGACTCGACCGCGTAGTGGATCCCCTTCAGCGCCGGCACGTTCACGAGCCCCCCGCCGTCACCGCAGATCATGAGGCCCGGGGCGTGCAGTCGCCGCGGCAGCGAGAGGAACCCGCCCTCCGGAATCGTCTTCGCGCCCCAGGCGACGCGCTCGCCGCCCTCCAACAGCTTGCGCAGCAGCGGATGGGTCTTCAGCTCCTGCAGCAGGTCGTGCACCGACAGCTCGATGTCGCGGTAGTCGAGCCCGACCACCATCCCGAGCGTGACCAGGTCGTCGCCCATCGGATAGACGAACGAGCCGCCGAACTCCCGGTACTTCGCGCCGGCGCGCAGCGGCCAGCCCAGCGTGTGGATCACTCGGTCGAGTGGCTTCTGCACCCGCCAGACCTCCTTGACGCCGAGCGCCCAGACCTGCGGGCTCTCGCCGTGAAGGCCGAAGCGGTCGAGCGCGACGCCGGTCAGATGCCCCTGCGTGCCCTCCGCCAGCACCGTCACGCGCGCGAGCACGTCCGAGCCGGGCTCGAAGTTGGCCAGCTCCTCGCCGTTGCGGCCGCGGCCCTTGTCGCCGGTGCGCACGCCGCGCACGCGCGCGTCCGAGACGAGCAGCTTCGCCGCCGCAGTCTCCGGCAGGATCGTCGCGCCGCCCGCCTCGGCCTGCTCCGCCAACCAACGGCCGAGCTGCGAGAGCGAGGCGACGAGGTTCCCGTGGTTGCGCATCGTCGGCGGCGCCGGGATCCGGTGCGCGCGCCGGCGCGTGAGGAAGTAGACCGACTCGTGCTCGACACGCCCGTAGAACGGCATCTCCGAGGTGCGCACACGGCCCTTGAACAGCGTGCGCAGCGAGCGCGGGTTGACGACGGCGCCCGAAAGCAGGTGCGAGCCGGGCTGCTTGCCCTTCTCCAGCACCGCCACCGGCACGTCGCCGAGCCGAGCCGCCAGCTCCGGTGCGTCCTCGAGCAGCTGGCCGAGCCTGATCGCGCACGCGAGCCCGGCCGGGCCGCCGCCGACGATCAGGACGCCGACCTCGATCCGCTCGTCCTCGGGATCGCTCGGCGCCGCGACGAACTCGCGCCAGTCGAACGGAGCCGGGAAGTCGGCGGGCTTCACGCGGCCTTGCGCTGTCTGACGAGCTCGGTCAACTTGGGCACGATCTCGTTCAGGTCGCCCACGACCCCGAGGTCGGCGTACTCGAAGATCGGCGCGTTCGGGTCCTTGTTGATCGCGATGATCAGCGCCGAGCTCTGCATGCCGACCTTGTGCTGGATGGCGCCGGAGATGCCGACCGCGACGTAGAGCTTCGGTGAGACGGTCTTGCCCGTCTGGCCGACCTGCGCGGAGTACGGGTACCAGCCTGCGTCGACCACGGCGCGCGTGGCGGCGACCGCGCCGCCGAGTGCCTTGGCCAGCTCCTCGACCTGCGCGAAGCCCTCCGGCCCACCGAGCCCGCGTCCGCCGGCCACGATCACGTCGGCGTCTTCGATCGACGGCCCTTCGGCCTCCTCGTGCGCCTGCTCGACCATCGTCGCCGCGAGCGAGAAGTCCTGCAGCCGCGATTCGAAGGTCACGACCTCCGCGTTGCCGCCGCTCTCCGCCGGCTCGAAGGTCCCCGAGCGGACGAGCGCCAGGCGCGGCTCCGAGGTCCAGCCCGCATCGACGTAGACCGAGTCGCCGAGCGCCGGCCGCTTGCCGACGAGCTGCCCGTCCTCGACGACGAGGTCGGTCAGGTCGTAGTTGAGCCCCGCGTCCAGCCGGGCCGCGAGCCCGGCCGCGACGTCCGCGGACAGGACGCTGGCTGCGAAGAGCACGATGTCGAACCCGCCCTCGCCGACGAGCGTCTCGAGGGCGTCGACCCGTGGCTGAGGCAGCGGCGCCGCCAGCAGCACGTCGTCCATCACGTGGACGCGCTTAGCGCCGAACTTCCCCGCGCCGGCCGCAAGCTCCTCGACGCCCTGGCCGAGCACGACCGCCTCGACCTCACCGCCGAGCGACGCCGCCTTGGAGAGCACGCCGAGCGAGTCCTTCTGCAGCGCGCCCTCGTGATGCTCGAGGAAGACCAGCGTCTTCACAGCGCCTTCTTCTCGAGCAGGAACTCCAGGATCTTCTGCGGCGCGGAGCCGTCGTCCTCGATCTTCACGGTGTCGCCGCGCGCCGGAGGCTCGCCCAGCGCCAGGACCGACGTGCGCGATCCGGCCTCGCCTGCCTCGTTCGCGGCAACGCCGAGGTCGCCGAGCGAGAGTGTCTCCTGCGGCTTGCTCTTGGCGCCCATGATCCCCTTCAGCGACGGGTAGCGCGGTTCGTTGATCGCGTCCGAGACGGCGAGGGCGGCGGGCAGCGGCGCCTCGATCACGTCGTAGCCGTACTCGGTCTGGCGCTTGCCGCGCACCTTCCCGTCCTCGTGGGTCAGCTCGGCGACCTGCGAGATCAGCGGCCGCTGCAGTCGGTCGGCGACCGCCGCCTGGAGCACGGCGCCGTCCGAGTCGCTCGCCTGCTGGCCGAAGAGAACGAGGTCGGGCGATTCCCGCTCGAGCGCGGCGGCGAGGATGCGGCTGGTCGCGACGAGATCGGAGCCTGCGGCGGCGTCATCCGCAACGAGCACGAGCCGGTCGGCGCCCATCGCGAGCGCCTTGCGCATCGGCTCGAGCGCGCGCTCCGGCCCGAGCGAGATCACGACGACCTCGGCCTCGCCGGCGGTCTCGCGCAGGCGCAGCGCCTCCTCGACCGCGTTCACGTCGAAGGGGTTCAGCGCCGCCTCGCCCGAACGGTCGAGCCGCTTCGTCTCCGGGTCGATCCGCGTGTGGACGGACGAATCGGGCACGCACTTGACGCAGACCGCGATCTTCATCGCGGCCGAGGATACAAGCGCTGGTGCCCCGTTCGGTGACGCCGCCGAGTCCCTGGGTCGCGAGCACCAAGCCAGAGTTCGCACTTGCCCGCAGCAAGGCTGGATTGCCTTGCTAAGGGCAAGGGTGGGCTCTGGCGCCGCGTGATCGCGGGCCAGGGGCCGGCATGTGTCGCCGGACGGGGCACCTGGTAGGGTCCGGCGCTTCGGCCCGCCCGTGACTCGCCTCCGGACGACAACCCGAGGAACCCTCGCTCTCACGCTTGCCGGTCTTGTGACCCTCGTCGCAGGCAGCGCATCTGCGAACTACAGCCGCGCGCCCGCGACGCGAGCGCAGCCGCCGACGACGATCGTCTTCCCCGTGCTGGGGCCGACGACCTACATGGACGACTTCGGCGCGCCGCGCGCCGGCGCCCCGCACCAGGGGATCGACATGATGGCGCCCAAGCGCGCGCTCGCCCTCGCCGCCGAGGCCGGGAAGGTCAAGTTCTGGACGCACTCGGCAACGGCCGGCTGCATGCTCTACCTCTACGGCGCGAGCGGGACGACCTACTACTACATCCACCTCAACAACGACCTGACGAAGCGCAACGACAACAAGGGCAAGTGCGTGGCCGGGACCGCCTACGCGAAGGGGCTCAAGAACGGCGCGAAGGTCGCCGCCGGTCAGGTGGTCGGCTATGTGGGCGACTCAGGCGACGCCAACGGCATCCATCCCCACCTGCACTTCGAGCTGCACCCGAACGGCGGCAAGGCGGTCGACCCGTATCAGTGGCTGCAGAGCGGCCAGCACCTGCTGTTCGCGTCCGGCCGGGGAACGGCGTTCACGCTCGACCTGCGCGGAACCGTCTCCGCGGTGACCGCCGACACCCTGCGCCTGAAGGTGACGAGCGTCAACGCCTGGCCGATGCGGCAGGGCCAGCCGCTCTCGCTGAAGCTCCTCGTCACCGTGCCGTCGTCGGCGATCGTGCAGACGGTGAAGAGCATCGGCAAGCCGGGGACCGCGGCCGACCTGCTCGACGCGAAGCCGGGGCAGAAGGTCCAGGTCTGGACCGGGGCTGCGCCGACGACGCTCAAGGCCGAGCGCGGCGACGGGCTCGTCCTGACCGCCTCGCTGGTCTCGCTCGTCTCGAAGTAACTAGCGACCGCGGAAGACCGGCTCGCGCTTTTCCACGAAGGCGGTCATGCCTTCCTTCGCATCCTCGCTGCCGAAGAGGCCGCCGAACTCGTCTGCCTCGCGCTGCAGGTTCTCGACGTGATCGCCCTGGAGCGCGTTGTTCACGGCCCGCTTCGCCGCCGCGAGCGCGAGCGGGCTCTTCGAGGCGAGCAGCTCCGCGACCTCACGCGCTTTCTCGAGCACCGGGTCGTGAACGGCGTTGACGAGCCCGATACGCAGAGCCTCCTCGGCGTCGACGAGCCGGCCGGTCAGGATCAGGTCCTTCGCGACGCCGAGGCCGCACGCGCGCACGAGGCGCTGGGTGCCGCCCCAGCCGGGGATGATCCCGAGGTTGATCTCCGGCTGGCCGAGCTTCGCCTTCGAGCCCGCGTAGCGCAGGTCGCAGGCGAGCGCCAGCTCGCAGCCGCCCCCGAGAGCAAAGCCCTGGATCACTGCGATCGTCGGCTTCGGCATCGTCTCCAGCAGCTGGGTGCACCGGTGCCCGAGCTCGCCCCAGGCCGTCGCCTCCTCGACCGAGAGGCCGCTCATGTACTTGATGTCGGCCCCGGCGACGAATGCCTTCTCGCCCGAGCCGGTCAGCACGACCACCCCGGCCTCGGCGTCACGCGAGAGCTCGTGCAGCCGGTCACACAGCTCCTCCAGCGTCGGCCGGTCCAGCGCGTTCATAGCTTCCGGCCGGTCGATCGTGACGGTCGCGATCGCCCCGTCGCGCTCGACGAGAACGCTCAGGCGGGCACCTTCCCGCGCAGGAACTCGACGATCTCGGAGGTCGGCGCGCCCGGCGTGAACACGGCCGCGACGCCCTGGCGCTTCAGCTCCTCTGCGTCCTCGGCCGGAATCGTGCCGCCGAGGACGACGAGCACGTCCTCGGCTCCGTTGTCGCGCAGCCCGTCCATGATCCGCGGCACGAGCGTCATGTGCGCTCCGGAGAGAATCGAGACGCCGACCGCGTCCGCGTCCTCCTGGATCGCGGTCTCGACGATCTGCTCCGGCGTCTGGTGGAGACCGGTGTAGATGACCTCCATCCCCGCGTCACGCAGCGCACGTGCGATGATCTTGGCCCCCCGGTCGTGACCGTCGAGACCGGGTTTTGCTATGACGACACGAATCTTGCGGGCCACGGCCGTCAGTATATGAGCGTGAATTTGAACGTCGTCGGGTGCTCCCCGGCGTGGCCGAACCCCGGCGGCGCGCAGTCGGGCTACCTGCTCGAGGGCCCCGGACGGCTGCTGATGGACTGCGGCCCCGGGGTGCTCGCCAAGCTCCGCGAGCAGGAGCCGTGGCCGACCGTCGACGCGATCGCGATCACGCACTGGCACCTCGACCACTGGGGCGACCTCGTCCCGTGGGTCTGGGGCGGCACGCTCGGCCCGGGCGTGGACGTCCGCCAGCCCGAGCTGTGGGTGCCGCCCGAGGGCAGCGAGCTGCTCTCCTCGATCGGCGGGCGGCTCGGCCGGCCGGAGATGTTCGAAGACGCCTTCGACCTCCGCGAGTACGCCGACGGCGAGACCTTCGAGGCGGGAGGGTTCGAGGTCACGCCCCACCGCGTGCTCCACTACGACCTGCTGGCGTTCGGCTTCCGCACCTCCGCCAACGGAACGGTGATCGGCTACTCGGGCGACTCGGGCCCGAGCGATGGCCTCCCCAAGATCGCGCGCGACGCCGACCTGTTCGTCTGCGAGGCAACGCTGCTCAAGACCAACCCCGAAGGTGGCACCCGCGGCCACCTCAGCTCTGACGAGGCGGTCGAGGCGTTCGAGGCCTCCGGGGCGAAGCGGCTGCTGATCACACACCGGCCGTTCGAGCGCCCGCTCGACAGCTCGCTCGAGCAGGCGAGCGACGGCATGCAGATTGCGATCTAGTTAGCTGAGAAGGCGCCCGGCTAGTTGACCGGGATCGGCGGCGTCCAGCGCGGCATGAAGTAGTTCACGAGCCACTTCGCCTTCGCGCCCTTGCCGACCGGGACGAGACCGAGCTGGAAAGTCGTCGGCCGCATTCCGAACTTCGCCGGCGCAGAGAGCCCGACGTCGATCAGGATGTCCTGGGTGTTCGCCTCGTCCAGGTAGTACTTGGCGGTGTCCACGTTGTCGACCGGGTAGAAGTTGACCGGCAGAGCGTTCGCGTGGGTCCACTTCTTGTAGGTGTAGCCGGCCTTCACCTCCGGGGCGACGACGTCCCACGAGCGCCCGATGTTCCGTCGCGGCACGACCGTGTCGAGGAAGGTGCGGACCGTGCTCCTGACCTGCGGGTCGAGCTGCTCGAACGTCCTCACCGTGATGCCCTGGCTGTTCTTGAGCGGGGTCGTCTTCGTGGGCAGCGTCGGCTGGAACCCCGGCGAGGGGTTCACGTCGGTGCCGTCACTGCCGCCCGCGAGCTTGAACACCAGCGTCATCGCGCCGGCGGCCAGCACCAGCACGCCGAGGGCGAGCATGATGCGGTTGAAGCGCGCGGAAGATAGGGCAGTCTGAATGGAGTTCATGGGGTCCGAATCAAGTAGACGCCCAGAGTAGCCGGATTGTTAGTGAACCGGATCAAAAAACCGGGGTCTCGCGCCAGACGCCCCAGGTCTCCCGCAGCGCGTCGCACATCTCGCCCATCGTGACGTAGGCCCTCGAGGCCTCGACGATCAACGGCATCAGGTTCACGCCGTCGCGGGTCGACGCCTCCTTCAGCGCCGCGAGCGTCCGCTCGACGGCGGCCGAGTCGCGCCGCGCGCGAAGGGCCTGCACGCGCTCGATCTGCTCCTGCTCGAGCGCCGGGTCGATCCGGAGGATCTCCACCTCGGGCTCGTCCTCGAGCTGGTAGCGGTTGACCCCGACGATCACCCGCTGCTTCGCCTCGACCTCCGACTGGTAGCGGAACGACGCCTCGGCAATCTCGCGCTGGAAGAAGTTCTCCTCGATCGCCGGGATGACGCCGCCGAGCTTCTCGATCCGGTCGAAGTAGTCGTAGGCCTCGGCCTCGAGCCGGTTGGTCAGGTCCTCGAGGTAGTAGGAGCCGCCCAGCGGGTCGATCGTGTTCACGACTCCCGTCTCGTGGGCGATCACCTGCTGCGTGCGCAGCGCGAGCCGGACCGCGTTCTCGGTCGGAAGCGCGAGCGCCTCGTCGAAGGAGTTCGTGTGCAGCGACTGCGTGCCACCGAGGACCGCGGCCAGCGCCTCGAGGGCCGTGCGGACGATGTTCACCTCGGGCTGCTGCGCGGTCAGCGAGACGCCGGCCGTCTGCGTGTGGAAACGCATCAGCCACGAGCGCGGGTTCTTGGCGCCGTACTTCTCCCGCAGCTCGCGCGCCCAGATCCGACGGGCGGCGCGGTACTTGGCGATCTCCTCGAAGAAGTCGACGTGCGCGTTGAAGAAGAACGAGAGCCGCGGCGCGAAATCGTCCACCGCCATTCCGCGGGCGATCGCGGCGTCGACGTAGGCGAAGCCGTTCGCGAGCGTGAAGGCGAGCTCCTGGACCGCGTTCGAGCCGGCCTCGCGGATGTGGTAGCCCGAGATGGAGATCGGGTGCCAGCGCGGCAGCTCCTGCGCGCAGAACTCGACCATGTCGGTGACCAGCCGCATCGACGGCTCCGGCGGGAAGATCCATTCCTTCTGCGCGATGTACTCCTTGAGGATGTCCGTCTGGATCGTCCCGCGGAGCTCCGAGCGCGGGACGCCCTGCTGCTCGCCGACGCAGATGTAGAACGCGAGCAGCATCGCCGCCGGCGCGTTGATCGTCATCGAGGTCGAGACCTCGCCGAGCGGGATGCCGCCGAAGAGCGTCTCCATGTCGGCCAGCGAGTCGACCGCCACGCCTTCGCGTCCGACCTCGCCGATCGAGCGCTGGTGGTCGGAGTCGAGGCCCATCAGCGTCGGCATGTCGAAGGCGGTCGAGAGGCCGGTCTGCCCGTGCTCGAGCAGGTAGCGGAAGCGCTCGTTCGTCTCCGCGGCCGTGCCGAAGCCGGCGAACTGCCGCATCGTCCACAGCTTGCCGCGGTACATCGACGGGTAGACGCCGCGCGTGAACGGGAAGACGCCTGGGTAGCCGAGGTCGCGGTCGTGGTCGACCTCGACGCTTTCGGCGGTGTAGAGCGGCTCGTTCTCGAGCCCGGAGATGGTGCTGAAGAGCTCGCCCTGCCGCTCGGGGGTTGCGTCGTAGAGCTCCTTGCGCCACTCCTCGCCGCCGAGCTCGCGCCGGTCTTCGGTCGTCGCCATGGTCTGAATACTGCCCGTTCGATCCCTCACTAGGACCACCTTCCTACCCCTTCCGGGGGATTTCGACGGCGAAACCGGATTTTCGGGCCGGAAACGGTGGGCGCCGAGCGTCTTTGTGCCGATCAACCTGACGGCGAGCACCATGGTCGACACCACCCCCGATACCGGACTCGAGCCCAGCGCGATCGCGGCGATCGAGCCCCGTCCCCGGCTGTTGCTGCGCTTCGCTCTCTACACGGGCGTCGTCCTGCTGGGCGCCGGGCTGGCGATTGCCTGGCTCGTCAACCGCGAGGTGGCCGACCGCGCCGGGCGCACGGTCGCGAACCAGTCGCGCTCGATCGCTCTCGGCAACCTGCGTAGCCACCTGCGCATCTCGGACTTCACAAAGCCGGTCACGCCGGCCCGTCGCGCCGCCCTCGACGAGCTCTTCCGGCACAGCACCGTGCCGGGCGTCGTCAACGGCGGGCTGGTGGGCGCCGACGGGACCGTCACCTATACCGTCGATCACCAGCGGATCGGCGGCAAGTCCCGCCATCCGAAGATCTTCGCGCAGGCGCTCGCCGGAAAGCTCAGCCAGCGCGTGACGTACAGAACGTCCTGGCGCACCGGCCGGAACCTCAAGGTCCTGCAGATCCTGGTCCCGGTCCGGGCAAGCCTCTCAGGCCGTCCGATCGGCGTGATCGGCGTCGACCAGGACTACAAGCTCGTCGCCGTCGGCACCGGCGACGCCGCCACCCGGCTCGGGGTGATCCTCGCGATCGCGCTGCTGCTGCTCTACATGACGCTGTTCCCGATCATGAACCGGCTGACCCGCCAGCTCGCGGCGCGGAACAAGCGGCTGCGCGAGCTCGCGGAGGAACGCGGCCGCCTGTTCGAAGCCGAGCGGGGCGCGCGCGCCGAGGCCGAGTCGGTGCAACGGCTGCTCGCCGAGCAGAACGACCAGCTGCGCGAGCTCGACCGGCTCAAGGACGAGTTCGTCTCGCTGGTCTCGCACGAGCTGCGCACGCCGCTGACCTCGATCCGCGGCTATGTCGAGCTGCTGCTCGAGGAGGAGGGCCAGCTCGACGACGACCAGCGCCGCTTCCTCGAGATCGTGAACCGGAACTCGGAGCGCCTGCTCGCGCTCGTGGCCGACCTCCTCTTCCTCGCGCAGATCGACGCCGGCAAGCCCGGGATCGAGCTCGGCCGGGTCGACCTCAACCGGATCGTCGAGGAGTGCATCGAGGCCTCGTCCCCGGTCGCCGACTCGAAGGGCATCGACCTGAGCCTGCAGGCTCGGCGGCTGCCGAAGCTCGAAGGCGATCCGGCCCGGCTGGCCCAGGTGCTCGACAACCTCGTCTCGAACGCGCTCAAGTTCACGCCGAGCGGCGGCAGTGTCGAGCTTCGGCTCCGCGCCGAGGACGGACAGGCGGTGCTCGAAGTCCAGGACACCGGGCTGGGCATTCCCGAGGAGGAGCAGGGCCAGTTGTTCGAGCGCTTCTTCCGCAGCTCGAGCTCGACCGAGGCCGCGATCCCGGGGACGGGGCTCGGGCTCACGATCACCAAGGCGATCGTCGAGCGGCACGGAGGCACGATCGAGGTCGAGAGCGCGCCGAACGCGGGCACCACCGTCCGCGTGCGCCTCCCGTTGAAGACGAAGCAGGAGCTCGGCCTGCCGTCGCGTGAGATCGCCGCCTGACGGCGTAGCATCCGCCACGTGCCCGGCAAGATCTTGATCGTCGACGACGAGCACGACATCCGCGAGCTGCTCGCGCTCCGCCTGAAGGCCGCCGGGTACGAAACCGCCTTCGCGGCCGACGCGATGACCGCGGTGAACGTGGCCCGCAGCGAGGAGCCTCAGTTGATCCTGCTCGACATCGGCCTCCCCGGCGGCACGGGCATCATGGTCATGGAGCGGCTCCGCAACTTCCCGGCGCTGGCGCACATCCCGGTGATCGCGATCAGCGCGCGCGAGCCCCAGCCGACCGAGCGGGCCGCGGTCGAGGCGGGGGCGCGGGCGTTCCTGCCGAAGCCGATCGATCACGAGCTCTTGCTGGAGACGGTCCGCCGGGTTCTCGGCGGCTAGCCAGCCGGCGCGGCCGGCGGCCGGTAGCGATAGCCGAAGCCGCGCATCGTCTCGATCGGCGACTCGGCACCCGGCGGCGCGCCGAGCTTGCGGCGGAGGTAGCCGACGTAGAGCTTCACCTGGTCGCGCTCGGCCGCGCCCGCGCTCCCCCACCCGAGCTCGATCAGCTGGTCCTGCGAGAGCACCTGGTTGGGGTGCCTGACGAACGCCACGAGCAGACGGAACTCGAGCGGCGTCAAGGCAATCGCCGCGCCGCCCGCCGTCACGGCCCGCTGCGGGAAGTCGATCGCGACGAAGCCGTCGGCGTAGGTCACGGGCTCCTTGGAGCCGGCCGGCTTCCGCCGGAGCTGCGCGTCGATCCGGGCCAGGAACTCCTGGCGCCCGAAGGGCTTCGTGACGTAGTCGTCGGCGCCTGCGCGCAGCCCGCGCACCTTGTCGAGCTCGTCCGCGTTCGCCGTGAGCATGATCACCGGCGCCTCGCTCAGCTCTCGGATGCGCTCGAGCACCTCCCAGCCGGTGAGGCCCGGCATCGAGACGTCGAGCACGACGAGATCCGGTTGCTCGGCGTAGAACAACCGCAGCCCCTCGTTGCCGTCCGGCGCCTCGAGAACGTCGTATCCGGCTCGCTCCAGCAGCTCGCGCACGAGGCCGCGGATGTCGTTTTCGTCGTCGACGACGAGGACTCGGCTCACGATCTGTCCCTCGGCTGAGGGATCTCTAGGCAGTTCATACCTTCTTCATACCGCAACCCTCCCCAATTCCACCCTTCGCCTCCGATGAGGTGGCCGTGGCGAGTTTGAAGCATCTGCGGCGGCATGTCTCGGCCCATCTGGGAGCGCGAGTGCTTTTCCTGCTCGCGCTTGCGCTCTCACTGGCCTCGGGAGTCCTCGTCTTCCGCGACGAGGTCACCCCCGGCCGGTCACAGGGGCCGAGCGCGCTGGCGCCCTTCTCGAGCGTCGTCCTGAACGGGACGACCACGAGGAAGGGCGGCAAGGGCTCGCGTGGGGCGCATGGCAGCGCCGGCACGCGCGGGCAGAACGGCACGCGTGGCACGGCGGGAACTAACGGTTCGGCTACGGCGGCTGCCAACGGCGGCTCGAGCCGGGGCTTCGGCTCCGGCTCGGGCGCCAACGGCTCGCTGAGCGGCTACGCGGCTGGACACCATGGCGCGACCGGCCCCGCGGGAGCCAACGGAGCCAACGGAACGAACGGAGCCGACGGGCACAACGGCGCCAACGGAGCCGACGGCCCTCCTGGCCCGGCCGGCCCGGTGGGCCTCCCCGGCCCCCAGGGCGCAACCGGCCCGACCGGCCCGCAGGGAGTACAGGGCATCCCCGGGACGGCGGCCGCGAAGGGAGCGACCGGCGCGACCGGTCCCTACGGCCCCCAGGGCCCGATCGGCCCACAGGGCCCGATCGGCTCGCAGGGTCTCCGCGGCGCGACCGGCGCCAAGGGCGCGAAGGGCGCCACTGGCTCGCAGGGCGCGCAGGGCAACACCGGCGCGAAGGGGACGACAGGCTCGCAGGGCGCCAAGGGCGTCACCGGATCTCAGGGACTTAAGGGCACGACCGGCGCGCAGGGCTCGAAGGGCACGACGGGCTCGCAGGGCGCCAAGGGCGTCACCGGCACGCAGGGCGTCAAGGGCACGACGGGCGCGCAGGGCGCGCAGGGACCCGCGGGCGCCCGCGGCCCCACCGGCGTCCAGGGCGTGAAGGGCACCACGGGCGCGAAGGGCACGACCGGCGCCAAGGGCACGACCGGCGCCAAGGGCACGACCGGCGCCAAGGGCGTGACCGGCTCGAAGGGCGCGACCGGGGCCAAGGGCTCGACGGGCGCGCGCG
>Ga0307282_10000145_pt1 | contig 19981 bp, 15 predicted proteins | sample ER_DNA_121_FD_194475 | JGI IMG/M metagenome (GOLD analysis project Ga0307282, IMG submission 194475) | Bulk soil microbial communities from the East River watershed near Crested Butte, Colorado, United States - ER_DNA_121 | ecosystem: Environmental > Terrestrial > Soil > Floodplain | place...
GCGTGACCGGTGCCACCGGCGCCACAGGCCCAACGGGCGCGCAGGGTATTCAAGGGATCCAGGGCGTGACCGGTCCCACCGGTGCGATCGGCCCGACGGGTCCGCAAGGTCCGACCGGTGCGACAGGCCCGACGGGTGCCCAGGGCATCCAAGGCGTCACCGGCGCGACGGGCGCTACCGGCCCAACGGGTGCGCAGGGCATACAAGGCATTCAAGGCGTGACCGGTGCCACCGGCGCCACGGGCCCGACAGGCGCTCAAGGTATCCAGGGCATCCAGGGCGTGACAGGCGCGACCGGGCCTACCGGCCCAACCGGTGCGCAAGGCATTCAGGGCATCCAAGGCGTCACCGGCCCAACCGGTGCGGTCGGCCCAACTGGTCCGCAAGGCCCGACGGGACCCACCGGTCCGACCGGTGCGCAGGGTATTCAGGGCATTCAAGGAGTGACCGGCGCGACGGGCGCGACGGGTCCAACCGGCGCGCAGGGGATTCAGGGCATCCAAGGCGTCACCGGCCCAACCGGCGCGGTCGGCCCGACAGGCCCACAGGGCCCGACCGGCCCAACCGGTCCAACCGGTGCGCAGGGCATCCAAGGCATCCAGGGCGTCACTGGCGCGACCGGCGCTACCGGGCCAACCGGTGCGCAGGGCATCCAAGGCATCCAGGGCGTCACCGGCGCGACCGGTGCCACGGGCGCTACCGGCCCGACCGGTGCGCAGGGCATCCAAGGCATCCAGGGCGTCACCGGGGCGACGGGTCCGACCGGTGCCACGGGCGCGACCGGCGCGACAGGGGCGACCGGTCCTACCGAGTCGTTCCAGCAGAACGGTACGCCCGTAGGCACGCGCAGCACCGTCGACTTCCTCAACGGGTTCACAGTGCTGGACACCGGAACCAAGATCACCGTCGACGGCGCCGGTTTCGTTCACATGACCGGCACCGAGGCGATCGCGGGCGACAAGACGTTCAGCGGCAACACGCAGTTCACCGGCACGACGACGGTCAACAACACGACGGCGGCTGGCACGGCGAGCACCGTGAACGCGAACAGCCTCACGTCGGGCCAGGCGCTCAACGTGAACACCAACTCGGGGTTCACGACCGGTAACGGAACGGGCTTCTTCTACAACAACACGACCGATTCGCTGAAGGGCGCCACGACCTTCTCCAGCACCGGCGTCTTCACCGGGACCCTCGTCGCGCTCACCGCGGACCACACGCAGACCGGGACGGTCCTCGGCATCAGCGCGCAGGCGCTGACGACCGGTAAGGCCATCGACGTTTCGCTCGGCACTCTCTACTCGGGTGGATCCGCGGGGCCGGAAACGATCCTCGGACAGTCGTACACGGTCGGCGCGGTCAATGTCCGCGCGCAATCCTTCACCGGAAACATCTTCAACGTCTCGGCATCGGGTGCATCGTCCTCGACCGGCAACCTCGCGATCTTCTCGAGCAACCAGCAGGCTGGTACGGTCCTCAACGTTCAGGCGAACGGGACCGGAGCTCAGACCGCGCTCAACGTCTCCGCAGCTAACCAGGCCGCCGGAGGAAAGGCCATCGCCGTCGCGGTCGGTACCCTGGGGACCGGCATCTACTTGAACACGGCCAACCTCTACAACGGCAACCTCATCGACTTGCAGGTCAACGCGGCCTCGAAGTTCTCGGTCAACCAGGCTGGCACGCTCACGCTCGCGGGCAACCTGATCGTGGGCGGCGGCACCATCACCGGACCCGCTGCCGGCGCCTTCACGATCGACAACGGCAACGCCTCGGCGATCAACATCGGCGGCGCGACCGCGAGCGGCGTGAACCTCAGCAAGAGCGGCTCGACGACCGCGATCCTCGGTGCGGCGACAATCGCGCAGACCTTGGGGGTCGGAGGCGACTTCTCAGTCAACGGGAAGTTCGTTGTGACCGCATTGAGCGGCGACGTGAATGTGAACGCTGGCAAATTCCAGGTCGCCGGTGGCACCGGCAACACGACCGTCGCCGGATCTCTTGGCGTCACCGGGACATCGATCTTCACCGGCAACGCGTCGTTCGGTGGCACGATCACCGGCACCGCGGCGACGTTCTCGATCGACGAGGGAACTCTCAACAACCCGATGAACATCGGCACGACGAACGCCGGCACCATCACGATCGGCCGCACCGGTCAGACGGTCGCTCAACCGGGGAACGTCACCGTTGCCGGAACGATCGCGGGCGGCGGCAACATCAGCACGAGCGCCGGCGGCATCACGATCACTGGCAACAGCACGATCGCAGGCACCCTCACGAGCCTCACAGGTCTCACATCCTCCGGCACGATCACCTTCAGCGGCCTCAGCAACGCAGGTCTCGTGACGAACACCGGGGCCGGCGTTCTCGGCTCGGTCTCGAACGCGTCCGGCGCGAACGGAAACGTTCTCACGCTGGTCGCCGGGGTCCCGGCGTGGGCGGCGCCGAGCGGGAACAAGGACACCGTCGTGACCTACACCACGGCGGGAACTTCTACCTACACGCCGAGCGCGGGGACGATCGCGCTCTACATCGAGTGCATCGGCGGCGGCGGCGGGGGCGGCGGCGTCACCGGCCTGGCCAGCCAGTCTGCATGGGCGTCGGGTGGCGGTGCCGGCGCGTACTCAGCGGTGTACGTCGCGACCCCGGCCGCGAACTACTTGGTGATCATGGGCGCGGGGGGCACAGGCGGTGTGGCGGGTGCGATCGGCGGCGCCGGCGGCGACACGAGCGTCGGCTCAGCGTGCGTCGCGCGCGGCGGCAGCGGCGGCGGCGGCATGGCGACCGGCACGACCGTTCGCGTGCAGAACCCCGGCATCGGTGGCGTTGCGTCGACGGGTACCGGCGATATCAAAGCGAACGGCGGCGCCGGTGGCGCGGGCATGCAGCTCAACACCACAACGACGGGATACAGCGGCTACGGTGGCGAGAGCATCTTCGGCAGCGGCGCGAAGGGGCTCATCGTCGGTGCTGCCGGCAACCCCGCCCTCAGCTACGGCGGCGGCGGCGGCGGTGCCGCGAGCCAGGCGGCCGGAAACCTGACCGGCGGTGTGGGCTTCCAGGGCATCGTCCGCATCACTGAGTTCAAGTAGTCATCGTCAGCGCTCGACGAAGCCGGTAGGGTGGGCGCGCGTTGAAGGACACGATCGTCATCCCCGTCAGCGCGCTGCGCCGGATCTTCCGCATGCTGCTCCTGCTCATCGCGTTGATCCTTGTGGTGCTCGTCGTCCGGACGCAGCTCTTTCGCGCGGGAGTGGCCTCGCTGTTCGCGCCGAGCGCAGCCGAGGCCATCGACCGCGGGGGCTACCAGGCGGTCTTCCTGACGAATGGCTCCACCTACTTCGGGAAGCTCGAGCCGCAAGGTGACGAGTGGTTCCTGCTCTCTGACGTCTTCTATTTGTCGGTCGCTTCCGATCAGAGCACGCCGCAGCTCATTAAGCGCGGTTCCGAAGCCCAGGGGCCGAAGGAGCCGATGATCATCCCGCGCGACCAGATCCTCTTCATCGAGAACCTCCGCGACGACAGCGACATCGTGACCTTGATCAAGAAATTCAAGTCGGGCCAGATTCCTTCGGCAACCGTCCCGCCCTCGACGACCGCGCGACCCAGCACAAGCCCGAGCCCGAGTCCGTCCCGCTGACGAGACTTCGCTTCGGATACCGGCGCGCGATCCGCTGGGTCGTCGAGCATCGGCGGCTCGGGCGCAACGTCGGGGTCGCCATCCTCGTATTTGTCGGCGCGTTGTTCTTCACACAGTGGTGGGACTTCACCGTGCCGGCGGTCGGCCGCGCGCATTACCAAGCCGTCTTTCTGACGAACGGGCAGACCTACTTTGGGCGTTACTACGACCGCCTCGGTGCCTACGCGAAGATCGAAGACGTTTACTACCTTCAGCAAGCAGCCAACGCCGACCCGAACGCGACGCCCGACACGCGGATCGTCCGCCGCGGCCTCGAGCTGCATGAGCCTTCATCGCGGATGCTCGTTCCCAAGTCGGCCATCCTCTTCGTCGAAGACCTGACCGACGCGTCGCCGGTCGCCCAGTACATGCAGAAAGATTCGGGCCGATGAGCCTCTACGACCCCGAGCGCGACCGGGTGCGGATCGCCGGCCGCTGGCTGCGATGGGCAGTTCCTTGGATCGCACTGCCACTCGTACTTGGCGTCTTCGTCTCGGCGAACGTCGACCTTCGTTCCCTCCCGCTCTTCGGATCAGAGCGCATGTCGGCGGTCCTCTTCCTCGACGGCCAGGCCTACTTTGGCCACCTCGATGACTCCGGAGAGAACGGCACCCTCGTGCTTCGGGACGTCTACTACTTCAAGAACAGCGAAGGCGGCACGACCGGCGTCGCCGTCGGTCTGGTGCGCCGCGGGACGGAAGCGCACGAGCCCGCGGACGGAATGCGCATCAACCGCGAGCGCGTCCTCGCGATCGAGCCGGTCGGCCTCGGCTCCGCCGTCGCGCGAGCCATCCAGGCCGAGCGCGAGATCCTGCACGCATCGCCCGGGACTGTCGCTCTGAATCGAACGACGGTCGCGAGCCCCGCCGCTCTGGCAGCACAGCGTGTCGCGGCCGAGCATGACATCGGTCGGGGGTGGAATGCGGCCGTCGATCAACTCAAGAAATTCGACGAGCTCGTGCTCCCCGTGACCAAGGCCGAGGCAGCCACCATCACCGATAAGGCGCTGGCCGATCTGCGAACTGTGCGCCGCAACGCTCTGGTGGCGCTTGGGAGCCAGCTGGGGATGTCCCCGGCCGACGCGGAGGCCTACGCCCGGACGACCGATCCGCTGCTCGAGGGCCAGAGCTTCGCGAATGACATCGGTGTCCTGCTCGCCCCTGATCTCGACGCCATCGTCGCTCGCGCGGCGCAGCTCTACGCGCAAGTCGGTGATGCCGCCGCGAAACAGCTGACGCAACCGAGAGCCACGCCGACACCGACACCGAGTCCGAGCGCGCGGCCCTAGTTCACGACCTCGCGGCGACCACCGCCGGCGTCCATAGCGATCATGTCAACCACGGCGGGTGCGGCCTGGAGCGGCTCCTGCTGCAACGCGAGCGCGACGGCCTGCGCGCGGCTGTGGACGCCGAGCTTCAGCAGGATGTGCTCGATGTGCTTCTCCACCGTCTTCGCGGTGATCACGAGATCGCGAGCGATGTCGACGTGGTCCATGCCGCACGCGAGCAGCCGTAGGATCTCGAGCTCGCGACGCGTGAGCCCAGCGACGACGGTGCGGGCGATCGGGCGCGACCGTTTCGCGAGCCGCTGAACTCGCGCGAGCAGCTCGTCGAGAACGAACGGTTTGACCATGTAGTCATCCGCGCCGAGGAGGAGTCCCGCCGCGCGGTCCATCGACTCCTTGCGCGTGCCTGAGATGAGAATGATCCCGACGCTGTCGCCGTGGTCGTCGCGGAGCCGACGGCACACCTGGTAGCCGGAGATGTCGGGCAGGTGAACGTCAAGGACGATCACGTCCGGTACCTCACGGTCGACCAGGTAGAGCGCCTCGCGCGCGTCCGAGGCGCGCCGTGTTGGGAAACCGTGCTCGGTGAGCGTCGCCGCGACGAGATCGCAGATCACCGGATCGTCATCGACCACGAGCACGCGACCGCGTGGTCGGACGTTCAGTGGCTTATCGATAGTGGGCCCGCCTGCAAGAAACACACCGGTGACACTTGCGACGGCGTGCAAACAAATATTTTACGGCAGTGCAACGAATCATCGACGGACTCTTATCGATTCACGCGATGCGAAATACGTACGGGATCGACCGCATGACCGTACGCGCCAAAGATCAGGTCACGGCCGCTCACCTGCGGCTCCATCACGTCCATAGCGTCCGTGCTCGTCGGGAATCCGATGAGAAATCGTCAAAGGAGAACACGGACGCATGCGGTATTCAGTCCTCGAGCGCATCAAGCGGTCACGCACGCTCTCTTCACTCGCCATCCTTGCGATCACCCTGAGCCTCGTGACCTCGGCGGGTATCGCGCAGGCGCGTGTCGATCAAGGGCCGGCATTTCCTTCCGCATCTCGTACCGCGTCGACGCTGATGATCGATGCGGTCGCGAAGGCGACAGGCGGCGGTACCGTCATGACCAACGCGGCTCCGAACCCGAACGCCATCGGCAGCTTCGGCCTCAACGCACGGCGGCCGGTTGGCTATGTACCCGGCACCGGCGATAGCAGCGCCCAGGGCCGCGTCAACTACGTTCGGCACAGCAACTCGACCGGTCGTCACGTCAACGCGCCCGTCGCGTTCATGGATGCGTCACCGGCGCCAATGCCGCCGAACAACACCGGCGGCGCGGCGCTCCTCGTCGCCGATTGCACCGGCGCCAGCGGCCCCGCGGAGTGCCCGCAGAGCCGAAACTCGGCGATCGTCTACGTGGAGGACAACGCCGACTCCGGAAAGGGTCTGGATAAGTTCTTCATCTACTTCTGCCAAGACCTACCGGGGCCGTTCGACCCCACCGGCTTCATGCCGGGTCAGCCGATCGTTGGCTACGTGTGCGATCCAGCGGAAGGCGGCTCGCTTCGCAGCGGGAACATCCAGGTCCGCGCCGACGCAGCGGTCGCGGGCGAGCTGATCGGGACCGCCGCCGGATCCGGCTCTTACACCACGACCCCGAACGTGAACGGCGTCGAGCTGTCCGGTGGAACGTTCGGTATCGGGCTTCGCACGGCCGGCCCAAGCGATATCGAGGCGAACCTCAACGGCGTGCAGCCACTCTTCGGAATCTTCCAGCAGCTCACCCTGAGCGGCTGGGTCTCATCCGCGAGCGTCAACGGCGGGACCATGAGCTTCAGCGGCACGGCCAGCCTGGACATGGGCGACGGGGGCGCGCTGCTCACCGGCCTGCCGCTCAGCGGAAGCATCACCGCGACCGGCGTCACGCTCACCGTGGGAAGCTGGTCCTTCGGGACTCTCCCGATCCAAGACGGCTTCGCCAAGATCGAGTAGCGACCAAGTCGCGACCATCCCGACAACGGTGCCGCGGGCGTGTGAGCCCGCGGCACCTCGTTTTAGGAAGTTTGTCCCCCAAAAGACCGATTCCGGCGTAGGAGCGGCCCTTAACATCGGCGCGGAGTGAAGGGTCGTTTGCTCGCCGGCGTTCTCTGGTGCGGCCTCGCGCTTGCCGCGTGCGGCGGTCCCAGCTCGGCCGGCGGCGGCAACGAGACCGCGGCGGACGCGCTGAACCGCGGCCTTGCGGCCCATGCGGCTGGGAAGCTCGACGACGCCGTCGCCGCGTACTTCACGACGCTCTCGAAAGACCCGAAAAACCAGTACGCGTACTACAACCTGGGTGAGATCGCGCAGCGCCAGAATCGCCTCGTCACCGCGGACGGTTTCTACCGGCTGGCCCTCGACCTGGACCCCAAGATGGAGAGCGCGCTCTTCAACCTCGCGATCGTGCGCACGAACCTCGGTATTACCGGCGACGCCGTGTCCCTTTACAAGCAGGTGATCGCGGTGAACGCGAACAACGCCGCCGCGCATTTCAACCTGGGACTTCTCTACCGGCAGCTCGGGCAGACCGCGGAGGCGCAGACCGAGTTCGCGGCCGCACAGAAGCTCGATGCGAAGCTCGTTGCGCCGAGCCCCAGCGCGAGCCCGAACCGACAGGCGAGCCCCACACCGACGAGGTGATCACGTCGCGTCCCAGCTAGACCTCCCGCGCCTCCGCCGGACCGCCCTCGTCCTCATCGTCGCGCTGCCGATGGTGTTCAACGCGATCGCGCTCCTGCCCGAGGTCGCATACGCGCTGCCGAACGTGAACGACGACGCCGAGCATTTGCTTTTCATCCAGCAAGCATCCGACGCGTGGGCAAATGGCCAGGACCCGCTCGACTTCTGGGTGCCGCAGCTCGAGCTTGGCTTTCCGCAGTTCCTCTACTACCAGAACCTTCCGCATCTGCTCGTCGCCGCGCTCGGCAAAGTGACGTTCGGTCTCGTCCCGCTCCGGACGCTCTTCGATCTCGTGCGGTACCTGCTCCTGGTCGGTTTCCCGCTGACCGTGTTCTGGTCGATGCGCCGGCTCGGTTTCTCCGCTGTCGCGGCCGCGATCGGCGCGGCCGCGGGCTCGCTGCTCTCCGGGGCGCATCGCTACGGCTTCGAGTACGACAGCTACGTCTGGCGTGGCCTCGGCGTGTACACGCAGATCTTCGGCATGCACCTCTCATTCATCGCGCTCGCGGCGCTCCATCGCGTTGCCACCCGCGGCAGCGGGATCATCACAGCCGGCCTGGTCTGCGCGGCGCTCGCGCTCTCGCACCTCATCTATGCGTACATGACCGCGATCACCGCCGTCGTGCTCCTCCTCTTCGGGCTGACGCGCGCGAACGCGGCCGGCCGTGTCCTGCGCTTCGGCGCGGTCGGTGCTCTTGCCGGTGTCATCGGCGCGTACATGTGGGTCCCGTTCTTCGCACAGGCCGGTTACCTGAACGCGAGCCCGTACCTCGAGCGCGCGAAGTACGACTCCTTCGGGGCGCCGACGATCCTCGGTTGGCTCGTGACCGGCGATCTTCTCGATCACGGTCGCCTACCTGTCCTCACCGCGCTCCTAGCCTGTGGGATCGTCGCCACGATCGTCACGCGAACGCGACTCCTCGTCCTCACGCTCGGCCTGTTCGCGCTCTGGCTCGTCCTATATTTCGGCCGACCGACGCTCGGGCCGATCGCCGACCTCCTCCCGTTGCACGACGGTCTGCTGCTGCACCGCTTCATCGGCGGGGTGGATCTCTTCGCGATCCTGCTCATCGGCGCAGGCGGCGCGTACCTATGGGAGCTCGCCCGCGCCGAGGTGACGCCAAGGCGGCTCGCCGCCGTCGCGACCGCGACCGCGATCCTGTTCCTGCCCGTGCTCGCCGAGCGCTGGTCGTACTACGCCGACAACGCCACCTGGATGCGCGTCACGCAGGCCGCGCTAGACGCCGACACGGATGCGAAGACGGTGCTCGCCGCGCTCGCGGCGCAGCCGCCGGGTCGCGTGTACGCGGGGCTGCGAAACAACTGGGGCGAGGCGCTCGACTTCGGGATCCCCTTCCGCTCGGTCCATCTCTACAACCTGCTCGCGTTCGAGCGCTTCGATGCGGTCGCGCCTCCCTACCGCGGCGCCTCGCTCAACTCGGACCTCCTCTTCGACTTCAACGATCGCGATGCGGCCGAGTACCGCCTTTTCGACGTCGCGTACGTCATCGCGCCGCCGTCCGCGACACTTGCCCCCGGCGTGGTGCCGATCGTCTCCACGCCGAAGTACGTCCTCTATCGCGCGCCGGGCGGCGGGTATGCGGAATACGCCGCGATCGCCCCCAGCGAGACCGCGTCGAGCCAGCTCGACCTGTTCGAGCGCGCCCGGGCCTGGCTCCGTGGAAGTGGCGCGACCAGCTGGCAGTTCGCGCGGTATGTCTACCGACAGGCCGCTTCGTTCGGCGTTGCCGTTCCGATCGCCGACTGCCCGCGCCCGGGCATCTCGTACGCGCGCGCACAGTCGAGCCGCTTCGACGTGCTCGCGAGCTGCACCGAGGACTCGGCGATGGTGCTCAAGGTGACCTACCACCCGAACTGGCATGTCACGGTCGACGGCCATGAGGTGCCGACATTCATGGTCTCTCCGAGCTACGTCGGGTTCGCCCTTCCGGCCGGCCAGCACTTCATCACCGCCGAATACCGATCGGCCCCACTCAAGGATCCGCTGTTCTTTCTCGGCGCGGCGGTCGCGCTCGGCGCGATCGGATCCCGCTTCCGTTTCCGCTTGCGAGACCCGCGCACGTGGCGCGTAGGGGTCCCGCGTTTCCGTGAGCCGATCCTTCGTCTTCGGCGCTTCCGCGATCTCGTCATGGCCAACGAGCCCCTCGCCGGGCCAGGCCTCGCGGTCGCCATCGCGGCCGTCGCCTTCCTCGTGCTCGCGCCGTTCACCCCGCGCATCGCGTTCAATGACGGGCTCGGATTCGACGGCCGCGTGTACTCGTGGCTGACGCAGGCGTTGCGCGGGGATCCCAGCGTGACGGTCGTACCGCCGTGGTCGTTCCGCCTCGCTCCGAGCGCGATCGTCGCCGCGACCGGTCTCGAGGTGAAGCTCGGATTCCTTCTGCTCGACCTTGGGTCCGCGCTTGGAAGCGCGTGGCTCCTCTATCGGCTGCTGCGGCATTACGCGATAGCGCCCGCTCTCGCGCTCCTCGCGGTGGGGTGGTGGGCCGTCCTCCCGCTCGGCTTGCGATGGGCGCTGTACTACCCGGTGCTTCCCGACACGCTCGGCTTCCTCCTCCTCCTCGCGCTCATGGTGTCCGCGTTCGAGGGCCGCTTCCTCATATTCGGCGGTGTGCTGATCGTCGCGGCGCTCACTCGCGAGAACCTCATCGCCCTCGGTCCCTTCCTCTGGCTGGTGCACGTTCGACGCGATCCCGTCGGCGTGACCCTCCGGAGCCTCGCCGTTGGCGCGCCGGCCGTGCTCGTCTACCTCGCGGTGCGCCTGTTCCCGGTCGTGCCGCCGCCGCCGGACTTCACGAACTGGGCCGAGCGCTACCAGATCGACGTCAACTTGCGCTTTGTCTTCGAGAACATCGACGCCCACGCGTGGCGGTACGTGCTCGCCGCGCCTCTGACACTAGGGATGTTCTTCGCGCTCCCATTCGCGTGGCCGCGGCGCCTCTTCGATTTTCTGCGCAGCGAGCTTCACTGGGCGTACTACGTCGTCATGTCGTTCGTCGTCGCTCTCGTCGGCGGGCGCGACGACGATCGCTACCTGTACGTCCTGGTGCCGGCGCTCGCGATCTTCGTCTTCCACCTGGCGCCCTTGTCGCTCTGGCGGTCGCCCTGGCGTGTCGCGGCGCTGACTGTGCTGCATCTGTTGGCCGTTCGGTTCCTCTGGCCGGTGGGCACGAGCGAGGCGGAATACCTTCAGTACACCGTGTCGGCGATGAGCCAGGATCGGATGATCTCGCTCACGATCTTCTGTGCGGTCCTCGCGCTGTCCGGCATCGCCGTCGCGCGCATCGATCTCTCCGCGCTCAATCCCGCACGCCGAGCCAAAGCAGAAGCGTCGGCTTGACGATGCTCCACCAGTCGCGGACCCGCCGGATCTTGGAGTAGTTGCCGCCACCCTCCGGGTAGGTCTTCGAGACGCCGACCTCGATGACGCGATACCCGAGCTTGATCGCTTTCCAGTGGACGTAGTACTCGAGCTCGTACCGGTCTAGCCACGACTGGTCGATGCGGATCCGCGGATCGTCGAGCAGCGACAGCCGGTATGCGCGGTATCCGTTCGTCACGTCGGTGCCCGCAAAACCGGAGAGCAGGCGGAACAAGATCGTGTATCCGCGGATCATCAGACCGCGACCGCGTGGCAGATGGACGCTCGAGCCGCCCTCGGCCAGGAATCGAGACCCCTGGACGTAGTCGTATCCGGCGCTGAGCTTCGCGATAAGCCGCGGCGCCTCAGCAGGATCGTCCTTCCCGTTCGCCGCGAGCACAACGACCGCGCCGTGACCGTTCGCGCGGGCTGCCTCGATACCTGTCCTGATGGCGGCGCCGACCCCCCGGCGTCGTTCCTGGGTGATGACGCGCGCGCCGGCCTGCCGCGCGAGGTCGGGCCCGCCGTCGTCGGATCCGTCGTCAACCACGATCGTTTCCGCGATCGCAGCCGGCACTCGTTGGACGAGCGCGGCGATGGCATGCCGCTCGTTGAAGAGGGGGAAGATCATCGCGACGGTACCAAGCTCGGCCACGACGGCACTCTAGACGCGGATCGCGCACGGACGCTAGCGGATTGGGTCCTTCTCCACGAGGCCACGGTTGTGGACGTAGAGCGCGGCCTGCGTGCGGTCGGTGAGCTCGAGCTTGCTGAAGATGTTCGAGATGTGGGTCTTCACCGTGCGCTCGCTGATCCCGAGCGTCGCGGCGATCTCCTTGTTCGCGCGGCCGCTCGCGACGAGCTTCAGTACCTCGCGTTCGCGAGCCGTAAGATCGCTGTAGCCCTCGTCGTCCCCGGCCGCGCGATCGCCGCCGCGCAGCCGTCCGAACTCGTCGAGCACACGTTTCGCCACGGATGGGTAGATGAGCGAAAAGCCGTCGGCAACGGTACGAATCGCGTTCGTGAGCTGGCTGCCGGTGACTTCTTTCAATAGGTATCCCGACGCGCCGGCGCGGATCGAGCTGAACACCAGCTCGTCCTCGTCGTAGTTCGTGAGAACGATCACCCGCGACGATGGAACGGAATTGCGGACGCGCCGCGTCGCGGTCACTCCGTCCCAGTCGCCCATCTTGATGTCCATCAGGATCACGTCGGGAAGAAGCTCTTGGGCCATCGCGAGCGCCTCGTGCCCGTCGCCGGCCTCGCCGACGACCTCGATCTCCGGCTCGGTGTCGAGGATTGACCGCAGGCCGCTCCGGACGAGCGCGTGGTCGTCGGCGATCAGGACGCGGATCCTCCGAGCCTCCGTCATCGGCCGAAGAGCCTACCGAGGAAGCTCGCCTTTTCGGTTCGTTCGAGATCCTCGATCGCCCCGTGCTGATCGGTGTCCTCGACCGTGTCGGTCCAGCCGGGCGGTGCTCCGTCGACCGTGACGCGGTAGGGAATTGTCGCGCGGACGATGGTCCCGCGGCCGGGCTCGCTGCGCACCACGAGCTGCCCGCCCACGCCCTCGGCGCGTTCGCGCATTCCGACGATGCCGTAGTGCCCGCGCTCCTCGGCGGTCTGCAGCTCGTTCGACTCGAAGCCCTTGCCGTCGTCCTCGATCGTCGCGACGACCTGCTCGGCGTCATAGCGAAGGATGACTTTCGCGTTCGACGCGCCCGAATGCTGTCCCACGTTCCGCAAGCCTTCGCCGATGATCCGGATGACCGCGCGCTCGACGAATGGCTCGAGAGGCCGCTCCGAGCCTGTCTCCTCGAAGTCGACGGCCAGCCCGCTCTGCCGGCGCAGGTCGTCCGCAAGGCGCGCGACGGTCACCGGCAGGTTGAGCCCCCCGGTCTCTTCAGTCTGCCGCAGCGCCGCCATGTACTGGCGGACGTCCGAGAGGGTCGCGCGCGCATCGCGGGCCGCCTTCGCGAGCTGCGGCCCGAGCGCGCTCGGGTCGCGGTCGAGCGCCCGCTGGCAGCCTTCGAGCGCGAGCACGACGCCGGTCAGCTCCTGCGCGACGCCGTCGTGTAGCTCCTGCGAGATGCGGCGCCGCTCGTTCGACGCGGCGCGCTGCACGAGGTCGGTCGATGCGGATTTCTGCAGCATTCCGGAGAGGTACTCGCCGAGCGTCGCGACGAAGTCGGCCTCCGCCGCGGTGTACGGCGTCGTCGCACGCCCGAGGACGAGGACGCCGAGCACGGCCCCGGCCTGCGCGCCCCCGATCGGTGCGAGCAGGAAATGCGTCGACGACGGCGCGGCCCAGTCCGGGCGATCCTCGGCCATGCCGTACTGCGCCGTCGCGGTGCGTCGTTCGCGGAGCACCTGCGCCAGCACCGTGTCGGTGCCCGATGTCGAGATGTCGGAGGGAATGACGTCGCCGTAGCCGGTCGCGGCGCGAAGGTGCAGGTGATGCTCCTCCGCGGCCCACACGCCGACGGCGTCGTGACGCAGGTTGTCGGCGAGCATGGCAACCGCGCTCTCGAGGTCGTTGTGCGGGTCGTTTCCGAGCGTCGCGAAACGAGAGAGCTCGTACAGCACGAGTGCCTGGCGCCGATCCTCCTCGGCGCGTTGGAATTCACCGGCGGTGAGGTACGCCGCCGCGATCTCAGACGCCGCCTGCGTGAGCGAGTCCACCTGGGTCTGGCCGTAGCGCTCCTGCGACGCGCGATGCTTCACGTTGACGACGCCCAGCGTGCGGCCGTTGGACCGGAGCGGCGCGATCATCGATTCGCTCGCGGTCGGGTCTGAGCCACCCTGCACGTGGCCCGAGAGGAGCATCGACCGCCCGGTCTGCGCGACCGTGCCGGAGATGCCTTCACCGATGCGTTTGCGATCCAGCTTCGCGGCATCCGAGAGGCCGCGCGACGTCCGCACCGACAGCTCGCCCTGCGCGTCCGCGAGCATGATCGACACGCCATCGGCACCGAACACGTCTGCGAGCTGCGCCGTGGCGCGCTCGAGGAGCTGTTCGGGGTCGCGCTCCTTGCGGATGATCGCCTGGAGGTCACGCGACGCTTTGAGCTTCGCCTCGGCGTCCTGCCCTTGCCGTTGCGCGCGCCAGAGCGCGTTCGCCTCCGCGAGCTCGAGGCCGATGAGGTCCCCGACCCGAGTCAGCGCGGTCAGATCCTCCGGCGTGAAGGCACGACCGACGAGCATCGCGGCCAGACCCCCGACGACCTGGTCTTTCCACACCACCGGAGCGACGCCCAGCGTGTCAGCGGCGCGGCCGTCCGAGAGCATGAGCCTCACACCGCTCGTCGCCTGGTCGGAGGCACGGTCGGCCAACGCCTTCGTGAGCATCGCGGCCGGCAAGCCCTCGGTCCATTTGGTCTCGTTCGGAAGGTTATGGGCGACGTACGTCGCGTAGCCCTCGCCTTTCAGATTCAGGATCACGGCGATCGCGTCGGCGCGTGCGACCTTCGCGAGGTACGCCATGCGCGCGTTCCAGAAGTCAGCGTCGAGTCGGAGCGTCAACGTGAGGCCCTACGCCACGCCGGCGCCGGCCTCGCCCTCGATGCGGAGCTCCAGGGAAGTGCCGCCGCTGCGCTGCAGGGCGAAGCGCGGCTGTTCTAGCGTCGCGATCGCGGACCAGAGCTCGTCCACCAGCATGGGTACGCGGAGTCCGACCGCGAGCGTCGCGACGCCTCCCCTGAAGTCACGCACGTAGAGCGTACGGACCTGCGCCAGCGACTGAATGCGTCGTTCGATATCGACGAGGCGCGCAAACGACGGGACGGGCGAAAGCATCAGGACAATGTTGCTTGTCGGAGCGGCTGCCTCCTCCCTCTCGGGGGTGAGTTGCTCCGATTCCGCCACCGTTTGGGCCGGTTCGCGCTCCACGACGGTCAGTTCCGGCGGCGCCGGAGGGGTTTCGACGGCATTTTGGGGCGGTCTCTCGAAGACCTCCTCCTCTTCGACCACCGGCTGCGTCCGGGGCGTGCGGGCGGCCTCAGCGGCACGAGCCGCTTCCTGCGCGGCGCGCGCCGCAGCCTCCGCGGCGCGGGCGGCCTCCGCGATGCGGAGCGCCTCGGCTGCGGCGGCGCGTCGCGCCTCCTCCGCGGCGAGGCGCGCGGTCTCGGCGCGTCTCGCCTCCACCTCGCGGCGCTCGTCTTCGACCTGGCGCTCCGCCGCGCGACGCTGCTCTTCTTCCTGACGCAGCGCGGCGAGGCGCTCGTCCTCGCTGCGACGCTGCTGATCGCGCCGCTCCTCTTCCTCGCGCCACTGGGCGGCGCGACGTTGCTCTTCCTCGCGCCACTTCGCGGCGCGCCGCTCCTCGTCATCGCGGCGCTGCTGTTCAAGACGTGCGGCGTCGGCGGTGCGGGCCTCGTCGGCGGCGCGACGTGCATCCTCGGCGGCGCGCGCTGCAGCAACAGCACGCTCGGCCTCAGCAGCGGCGCGCTCCGCGTCGGCTGCCCGATCCGCTCCGGCCGCACGTGCCGCCTCCTGCGCCGCGCGCATTGCTTCCTCAGCCGCGCGCGCGGCGTCGGCGGCGCGCTGTGCTTCCGCGGCCCGGTCGACCTCGGCTCCGCGCGCGGCTTCCTGAGCCGCCCGCATCGCTTCCTGCGCCGCACGGGTGGCCTCGGCCGCCCGCTCGCTTTCGGCGGCGCGGTCCGCATCGGCGCGCTGCTGCGCGAGCTCCGCGGCCCGTACCGCCTCCGATGCGCGCTCCGCTTCGGCGGCGCGCTGGGACTCGAGCGCGCGGCGCGCCTCTTCCTGCGCCGAGCGGGCCTCATCCTGCGCGACGCGCGCCTGCTCCTGTGCGGTCTTGGCTTGCTCAGCTGCGGCGTTGGCCTCGCGGGCCGCGTCGGCCACGGTCCCCGCTTGACGGCGGATGTCCTCGAGCAGCTCGGTAAATACCCCGCGGAGCGCCTCCGCCGCGAGGGCTCGCGAGTCCGGTGTCGTCTCCTCGACCGTCTTCTCGGGCGCCGTCGATGATTGGGCATCGCGACGTGGACCGCGAAGCGCGGAGAAGCCGCTGCGCCGGTTCGAGGCGATCTCGTCGACGAGGCCATCGCGCTCCTCGCGCAGCCGCTCGATCTCCTTGATCAGGATCTTCCGCTCGTCACGGGCTTGCTCGAGGATCTGCTGCGCCGCGTTCTCCGCTCGGGCGCGGATCTCGTGCGCCGCCCGAAGCGCGCCTGAGAGGGCGTCGCGAACGGTGGCGTCAAATTCCTCGTAGACCGCGACCCGCTTGCGCGCGGAGTCAAGCTCGGACTCGAGCGAGCCGACTCGCTTGGTTAGCTCGCTGACGCGGTCGGAAAGCGCTCCGATGATGTCGCCGGACGCGCCTAGACCCTTGGGCTCATCGGACACGCGGTCACCCTCCGGACTGCTCGCTTCTCTGCCCACTTCCCCGCGTGTGTCGGAAAGCGTATACGACTGCGGCCAGGAAGGGCATCATCCCCGCATCACGCGGCCGAAGGTCCTGCTCGTCGTGGGGCACCCAAGCATCGGCGCGGCGCTCGAAGCGCTGCTGCGGATAGAGGATCGATACGAGGTGAGGCGCGCGCAGTCGCTAGAACAGGTCGCGTCAGCGCTGGACGGCTGGGTCGCCGATCTCGCACTCGTGGACGGCGTGCTCGTGCCGGGCGGACGGACGGAGGTGCTTCCGATGCGGACGATCGTGCTTTCCGGCAATTCACGCGACGGCCGGCGCCTCGCCGAGCGATTCGCGCACGGTCGGGGCTGGCTCCGAAAGGACGCGACCGCCGTCGAGATCCGTGCCGCGATCGATCGAGCGCTCGCGCCGAGTGTGCGCCGCTGGCCTGCGGCGATCGTCCTGGCGATCGTGATGCTGGTGCTCATAGCGATCGCGATCGCGTGGTATCTGCTGCGCCTGCGGGGATAAAAGTGGAGAAGGACGACAAGAAGAAAAACAAAGGAACCGGCGGCGGGCAGGACGAGGTCGTCGATCTGGCGGCGCGCATCGGCGCGCGCCAAACTCCGGCCGAGCCAACGCCGCCCGCGCCGGCCGCGCCGCAGGAACCTCCTTCACCGCCGACAACGCGGCTTGACGGACCGATCCCGTCCGCGCCGAAGCCACGTCTCGTGCCGGCGAAGGAAGATCGCGCGCAGAGCGCGATCATCCAGAAGGCGCTCGTCGAAGAGAGTCGGAAGCCGGAGCCAGCCATCCCATCGCCCCGCGCGGCGCCCGGACCCGGTGAGGTCGACCTCGTCGTCACGCCGCTGCCGACGCCGGACGACTGGCATCGATTCGAGCTCGCGCTCCGCAAGGTGCGTGGGGTGGGGCAGCTTCGGACCGAGTACTACCGCCACGGCGTCCTGAAGGTGCGGGTCAGCTATCAGGGCACTGATCGCCTCGCCGCGGCGCTCCGGGCCGGCGTCCCCGGGTACCGCGTCCGAGTGATCGGCGAGGACCGCGCGACGTTGCAGATCCTGGTCACATCCGAGGGAGACGAGCGTCGGCCCGGATGAGCGCGCGCGGACGGGTCTCCCCAGCCGATAGAGTGGACGCGATGACCGACTTCGAAGACCGCGCGCGAAAGGTCCTCCCGCCCGTCCTCGGCCACTACACGTGGCTCTCGGTCGAGCGCGGTGAGGGAAGCTGGCTCGTCACGACCGATGGTCGACGAGTCCTCGATATGACCTGTGGCATCGCGGTGACAGCGGTCGGACACTCGCATCCGCGGGTCGTGAAGGCCGTCGTCGACCAGGCTCAGCGACTCATGCACATCTCTACGGGTGTGGCGAAGTACGAATCCAGCATCGCGTTCGCCGAGCAGCTCGCCACGATCACGCCGCGGGGCCTCGACACGGTGTTCTTCGGCAACAGCGGCGCCGAGGCGGTCGAGGGGGCCATCAAGCTGTCGCGCCAGACGACGGGCCGCGAGGCGATCATCGTGTTCCGCGGCGGATTTCACGGACGCACGGTCGGGGCCGCGAGCCTTACGACGTCGAAGGCTCAGTACCGCCGCGGCTACGGCGCGCTCCTCCCGGAGGTGTACGTCGCCCCGTTCCCATACCCACTGGCGTGCGCGCTGCCAGACGCTCACGACGCGGAGGCGTGCGCGACGCACTGCTTCGCCGAGCTCGAGATGATGCTCGAGCACGAGGTCCCGCCGGAGCATGTCGCCGCGATCGTGATCGAACCCGTGCTCGGCGAGGGCGGCTACGTGGCGGCCCCCGCCTCGTTCGTACGTTCGCTGCGCGAGCTCGCGACGAAGATCGGCGCGCTCCTCGTGTTTGACGAGGTTCAAACAGGAATGGGCCGCACGGGCGCGTGGTTCGCGGCGCAGAAGTTCGGCGTGACGCCCGACATCATCACGGCGGCGAAGGCGCTTGGCGGCGGCATGCCCCTCGGTGCGGTCATCTCGACACGCGAGCGTATGGAGCATTGGCGCACGGGCACGCATGGCTCGACGTTCGGCGGTAACCCGGTCTCGTGCGCGTCGGGCCTCGCCACACTTCAAGTGATTCGCGATGAGAACCTCGTCGCGAGATCCGAGACGATTGGCCAGATCATGGTCGAGGAGCTCGCACCTCTGCGATCGCACCCGCGTCTTCGCGAGATCCGTCGCTTCGGCGCGATGGTCGCCGCGGAATTCGACGACAAGTCAATTGCGAAGGCCGCGATCGCGGCGGCGCTCGAGCACGACGTGCTGCTCATCACGTGCGGATTCCACGATCAAGTCGTGCGCTTCATCCCCGCGCTCAACATGGGCGAGGCCGACCTGCGCAGGGGCATGCGCACCTTCGTCGAAGCCGCGCGTTCCGCACAGGTGGCTTCGCCCGCCTGATTCTTCGCGGCCGTTTTCGGTCGCGCGCGTGATGAGTCCGAAGCGGCTGCTACCAGATTTTGTGCCGGCAATAGTGATGACCCCTAGATCTTGACATCGTTTGATCACGGGTCTACGGTCGGCCCTTGCGCCGCTAGATGTTGGGCCTGACCGGGCGGCTGGGCCCAGATGTAGTGGTCACAGCATCAGGGAAGGTAGAAGGAGAGTCAGATGACCCGTTGGCCGTTCGCTTCCGCATCCATAGGCGAGAGGCTCCTTCTCCTTCTTCTTAAGGCTCTTTCGAGCGGCTCGAACATCGCAGCTTTCTAGGGGGGCACGCACATGGCAATCGCCGACATCGCAGACCTTTCCGTCTACCGCGCGGAGCCGAAAAAGGGACTCCGGATTCAACGTCGCTTCACCCGCGAGGGCGTCCACCCCTATGACGAGATCGAGTGGGAGCTCCGCGACTCTGTCATCCCGGGAGAGAGCGGGAACGTCTTCGAGCAGAAGGGAGTCGAGGTCCCCAAGTCCTGGTCGCAGACGGCGACGAACGTCGTGGCCTCGAAGTACTTCCGCGGCAAGCTCGGAGCGCCGGAGCGGGAGTCCAGCGTCAAGCAGATGGTCGACCGCGTGGTCGACACCATCGCTCGGGCCGGCTTCGAGGGCGGCTACTTCCTGACCGCATCTGACCGGGACGCGTTCGCGGACGAGCTCAAGTACCTCATGGTCCACCAGCACGCGTCCTTCAACTCGCCGGTGTGGTTCAACATCGGCGTGGAAGGGGTTCCCCAACAGGCGAGCGCGTGCTTCATCCTCTCTGTCGAGGACGATATGCACTCGATCCTCGACTGGTTCCGCGACGAAGGGATCATCTTCAAAGGCGGATCCGGCTCGGGCGTGAACGTCTCACGGATCCGATCTCAGAAGGAGAACCTCTCGGGCGGCGGCTTTGCCTCCGGACCCGTTTCGTTCATGCGTGGCGCGGACTCGGTCGCGGGTTCGATCAAGTCCGGTGGCACCACGCGGCGCGCCGCGAAGATGGTGATCCTCGACGTCGATCATCCCGATGTGCACGAGTTCATCTGGTGCAAGGCCAAGGAAGAGAAGAAGGCCTGGGCCCT
>Ga0307282_10000149_pt1 | contig 19899 bp, 18 predicted proteins | sample ER_DNA_121_FD_194475 | JGI IMG/M metagenome (GOLD analysis project Ga0307282, IMG submission 194475) | Bulk soil microbial communities from the East River watershed near Crested Butte, Colorado, United States - ER_DNA_121 | ecosystem: Environmental > Terrestrial > Soil > Floodplain | place...
ATGCTGACGCTGGGCACCGCTCACGGCGGCTACCTAGGCATGGCGCTCGGCGGCGGACTCGGGCTCGCGCTGGGCAACACCGGGGTCGCGATCGTCGGCGTGCTCGCGCTGCTCGCGGGCGCGCTCCTGCTCACCGGCGCCTCAGCGGGCGCGATCGTGCGCCGCTCCGGCCGCGCCGTCCACACGGCGGCCAGGCGCTCGCTGCACCGGCGGCCGGCAGCACCGCCCCTCCGCGTGATCGAGGGCGAGGCGCTCGCCCCGGAGCCGCAGGCGCCGCCGGTCGACGTCGTCAACGCCTTTCCCGACATCGTCTCCGAGACCGAGCCGCCGCCATTGCTCATCCCTGAGCCGGAAGCCGACGAGCAGGAGAGCCTGTTCGACGTCCTCTCGGAGCCCGCCGCCGACTACCGGCTGCCCGACCGCGACCTGCTGCGCACGTCACCGCCCGGAGGGGGCCCGAACGCCGACCAGAACGCCCGCGTCGCCGACGCGCTCGTCCAGACGCTGGCGAACTTCGGCGTCGACGCGACCGTGGTCGGCCAGATCTCCGGCCCGCGGGTGACGCGCTACGAGCTGCAGCTCGCGCCGGGGACGAAGGTCTCGAAGGTCGCCGGGCTGAAGGACGACCTCTCCTACGCGCTGGCCACGACCGAGATCCGGATCCTGGCGCCGATCCCCGGCAAGCAGGCCGTCGGCGTCGAGCTGCCCAACACGAGCCCGAACCTCGTCACCCTCGGCGACGTCTTCGCCGACCTGCCGCAGTCGTCGAGCCCGCTGGCGGTCTGGCTCGGCAAGGACATCTCCGGCCAGGCCGTCTGGACCGACCTGGCGCGCATGCCGCACATCCTGATCGCCGGCACGACCGGCTCGGGCAAGTCGGGCTGCATCAACACGATCCTGACCTCCGTGCTGCTGCGCGCGACTCCGGACGAGGTGCGCATGATCCTGATCGACCCGAAGCGGATCGAGCTCGGCTACTACGAGTCGATCCCGCACCTGCTGACGCCGGTCGTCTCGAGCCCGAAGGAGGCGGCTTCCGTGCTCCGCAACGTGGTCGCCGAGATGGAGAAGCGCTACGAGCGGCTCTCGGCGGTGCGCGCCAGGAGCCTGCCCGAGGCCAACCGCGCGCTCCGCTCGCGCGGCGAGGCGCAGCTGCCGTACCTGCTGGTCGTGATCGACGAGCTCGCCGATCTGATGATGATCTCGCCGCAGGAGGTGGAGGACTGCGTGATCCGCCTGGCGCAGAAGTCGCGCGCGGTCGGCATCCACCTCGTCCTCGCCACGCAGCGGCCCTCGGTCGACGTGATCACCGGGATGATCAAGGCCAACGTCCCGAGCCGGATCGCCTTCGCGGTCTCGAGCCAGACCGACTCGCGCGTGATCCTCGACCAGGCCGGCGCCGAGAGCCTGCTCGGCCAGGGCGACATGCTCTTCAAGCCGCTCGGCACCTCGCGCCTGCAGCGCGTCCAGGGCGCGTTCGTGACCGAGGAGGAGATCGCCCTCGTCGTCGAGCAGTGCCGCGGCCAGCGCGAGCAGGAGCTGGACGAGTCGCTGCTCGAGGCGCCGGAGGCGGCTGGCGCCGAAGAGGGCGAGTCAGGCGACTTCGACCCGGACGAAGACCCGCTGCTCGACAAGGCGATCGAGATCGTCGTCCAGACGCAGACCGCGTCGGTGTCGCTGATCCAGCGCCGCCTGCGGGTGGGCTACACGCGTGCCGGGCGCCTGATCGACATGCTCGAGCGCCGCGGGATCATCTCCGGGTACGAAGGCTCCAAGCCCCGCCGCGTGCTGATCGGCCAGGCGGAGCTGGACCGCGTCGCCCAGGGCTGATTCCCGCCTTCTCTCGCATCCGAGGCCCCACGGGGTTAGCATCGAGCGTTCCCATTTGGCTTAGGAGGAGGTCTCGTGAGAGGAAGAACCTGGCTGCCATGGCTCGCCCTCGCGCTGGTGATTGCGCTGGCGCTGGTCGGAGCTGGCTGCGGTAGCAAGAAGAAGGCGAGCTCGAGCACGACGGGCACGACCGGCGGGAAGAAGGTGACGGTGTCTCTCATCAGCGACGTGGGCCACTTCAACGACAAGTCGTTCAACCAGTCGCAGCTCGAGGGCCTGAACCGTGCGAAGGCGAACCTCGGGATCACCGCGATCCCGCTGCAGTCCAACTCGGCCAGCGACTACCTGCCGAACCTGACCGCGGCGGTGCGGCGGAACTCGAATCTCGTCATCTCCGCCGGTTTCCTGCTCGCGCCGGCGACGGCGACGATCGCGAAGAAGTTCCCGAACACGGACTTCGCGATCACCGACTACCCGGTCGAGATCGACCCGTTCGCCGACAAGAAGGGCACGCCCCTGTTCAAGAACGTCGAGGGCCTGACTTACGCGGCGAACGAGTCCGGCTGCCTGGTCGGCGTCCTCGCCGCGAAGATGGCGCAGAAGATGGGCGGCAACGTGATCGGCGCCGTCGGCGGCATCAAGATCTTTCCGGTCGACATCTGGATCGCCGGCTACCAGTACTGCGCGAAGAAGGCCGTCCCGGGCATCAAGGTCGTGACGGGCTACTCTCAGGACTTCGTCGCCTCGGACAAGTGCAAGACGGTGGCGCAGAACCTGATCAACCAGGGCGCCAAGGTGCTTTTCCAGGTCGCCGGCCTCTGCGGTCTCGGCACGCTGAAGGCGGCCGACGACGCGGGCATCTGGGGAATCGGCGTCGACAAAGACCAGTACAACGACGCCAAGCGCGTCCTGACGAGCGGCGTCAAGCGGGTGGACAACGGCGTCTACCAGGCCGTCCAGCAGGAGCAGGAAGGCAAGTTCAAGGGTGGCAGCGACCTGCTGTTCAACCTGAAGAACGGCGGCATGTCGGTCGGCAAGATCAACCCGGCCGTGCCGAAGGCGTTCATCGACGAGATGAACATGTACAAGCAGCAGATCATCGACGGCACGCTCAAGGTCCCGAGCGCGCTCTAGAAGCTGACGAGAGGGGCGCGCCCTAGGCGCGCCCCTCTCAACCTCACCCGCTTAGACTCCCCGCGCATGGACGACTCGGCCGTCCTCGAGCTTCGCGGGATCACGAAGCGCTTCCCGGGCATCGTCGCCGACGACCACGTCGACTTCGACCTCCGGCGCGGCGAGGTTCACGCGCTCCTCGGCGAGAACGGCGCCGGCAAGTCGACGCTGATGAACATGCTCTACGGGCTGTACAAACCCGACGAGGGCGAGATCCTGGTCGACGGCAAGGAGGTCACGTTCCACTCGGCCAAGGACGCGATCGAGCAGGGGATCGGGATGGTCCACCAGCACTTCATGCTGATCCCGGTGATGACGGTCAAGGAGAACATCGTCCTCGCCAACGAGCCCACGCGCTTCGGCGTCCTCCTGGACGAGAACGCGGCCGCCGAGCGGGTGCGCCACCTCTCGTCGCAGTTCGGCCTGGCCGTCGACCCGGACGCGAAGGTCGAGCGGATCTCGGTCGGCCAGCAGCAGCGCGTCGAGATCCTGAAGGCGCTCTACCGCGGCGCCGAGATCCTGATCCTCGACGAGCCGACGGCGGTGCTGACGCCGCAGGAGGCGGGTGAGCTGTTCGCGATCGTGAACAGCCTCAAGGCGGAGGGGAAGTCGATCATCTTCATCAGCCACAAGCTGAACGAGGTGCTCGAGATCGCCGACCGGATCACGGTCTTGCGCCGCGGCAAGAAGATCGACACGGTGCCGCGGGCCGGCGCGACCGAGGAGGCGCTGGCGAAGATGATGGTCGGGCGCGAGGTGCTGCTGCAGGTCGAGAAGCCGCCGGCGAGCCCGGGCGACCCGGTCCTCGAGGTCGAGGACCTGGAAGTGCTCGACTCGCGTGGGTTGCCGGCGGTCAGGGGAGTCTCGTTCAAGGTCCACGCGGGCGAGATCGTCGGCATCGCCGGAGTCGACGGGAACGGCCAGACCGAGCTGGTCGAGGCGATCACCGGGCTCCGGAGGGCGCAGGCCGGGAAGATCACGGTCGCCGGGCGGGAGCTCGAGCACGCCGGCACGCGGGAGATGCTCGACGCCGGCGTCGGGCATATCCCCGAGGACCGCCAGCGGCGCGGGCTCGTGCTCGAGTTCACGATCGCCGAGAACGTCGCCCTGCATGACTACGGCGAGCCGCCGGACTCGAAGTGGGGCTGGCTCTTCCCGCGGCGGCTCGTCGACCGGGCGCGCAGGCTGATCAAGGAGTTCGACGTCCGCGGCGGCGGCCCGCTGACCCTCGCCAGCGCGCTCTCCGGCGGGAATCAGCAGAAGCTCGTGGTGGCGCGGGAGGTGGCGCGCGACCCCTCGGCGCTGGTGGCGGCGCAGCCGACGCGCGGCCTCGACGTAGGCGCGATCGAATACGTCCACCGGCGACTTGTCACCGAGCGCGACGAGAGCCGCGCGATCCTGCTCGTCTCGCTCGAGCTGGATGAGGTGCTCTCGCTCGCGGATCGGATCCTCGTCATGTATGAGGGCCGGATCGTGGCCGAGCACGCGGTCGGCGTGGGCGAGGAGGAGATCGGCCTCGAGATGCTCGGCGCGCGGAAGCAGAAGGACGAGGAGACGGTCGCTTGACGGAGCCCGTCGCGCCCGGCACCCCGCCCGAGCCGCTGGAAGCGGCGCCGCCGGAGACGGTGGCTGCCCGGTTCGAGGCCCTCCAGCGCGCGGGCGGACTGCTCGTCCCGGTCGTGACGCTGCTGATGGCGTTCCTGATCGCGGGCCTGATCCTGTGGGCTACGGGCTACGACCCGATCACGGTCTTCTGGGACATCGGCAAGGGCGCCGGGCTGAACTGGTTCGGCCATCTCACGACCGACACGGGCCAGGCGTCCGCCTACAACTTCACGCAGACGCTGCTGGGGACGACGACGCTGATCCTGACCGGCCTCGCGGTCGCATTCGCCTTCCGCTGCGGGCTCTTCAACATCGGCGGCCAGGGCCAGTACCTCGTCGGCCTGATCGTCGCCAACTGGGTCGGCGTCTCGATGGTGCACCTGACCAGGCCCGCGCACGTGCTGATCGGGGTTCTCCTCGCGACCCTGGCCGGCGCGGCTTGGGCGGGCATCGCCGGCTTCCTCAAGGCGACGACCGGCGCCCACGAGGTGGTCACGACGATCATGCTCAACTGGATCGCCGTCTACCTCGGCGCGTGGGCGTTCGGCCAGGGAGGGCCGCTGCAGGGGCCGGCGAAGTCGAGCCCGATCTCGGCCACGATCGCGCCCAGCGGGACCATTCCCTACTTCTGGGGCGACCCGACGACCGGCGGCGTCCACATCGGCTTCTTCGTCGCGATCGGGGCGCTGGTCGTCTTCTGGGCCATGCTGAATCGGACGACGCTCGGCTACGAGGTGCGCGCCGTCGGCTTCAACCCGGAGGCAGCCGCCTACGGGGGGATCAGCGTCCGCAAGAACTACATCCGCGCGATGGCGATCTCGGGCGCCTTCGCCGGCCTTGCCGGCGGCATGGACATGCTCGGGCCGTTCGCGCCCATCGGCTTCGGGTCGCTCGACGTCTATGCCTCCTCGATCGGCTTCCTCGGGATCGCGGTCGCGCTGCTCGGCCGCAACACGGCCGTCGGCGTCGGCCTCGCCGGCCTCCTCTTCGGCGGGCTCCTGTTCGGGACCGGCCACGGGCTCAGCTCGAACGTGATCCAGCCCCAGCTGACCGGGAACCTGACGCTCATCATCCAGGGGCTCGTCGTCCTGTTCGTGGGCGCCGACATCCTGATCCTCTACCTCTGGAACGCCCGCAGGAAGCTGCGGCCGGGACGAAAGGCTGAGCCGGCCGCGTGACGACCCTGACCCCTTCCGCCGAGCGGATGTGGCGCTCGCGCCTGGCCGACGTCAGGACGCTCGGCTACGTCGGGATCGGCCTCGGCGTGCTCGCCTTCTGGCTGGCGATCCCACCCTTCACCATTCGGAGCCCACTGGCGCCCATCCTCGTCGGGCTGCTCGCCGCCCTGGCCGGCGTCTGGACGGTCTCGAGCGGCGCGCGCAGGCTCGGCTGGGGAGCGATAGCAGCGGGGGTGCTCGGGATCGCGCTGGGCGTCCTCGCTACCTACTCCAGCACCGGGCACCTCGACCAGGTCTTCACCGCTGCGCTGATCGCCCAGATGTTGGCCTTCGCGACGCCGCTGACCTTCGGGGCGCTCGGCGGGATGTTCTCGGAGCGCAGCGGGGTCGTGAACATCGCCCTCGAGGGCATGATGCTGATGGGCGCCTTCTTCGGCATCTACGGCGCCGATAAGACGGGCTCCTGGTTCCTGGGCGTCGTGATCGGGGCGCTGGCCGGGATGCTCCTGGCCCTCGTGCACGCCTTCTTCTCGATCACCCTGCGCGCCGACCAGATCGTCTGCGGGATGGCGCTCAACTTCCTCGCCCTCGGCATCACGGGCTACTTCTTCTTCCAGCTCTACCACGGCGCCAATATCGGGACAAACATCTCGACAGTTCCGAACGTGAGCATCCCGTGGGTCCGGGATCAGCGGTTCATCGGGCCGGCGTTGGGCGACCTCAACCTCTTGACCTGGGTCGCGCTAGCACTCGTCCCCATCTCCTACATGGTCGTGTTCAAGACCGCGATCGGCCTGCGCATCCGCGCCTGCGGGGAGCATCCGCGCGCGGCCGACACCGTCGGGATCGACGTCTACGCCGTTCGCTACGCCTCCGTGCTCGTCTCCGGGGCGCTGGCGGCGCTGGGCGGGGCCTTCCTCTCGGTCGCCCTCATCGGGAGGTTCAACGAGAACATGACCGCCGGCCGCGGCTTTATCGCGCTGGCCGCCCTGATCTTCGGCAACTGGCGTCCGTTCGGCGCCTTCGGTGCCGCGTGCCTGTTCGGGTTCTCCACCGCGCTTGCCTACCAGCTGCCCGCCTACTCCAGCTCGGCAGCCGTGCTCTTCCTGGCCCTGCCGTACGTCTTGACCCTGGTCGCGGTCGCCGGTGTGATCGGCCGTACGACTCCGCCTGCCGCCGATGGACGTCCCTACAAGAAGCAGTAGAGCCCGGCGCAACGACGCTGCGCGCGGGGCTCTGCTCCTGGCGCTCGTCGGCCTCGCGATCCCGGTCGCGGGCTACGTGGCGGCCCGGCAGCTCGACAAGGTGACGATCGTGCACGCGACCGCGGCGACCTGCGCGTCGGTGGTGCTCGGCATCGCCGCGATCGTGCTCGGGCGGCGCGGGCAGCGCAACGTCGAGCGGACGCTCGGCCGGCTCGGCGGCGGCGGGACCGCCCGCGCGGGCCGGCTGCTCGGCTTCCTCTCGCTCTGCCTCGGCCTGATCGCGGCGCTCGCCCTCGGCTTCTACGAGCTGCTGAACTACCTGGGCTAGACTGGGCGGCCTCCCGTGTTCGAGATCGGAAACAGCCTGCGCGAGGCGCGCCACCGCCAGCACCTCGAGCTCTCCGAGGTCGAGCAGGCGACCAAGATCCGCTCGCGCTACCTGAAGGCGCTCGAGGAGGAGGCGTTCGACGCGCTTCCCGCCCAGACGTACGTCAAGGGCTTCCTGCGCACCTACGCGGACTACCTCGGCCTCGACGGGCAGCTCTACGTCGACGAGTACAACTCGCGCTACTCGGCCGGAGAGGAGCCGCGCGAGCCGGTCGTCGCGCGCCGCACCTCCGGCGTCTCGTCGCCGCACCGCCGTTTCGAACGTCGCGGCGTGCTGTTCGCGCTGGCCGGGATCGGCATCCTGTTCGCCCTCTTCATCGCCGCGTTCAAGTTCGGCGGGCACGACAACACCGGCTCGCAGATCCCGAACCTCGGCCCGTCCACGCCGAAGGCGCATACGAAGAAGACGACGACGACGCACAAGGCCGTCGTCGCGCCCGCGCGCCCGGCGAAGTTCCGCCTCTTCGTCGTCTCCACCAGCGGCAACTGCTGGATGGAGGTGCGCAACTACTCCGTCAACGGCCGCACGCTCTACGCGGGCACGCTGCAGCTGCACCAGTCCCAGCGCTTCGTCGCCCGCCGGCTCTGGATCGACTTCGGCAGCCCTGGCAACGTGAATGCGTCGGTGAACGGGCAGGCGGTGACGATCCCCGGCGGCGGCCGCACGGTGACCGTGCAGGTCACGCGGAAGGGGATCTTCCCGGCACCGAAGACCGGTTGACGCGCCCGCGCGGGGTCGTCGTCGTGACGGGCAGTGAGCTCGTCCGGGGCGAGCGCACGGACCGGAACGGGCCGTTCCTGGCCGCCGAGTTGATGCGCCTGGGGATCGAGCCGGCGCGGATCGCGATCGTCGGCGACGACGCGGGGGAGCTGGAGGCGGCGCTGCGTGAGGGGTTGGAGGCCGATCTGTGCGTCGTCTCGGGCGGGCTCGGGCCGACCCACGACGACCGCACGGTGGAGGTGCTTGCGCGGGTCGCCGGTCTCGAGGTGGCGGTCGACCCGGAGCTCGAGGCCGAGATCGAGGGGTTCTCGCGGCACGTCGCCGAGCGGTTGAAGCGGCCGTACGGCGACTTCGCCGAGGGCGTGCGCAAGCAGGCGACGCTGCCCGCGGGCGCGCTGGTGATCGGGATCGCCGGGACCGCGCCCGGGCTCGTGCTCGGGCGAGACGGCGCCGCCGTGGTCGTGCTCCCCGGCCCGCCGCCGGAGCTGCAGCGGCTCTGGCCGGCGGCGCTCGAGTCCGAGCCGGTGCGCGCGGTGCTCGCGCGGGCGCGTGTGCCAGAACGGCGAGCGCTTCGCTTCTACGGGGCGAGCGAGTCGACCGTGGCCCGAGCGTTGGCCGAGGCCGGGGGAGAGGCGGAGGGCCTGACAGCGACGATCTGCGCGCGCGAGTTCGAGATTCACGTCGACCTGGTCGCGGAGGCCGAAGCACGGGAGAGCGCCGACCGGCTCGCCGCGGAACTGCGGGAGCGGCTCGGCCAGTACCTGTTCGCCGAGGACGAGCGCCCGGTCGAGGAGCTGGTGCTCGACGCCGCGCGAGAGCTCGGGCTGACGCTGGCGACGGCCGAGTCCTGCACCGGTGGGCTGGTGGCGGCGCGGTTGACCTCGGTGGCTGGTTCGAGCGACGTCTTCCGCGGGGGGATCGTGGCTTACGCGAACGACGTCAAGTCCGCCGAGGCAGGGGTGGACGAGAAGCTGCTGGAGCGGTACGGCGCGGTCTCCGCCGAGGTCGCCCAGGCGCTGGCTGGGGGCGCGCGGGGGCGGCTGGGCGCGGACGTCGCCATCGGCGTGACCGGAGTCGCCGGGCCCGGCGGCGGGACGCCGGAGAAGCCTGTCGGGCGCGTCTACCTGCACGTGGAGGGGCCTCGCAGCGGGCTCGCCCGGCAGCTCGACCTGCCCGGCGACCGCGCTGCGGTGCGCGGCCGGGCGACGGTGGCCGCGCTCCATCTGGCCCGCGCGCTGTTGGCACAGATTCGTGACAAAGGCGCATGAAGGGTCCTGCTAGCGTCGAAGGCGATGAGCGGCTGCGTCTCTTCCTGGCTCTCCTGCTGCCTCCGGCGACCCTCGACGCGATCGTGTCCTGGCAGGGCGAGGCCCTTGCGGATGTCCACGGCGTCAGGGTCGTTCCGCGCGAGAACCTGCACCTCACGATGGCCTTCCTCGGCCACCGGCCGGCCGCGGAGCTGGAGCCGATCGCCGGCGTGCTGCGCGAGGCCGCCGAGAGGGGCGAGCCGGCGCGTCTCTCCCTGCGCGGCTATCGCGAGACACGCAGCGTCGGGATGCTCACCTTCGACGACGAGAGCGGCCGCGCCGCGGCGCTCGCGGCCGATCTCCACGCGCGGCTGGAGGCACTCGGCGTCTACGAGCCTGAACGCCGAAGGTGGCTGCCGCACGTGACCGTGGCGCGCTTCCGCGAGCGCCCGCGGCTGCAGCCCGCCCTGCCGTCGCTGGAGCCGTTCGTGCCGTCCGACGCTGCTGCTTACCTGTCACGTCTGCGCCCCGGCGGGGCGCAGTACGAAGTCCTCGAATCCATGCGAGTGGGAGGGAGATAACGGTGGACCGCGAGCAAGCTCTCGACACTGCGCTCGGCCAGATCGAGCGCCAGTTCGGCAAGGGGTCGGTGATGCGCATGAACGACCAGGCCCAGGTCGCGATCGGCGCCGTCTCGACGGGCTCGCTCTCGCTCGATCTCGCGCTCGGGGTCGGCGGGCTGCCGCGTGGCCGCGTGGTCGAGATCTTCGGCCCGGAGTCCTCTGGCAAGACGACGCTCGTGTACCACGTGATCGCCGAGGCCCAGCGCCGCGGCGGGATCTGCGCGTTCATCGACGCCGAGCACGCGATGGACCCGGCGTATGCCAAGAGGATTGGCGTCAACATCGATGACCTGCTCGTCTCGCAGCCCGACACCGGCGAGCAGGCGCTCGAGATCGCCGAGCTGCTCGTGCGCTCGGGGGCCCTCGACGTGGTCGCGATCGACTCGGTCGCGGCGCTGACGCCGAAGGCCGAGATCGAGGGCGAGATGGGCGACACGCACGTCGGCCTGCAGGCGCGGCTAATGAGCCAGGCTCTGCGCAAGCTGGCCGGCACGCTCAACCGCACCGACACGATCTGCATCTTCGTCAACCAGCTCCGCGAGAAGATCGGCGTCATGTTCGGGAACCCGGAGACGACGCCGGGCGGCCGCGCGTTGAAGTTCTACTCGTCGGTGCGGCTCGACATCCGGCGGATCGAGACGCTCAAGGACGGCGTCGAGGCGTTCGGCAACCGCGTCCGCGTCAAGGTGGTCAAGAACAAGGTCGCGCCGCCGTTCAAGCAGGCGGAGTTCGACATCATCTACGGCACCGGGATCTCCTGGGAGGGCACCGTGCTCGACTCGGCGCTCGAGAAGAAGATCGTGCAGAAGTCGGGCTCGCACTTCAGCTTCGAGGACGAGCGGCTCGGCCAGGGGCGGCAGAACGCGACCGCCTTCCTGCGCGAGCACCCGGACGTCGGGCAGCAGATCCTGGCGCGGCTCCAGGCTTCGATCGGGCCGGAGCAGGTCGTCTCGGCCAGGCTCCTGCCCGAGCACGAGGCGCCAAAAGCCGAATCCGATGCGAAGGCCGGCTCGAACGGAGCTGGGGCAGAGGCCGAAGCAGAAGCCGAGGCAGAGGCTCCCGCGAAGGTCGCCTCGAAGGCGTAATGGGCGCGGAGGAGCCGGCGCGGGCGGAGGCGCTCGCGGCGGCACAGCGTGCGCTGGCCCGGCGCGACCTGACCGAGCGCGAGCTGCGCGACCGCCTCGCGCAGGCCGGCCTGGAGCCGGCGGCCGCCGAGGAGGCGCTGGAGACGCTTCGCCGCGGGGGGCTCGTGGACGATGAGCGCTTCGCCGCCGAGCGGGCACGCGTGCTGGTGGAGCGGGGCAAAGGCAACGCAGCCATCCGCTTCGACCTCGAGCGCCACGGCGTCGCGGCGGCGCAGGTCGACAGCGCGCTCGCCGCGCTCGAGCCCGAACGGGAGCGCGCCGAGCGGGTGGTCGCCAGGCGCGGCGGGGGCCCGAAGACGGCCCGGCTGCTCGCCAGCCGGGGCTTCGGAGAAGAGATTGTCTCGCTGGTTGCGGGCGGCGGCGTTGCGCAGGAGCCGTGAGCGGCGCTAGGATACGAATTGCTCTATTCGACATTTTTCCTGCATCTAGCCTGTTTCCGAATCGGACAAAAAACATCTTGAGACCAGACCAGACGAGCGCAAAAGGAGAGGACCCCAAGCGGCGGTGAGCTGACCGCTGGGCGAGGCCTGCGCGCGCCTCGCACACCCCGATTCGAGCATGGCCGCTGCAGCGGTGCCGGATGAGCACCGCGTTCCGGCGCGGATAACGGTCCCAGCCGGGTTCGCCCGGCGCGAAGTAGGGAGCCTCCATGCTCGTCGTAATCGGGATAGCGATCGGCCTGGTCATCGGAGTCGGCGTCGCCTTCCTGTCGCTCTACGCCTTCACGGGCTCCCGGCTTGCAGCCGCGCGGCGAACGCGGCAGCTGCTCGTCACCGAGGCGCGGCGGGACGCGGAGGCCCTCAAGCGCGAGGCGCAGATCGCCGCGCGTGAGGAGTCGGTCCGCATCCGAGCAGAGATCGAAGAGGAGGTTGCCGCCCGGCGCTCCGAGACGATCAAGATCGAGGAGCGCATTCTCTCGAAGGAAGAGGAGATCGACGGCAAACTGACGGAGCTCGGCCGGCGCGAGCAGGGAGTGGCCGACCGCGAGCTGCACACGAGGCAGCTCCAGGACGAGCTCAAGCAGGCGCGGGAGTCGGAGATCGCCGAGCTCGAGCGGATCTCCGGCATGACCGTCAACGAGGCCAAGGCGCACCTGCTCGAGCGCTCCGAGGAGCTGATCCGGCACGAGCTGGCGCGCTTTGTGCGCCAGGCCGAGGAGGAGGCGCGCGGCGAGGCCAAGCGGCGCGCGCGCAATCTCGTCGCCGACGCGCTGCAGCGGGTCGCCGCCAACCACGCCTCCGAGACGACCGTCTCGCTGATCGAGCTTCCGTCCGACGACATGAAGGGCCGGATCATCGGCCGGGAGGGACGCAACATCCGCGCGCTCGAGCACCTGACCGGCGTGAACGTGATCATCGACGACACCCCGCAGGCGGTCGTGCTCTCGTCTTTCGACGGCATCCGGCGCGAGGTGGCCAAGCTGACCCTGACGAAGCTGATCGAGGACGGCCGCATCCACCCGGCGCGGATCGAGGAGATGTACTACCAGTCGAAGGCGGAGATCGACGAGAGCGTGCTCCAGGCGGGCGAGCAGGCGGTCTTCGAGGCCAACTGCGGGGAGTTCCACGAGGAGCTGGTCAAGCTGCTGGGGCGGCTGCGTTTCCGGACGAGCTACGGGCAGAACGTCCTCAAGCACACGCTCGAGGTCGTCCACCTCGCCGGGATCATGGCCGCCGAGCTGGATGCGAGCGTCAAGACGGCGAAGCGCGCGGCGCTGCTGCACGACATCGGCAAGGCGCTGACGCACGAGCTGGAGGGCTCACACGCCGTTCTCTCCGCGCAGTTCGCGCGCCGCTACGGCGAGTCGCCGGCGGTCGTGCACGCGATTGAGGCACACCACTACGAGGTCGAGCCGCAGACCGTCGAGGCCGTGCTGCTGATCTCCGCCGACGCGATCTCGGCATCGCGGCCCGGGGCGCGCGGCGAGAGCCTGGAGCAGTACATCAAGCGGCTCGAGACCCTCGAGGAGGTCGCCGGCCGCCACGAAGGCGTCGAGAAGGTCTACGCGCTCCAGGCCGGCCGCGAGATCCGGGTGATCGTCAAGCCGAAGGAGATCGACGACGACGCGGCCGTTCTCCTCTCGCATGAGATCGCCCGCGAGATCGAGGACAAGCTCGAGTACCCCGGCCAGATCAAGGTCACCGTGATCCGGGAGTCGCGTGCCGTCAATTACGCGAAGTAGCATCGTTCTGCTGGCGCTCGCCGTCCTGCTCGCCGGCTGCGGCTCGAAGAAGACCGCGAAGGACCGGTACGTGGCGAGCCTGAACGCGATGTGCGCCAACTTCGCCGCTCGGGAGCAGAAGATCGGCTCGCCGACCAGTCAGGCGGACGTCGGCGCGCGCGGAGACCGGATCGTGATCGCCTTCGAGGAGACGATCCTGCGGCCGCTTCAGGCGCTGCCGGCCCCGCCCGAGGTCAAGCTGCCGGCGCAACGGCTGCGCACGCTCGCCGTCCAGCAGCGCGACGTCCTCCGGGAGTTGACTGCCGCAGCGAAGAGCGGCGACGTCCAGCGTTTGCAGGTCCTCGCCGAGCGGAATCGCACTCTGAACGCCGAGCTCGGCCAGGTCGCAGGCGACCTCAAGGCCGATTCCTGCGCGAGTTAGTCTGTCCGGCGTGCGCCGGTACCACGTCACCACATTCGGCTGCCAGATGAACGCTCACGACTCGGAGCGGATCAAGGGCCTGCTCGAGGAGCTCGGCCTCGGCGAGGCGCCGACGCAGGAAGAGGCCGACGTTCTCGTCTTCAACACCTGCACGATTCGCGAGAAGCCCGACACGCGGCTGGCGGCCCATCTCGGCAACGCGCGGATGCTCAAGGAGCGGGATCCCGGGCGCGTGATCGCGGTCGGCGGCTGCTATGCCGAGGCCCAGCGCGGCCGGATTTTCGAGACGTACCCGTTCGTCGACGTCGCCTTCGGTCCCGGGTCGATCCCGCATCTCGCCGAGTGGCTGGGAGCCGGCGGCGAGGGCGTCGCGCGCGCCGCCTTCGGCACTGCGGAGGAGCGCGCGTTCGCCGGCCGGCTGCCGACGCATCGCGAACGGCGCTTCCAGGCCTGGGTGCAGATCTCGATGGGCTGCAACTCCGTCTGCGCCTACTGCATCGTTCCCGCCGTGCGCGGCCGTGAGGTCTCGCGTCGGCCGGGCGAGATCGTGGCCGAGGTCGAGCGGCTCGCGGCGGAGGGCGTGCGCGAGATCACGCTGCTCGGCCAGAACGTCAACTCCTACGGGCGTGACGTCGGCAGCGACTTCGCCGAGCTGCTGCGGGCGTGCGACGCGGTCGACGGCATCGAGCGGATCCGCTTCACGAGCCCTCACCCGAAGGACTTCCGCGCGCCGGTGATCGCCGCGATGGCCGAGTGCGAGGCGGTCTGCGAGCACGCGCACCTGCCGCTCCAGTCGGGCTCGACGCGGGTCCTGAAGGCGATGCGGCGCACCTACTCGCGCGAGCGCTACCTGCGCCTCGTCGGCGAGCTGCGTGCCGCAATCCCCGACCTGGCGCTGACGACCGACCTGATCGTGGGCTTCCCCGGCGAGACCGAGGGGGAGTTCGAGGAGACGGTGAGCGCTGTCGAGGAGGTCGGCTACGACGGCGCCTTCACGTTCGTCTACTCGCCGCGGCAGGGGACCGAGGCGGCCGCCATGCCCGGCCAGGTGCCCGAGGACGTCAAGCGCGAACGGATCGAGCGGCTGGTCGAGACCGTGCAACAGGTGGCCGAGCGCCGGAACCGCGAGCGCGTCGGCCGCGTCGAGGAGGTGCTCGTCGAGGGGCCGAGCCGGACGGACGAGTCGCTCCTGCGGGGACGCACGCGGCGGAACACGACCGTCGTCTTCACCGGCGGTGCAGAGCCAGGCGAGCTGGTGCAGGTGCGGATCGAGGACGCGACGTCGACCACCCTGCGCGGCGTCGCACAAGCTGCCGTTGCTGCGTAGCCGCGACCTCGTCTGGGACGGTTGCCTCAACGTCCGCGACCTCGGCGGGCACCGGACCGAGGACGGCGGCGAGACACGCTTCGGCGCGGTGGTCAGGGCCGACAGCGTCAGCCAGCTGAGCGAGGCAGGCTGGAAGGCGCTCACGGCCTACGGCGTGCGTACGGTGCTCGACCTCCGCGGCGAGCACGAGCGCGACGACGACCCGCCGGGCGACCTGCCGGTCGAGGTGCTGCACGTCCCGTTCATGGAGGCGAGCGAGGCGGAGTGGGAGGAGATCGCGGAGGAGATCGAAGGAGCGGCCGCCGCCGCGCCCGACGTCCCCACCTCGACGCGCGACGTCTACCTGATCTTCCTCGAGCGCTTCGGAGCCAACGTCGCCGCCGCGCTGAGGGCCGTCGCCAACGCGCCCGAGGGCGGGGTGGTCGTGCACTGCGTCGGCGGTAAGGACCGCACGGGCCTGCTGGTCGCCTTCCTGCTGCACCTGGCGGGTGTCCCCGACGAGGAGGTCGCGGCCGACTACGCCCTCAGCGAGGAGCGCCTGCGCACGCGGCACGACGCCTGGTTCGCCGCCGCGGACAGCGAGGAGGAGCTCGAGCGCCTGCGCCGGATCGCCCAGACGCCGGCGGAGTCGATGCTGGGCGTCTTCCGCGAGCTCGGGCGCCGCCACGGCAGCGTCGAGGGCTACCTCCGCTCAACCGGCCTGACGGACGACGAGCTCGACCGGCTGTGTCACCGTCTCCGTGGCTGACCAGGTGATCGCCATCTTCGGCCCGACCGCCTCGGGGAAGAGCGCCGTCGCCGAGGAGATCGCGCGCCGGATCCCGGCGGAGCTCGTCTCGGCCGACTCGATGCAGGTCTACCGAGGCCTGCCGATCCTCACCAACCAGTCCGAGGCGCGGTTGGTGGGGATCTGGGACCTCGACCACGAGGCGTCGGTCGGCGAGTATCAGGAGCTCGCGCACGCCGCAGTCGACGAGATCCTCGCCGCTGGCTGGACGCCGGTCGTCGTCGGCGGCACCGGCCTCTACCTCCGCGCCGCGCTGGCCGAGCTCGACCTGCCGCCGGCGCCGGAGCCCGGGGCGCGGGAGCGGCTGGAGCGGCTCTACGACGAGCTCGGCGGCGAGCGGGCGCACGAGCTCCTGGCCGAGCAGGACCCTGCCGCGGCGGCGAGCGTCCATCCGAACGACCGCCGTCGCATCGTGCGCGCGCTCGAGCTGGCCGAGGCCGGCTCATCACTGAAGCCGGCAGCCGACCGCCTTTGGGCGGGCGAGACGAGGCACCCGACGCTGATCGTCGGCCTCGAGCTCCCGCGCGAGGAGCTGCAGAGGCGGATCGAGGAGCGGACCAGCGCGATGTTCGAGCGCGGGGTGGAGGACGAGGTCCGCCGAGCGCTGGCCGGCCCGGTCTCCCGCACCGCGAGCCACATCCACGGCCTGAGCGAGATCGCCGAGCTCCCGCGCGAGGAGGCGTTCGAGGCCCTGGTGACCAGCACGCGCCGCTACGCCGTCTATCAGCTCCGCTGGCTGCGCCGGATTCCGGGCGTTGTTAGCCTGAACGCGGAGCGCGACCCGGGCGACCTGGCGGATGAGATTCTCGAAATGGCACGGTCTCGGCAACGACTACCTGCTCGTGGAGCAGGCGGAGCTGAGCGTTCCGCTGACGCCTGAGCGCGTCAAGAAGATCTGCGACTACCACTTCGGCGTCGGCTCCGACGGCATCCTCGAGGTCGTCTCCGTCGACGGCGACACGGCCGAGGTCGTGATCTGGAATCCCGACGGCTCCGTCGCCGAGCTGTCGGGGAACGGCACCCGCATCGCGGCGCGCTGGCTGGCGCGCCGGGCCGGCAGCGACCGGGTCACGATTCTCGTCGGGCCGCGTATGGTCAACGCGCAGCTTCGCGGCGACCGGGAGGTGGAGCAGGAAATGGGGCCTTTCGAAGTCGGCGCCCCCGAGACGATCGACCTGGGCGGCGAGGAGCTCGAGCTGACGCCGGTCTCGGTCGGCAACCCGCATGCAGTCATCCAGCGGGTGCCCGACCGCGCGGAGCTGCTGCGGCTCGGGCCGCTCGTCGAGAGCCACTCGCGCTTCCCGGAGCGCACGAACGTCCAGCTCGTTCGCGTTGACGGTGACCACGACCTCACGGTCGGCGTCTGGGAGCGCGGAGCGGGGGAGACGCTCTCCTCCGGCACGAGCGCCGTCGCGGCGAGCGCGGCCGCCGTCGCGAACGGCTGGTGCGAGAGCCCGGTGACGGTGCACCTCGCCGGCGGCGATCTCCACGTCGAGCTCGATGACGGGCGGGCGACGCTGACCGGGCCGGCGGAGGAGATCTGCAGGGTCGAGCTCGCAGAGGAGTTCGACCTGTGAGATTCTCGAAGCGCCTCGACCAGGTCCCGCCGTACCTCTTCGCCGAGCTCGAGCGCAAGATCTCGCAGAAGCGGCGCGAGGGCATCGACGTGATCAGCCTCGGTATCGGCGACCCCGACCTGCCGACACCGGAGCCCGTGATCGCCGCCCTCGCCGAGGCCGCGCGCGACCCGGCGACGCACCAGTACCCGACGAACCACGGCTCCGACGAGTTTCGAGCCGCAGCCGCCGGCTTCTACCGCGACCGGTTCGGCGTCGAGCTCGACGTGTCTACGGAGATCGTTCCCGCGCTCGGCGGCAAGGAGGCGGTCGGCCACGTCGCGCTCGTGCTGCTCGACTCGGGCGACGTCGCCCTCTCGCCGGACCCGGGCTACCCGCCCTACACCTCGGGCCCGCTCTTCGCAGGTGCGGACGTGCACTACCTGCCGCTCGAGCGCGAGAACGCCTTCCAGCCCGACCTCGACACGATTCCCGAAGACGTGCTCGCCCGCGCGAACGTCCTCTTCCTCAACTACCCGAACAACCCGACCGGCGCCGTTGTCGAGCCGGGCCTGTTCGAACGGGCGATCGAGCTGGCGCGCGCGCACGACCTGGTCGTCGTCCACGACAACGCCTACTCCGAGATCTGCTTCGAGGGCTACCGCGCGCCGAGCTTCCTCGAGACCCCGGGCGCGAAGGAGGTCGGGATCGAGATCTTCTCGCCGTCGAAGGGGTGGAACATGACCGGCTGGCGCGCCGGGCTCGTCGCCGGCAACGCCGAGGTAGTCGAGCGCTACCGGCAGCTGAAGACGAACCTCGACTCGGGGATGTTCGTGGCGGTGCAGCGCGCGACGGCCGCGGCGCTGACCGAGGCGCGCGACTTCCCCGGCGAGATGTCGGAGGTCTATCGCCGCCGCCGCGACCTGGTTGCCGAGGCTCTTGGGGCGATCGGCCTGGAGGTCGAGCCGCCGCGGGCGACGCCCTACTTCTGGGTTGCGGTTCCCGAGGGCTACACCTCCGAGGCGTTCGCCGAGCTCGTTCTGGAGCAGGCCGGGGTCGTCGTCTCGCCGGGCCCCGCCTACGGGCCGAGCGGGGAGGGGTTCTTCCGCATCTCGCTGACCGTGCCCGACGAGCGTCTGGAAGAGGCCGTGCGGCGTATCGAATCTTCCCTGCGAGCAGGCATAATCGAGGCGTGACGGCACATCAGCCCGACCCGGCGCCCGGGGCCGAGCCCGAGCGCGGGTTCGTCGTCGCGGTGCTGGCCCAGGGGGTAGCCGCCGAGGACGAGCTGGCGGAGCTCGAGGAGCTCGCGCGCACGGCCGGGGTCGAGCCGCTCGGGTCGATGGTGCAGCACCGGGCCCGGCCCGATCCGCGCACCTACGTCGGCAAGGGCAAGCTCGCCGAGCTCAAGGAGGCGTATCCGGCCTCGGAGGCGGAGGTCCTGCTCGTCGACGACGAGCTCAGCCCGGTGCAGCAGCGCGCGCTCGAGAACGAGCTCTCGGCGCGGGTCGTCGACCGCACGCAGCTGATCCTCGACATCTTCGCCCAGCACGCCGTCAGCGCCGAGGGCAAGCTCCAGGTCGAGCTTGCGCAGCTCGACTACAACCTGCCGCGGATGCGCGGCCTGTGGCAGCACCTCGAGCGCCTCGGCGGCGGCGTCGGCACCCGCGGCCCAGGCGAGACGCAGCTCGAGACCGACCGGCGCCTCGCGCGCCGGCGGGTCGCCCTGTTGCGTCGCCGCCTGCGCACGCTCGGGCAGCAGCGCGCGACGCGCAGGAAGTCGCGGCGCCGCTCGCAGACCCCGACGATCGCGCTGGCCGGCTACACCAACGTCGGCAAGTCGACGCTCCTGAACGCGCTCACAGGGGCCGGCGTCTCCGTGAACGACCGCCTGTTCGAGACGCTCGACCCGACCACGCGCGGTTTCGAGGTCGAGGGCCGCCGCTATCTCGTCACGGACACGGTCGGCTTCATCCGGCGCCTGCCGCACCAGCTCGTCGAGGGCTTCGCCGCCACCCTTGAGGAGACGCTCGTCGCCGACGTCGTCCTCCACGTCGCCGACGCCTCGGTGCCGGAGGCCAGGCTGGACGAGATGCTCGACGCGGTCGAGCGCGTGCTCGGCGAGATCGGCGCCGGCGAGCTGCCGGTCGAGCTCGTCCTGAACAAGGTGGACGCGATCGACCCGCTGACGCGCCGCCGGCTGGCGAACCGCTTCCCCGACGCGCTGCTCGTCTCGGCGCGGACCGGGGAGGGGCTGGACGAGCTGCGGCGCCGCGTCGCCGACCGCTTCGCCGACCGCTTCGAGCCGGTGCGCCTGCTGATCCCGTACGCCGACGGCGCGCGCCTCGCCGAGCTGTACGCCCTCGGTGCTCCGGTCGACGAGCGCGCCGACAGGCCTGAGGGCGTCTTCGTCCGCGCGCGCCTGCCCCGGAGCGAGGTGCGCCGCTTCGCGCCCTACCTGCTGGCAGAGCCGCGCAAGGCCTCCGCCCGCTCGCGCCGGTGATCGAGCTGC
>Ga0307282_10000152_pt1 | contig 19720 bp, 16 predicted proteins | sample ER_DNA_121_FD_194475 | JGI IMG/M metagenome (GOLD analysis project Ga0307282, IMG submission 194475) | Bulk soil microbial communities from the East River watershed near Crested Butte, Colorado, United States - ER_DNA_121 | ecosystem: Environmental > Terrestrial > Soil > Floodplain | place...
CTGACCGCGAAGATGCGGAAGTGGAAGACCGAGCAGGTCGTCCGGCCGGGCGTGGTCGACTGGCCGGCCGTGCAGTCGAGCCTGCGCGAGCAGGGCATCGTGCTGATCGGCGGCGGCGCGGACGAGGCTCCGGAGGTGTACAAGCGCCTGCCGGAGGTGCTCGCCGCGCACGGCGACACGATCCGGGTGAAGCACACGCTGCGCCCGGTCGGCGTCGCGATGGCCGGCCGCGATCTGCACGACCCGTACAAGGACTAGCTACGGGTCAGTGGATAAAGCAGCGCTGCCGCTGCGATGGCCGCGGCGCCGACGGCGACCGAGGTCAGCGGCAGCGTGAACGCGAGCACGAAACAGCCGACGACCCCTGCGGCGGGGACGAGCAGCTTCCGCCGCAGTGTCAACGCGGATGCGTTCGCGACCGCGTAGTAGAAGAGCACGCAGAACGAGCTGAACCCGATCGCGTTGCGGATGTCCGTCAGCGCGACGACCACCGCGACCACCCCGCCGACGAGGAGCTCCGCCCGGTGCGGCACGCGGCGGCGCTCGTGCACGGCGGCGAGCGCGTGGGGGAGGTGCCGGTTCGCGGCCATCGCGAAGACCGTCCGTGAGACGCCGGCCAGCAGCGAGAGCAGGACGCCGAGCGAAGCGACCGCCGCGCCGACCTGGATGACGGGCGCAAAGCCGTCCAGCGAGCCCGCACGCACGACGGCGCGCAGCGGCGTCTGGGTCGACGCCAGCAGCGAGGGCGGCGCGGCCAGCAACGCGGCGACCGCCACGACTGCGTAGATCGCCACGGTGAGCCCGAGAGCGACCGCGATCGCCCGTGGGATCGTCCGCGCCGGATCGGTCACCTCCTCGCCGAGCGTCGCGATCCGGGCATAGCCCGCGAAGGCGAAAAAGAGGATCCCGCCCGACCGCAGCGCGCCGAGCACCCCGCCGTGGGTGTCCGTGAGGTGCGATCCGTCCACGGTTCCGCCGGCGAGCGCGACGACCACGAACGCCGCGAGCGCCGCGAGCACCAGCGCGACGATCACGCGCGTCAGCCCGGCGGTCTTGTCGATCCCGGCCAGGTTCACTGCCGTCAGCGCGACAACGGCGCCGACCGCGAGCGGGCGTGCGATCGACGGCGCCGCGTAGTGCGCGAACGTGAGCGCCATCGCCGCGCAGCTCGCGAGCTTGCCGACGATGAAGGCGGAGCCCGCGAGGTAGCCCCACACGTCTCCGAGCCGACGGCGCCCGTAGACGTACGTGCCGCCCGATTCCGGGTACAGCGCGGCGAGCCGGGCCGACGAGGTCGCGTTGCAGTAGGCGACCGCGCCGGCGAGCACGAGCCCGATGAGCAGTGCCGAGCCCGCGTAGCGAGCCGCGGGCGAAAGCGCGGCGAAGATCCCGGCGCCGACCATCGAGCCGAGCCCGACCACGACCGCGTCGAACGTCCCGAGCCGCCGCGCGAGCCGTGACTGCGCGTCCATTCGGGCACCATGCCAAGGTGAGACGGCTCGCGTTGGCGGCGCTGATCCTTCTCGTGATCGGGAGCGCCGCGCTTGCGGCGGTCCTCACCGCCGGCGGCAAGGCACCTTGGCCGGGCTCGACCCTGCACGCGACCTTCGTCGACCGCAACGGCGACGGCGTGCTCGAGCGCGGGCCCGGTGAGCCGTTTGTCGAGCGCACCGCACTGGGGCGCTGCTCTCGCGCGACCCGGCGGCTGGCGCTGTTCGCGCAGGTGACCGACGTCCACATCGTCGACGAGGAGTCGCCCGCGCGGCTGGAGATGCTCGATCGCCTCGGGCCGCCGTTCACCTCGGCGTTCCGGCCGCAAGAGGCGCTCAGCGGCCGGGTCTTCGCCGCCATGGTGCGCTCACTGAACGCACTCCATCCGCAGGCGGTCGTCGAGACGGGCGATCTGATCGACAACGCGCAGGAAAACGAGCTGCGCGAGGCGCTCGCGATCCTGCGGGGTGGGCGGGTTGACCCGAACAGCGGCGCGCCCGGGTACCAGGGCGTACAGGCGGCCTCCGACGCCGATCCGTACTACTACCGTCCGGATGTCGACCCGCCGCGGCACCCTGGGCTCCTGGCGGCGGCCGAGCGGCCGTTCGTCTCGCCGGGGCTGCGGGCGCGCTGGTTCCCGCTCGTCGGCAATCACGACCTGCTCGTCCAGGGCAACCTGGCGCCGACCCCGGAGACGCAGGCCGTCGCGACCGGCTCGCGCAAGCTCGTCTCGCTCAGCTCCAGCGCTCGGGGCCTTGCTCGGGCAGGACGTCTCTCCCCGTCGCTGATCCAGGCAATCCTCCGGCGCGGGCTTCCGGGCCGCTCGATCCGCGTCGCACCGGACCCGCGGCGCCGCGAGCTCACGGCGGGTGAGGTGCTGCGCGACCTCCGCAAGGCAAGCGGGATCGGCGGCTCCGGGCCGCTGCTCGACTACTCCTTCCGCCTGGCGCCGGGCGTGCGGGGGATTGCGCTCGACACCATTCGGCGCGGCTCGGGGTCCTCGGGCCTGATCCGCCCCGGTCAGTTGCGCTGGCTCCGTTCCGCCCTTCACGCGGCCGGCGCCGACCCCGTGGTCGTGTTCTCGCACACGCCGCTCACCTCGGCGACCCGCGGGGAAGCGGTTCTCGAGCTGCTCGACCGGGACGCGAACGTCGTCGCGGCCGTCTCGGGCGACACGCACAGGAACTCGCTCGAGCCACGCCGCGGCTATTGGCTCATCTCGACGTCGTCGCTTGCGGACTATCCGCAGCAGGCGCGGGCCTTCGAGCTCGACCGGACAGACGGCGGCGGCCTCGTGCTGAAGACCTGGATGATCGACCACGATCCGTCCGACCGCCTCGCGTCGATCTCCCGCCAGCTCGCCTACCTCGACTTCCAGGGCGGCCGCCCGAACCGTTTCGCCGGGGCGCGCAACGACCGCAACGCCCGGCTCTGCCTGCCCGGTTAGGCCTCCCGCAGCCAGTCGACGACCGGGCCTCGGGCCGCCAGCCGTGCCGCCCAGAACACCGCGACCGCGGCGCCCGCGCCGAGGCCCGCCGCCGTCACGGCGACCGCGCCCACCGACGGCCGCAGCGAAAGCGTCACGTAGCTCGCCGCGAGCCGCGCAACGGCGGGCCCGACGAGGAAGCGCTCGAGCAGGAAGCCGACCGCAACCGCGGCGACGGCGACCGGTGCCGCCGCCGCTCCCAGCACTGCGGTCAGCTGCCGGCGGCCCGCTCCGAGCGCCCGCACCGCCGCGAGCCCGACCCTCCGCTCCCACACCGTCAGTGCCAGCATCTGGGCGATCGCGTAAAGGCAGACGAGAGCGTCGATCACGGCGACGGCGCGCAAAAGCGCGACGAGAACGTCGATGAAGCCGCTCGAGCGGCTCGCCCAGCCCTGAACGGACTCGCCGGCGATTCCGCCGGTCGAGGCGGCGAAGTAGCCGTTCCGGTCGAGCTCGCGCCGCACCGCCGTCGTGCTCGCGCCGGAACGCACGCGGACTGCGACGACCGATGGCGCGTCCGGCTCTGCGGCGACGAGACGCCGTGCCTGGGCGTAGGCGATCCGCCCCTGGCGCTCGAGCGCGCGCACGACGCCGACGACGCGAAAGCGCAGCTCGCGGCCGCTCGGCAGCTGGGCCGCCAGCGTGGAGCCGGGGTAGAGATTGAGGATCTGCGCCAGGCCGAGGCCGACCTCGACCTCGTCTGGCCCGCGAACCCGGCGGCCCTGCGCCAGCGCGGGCGCCTCGAACGTCGTGTGATCTCCCGGAAACGCGATCATCGTGAACGGCTCGCCGAGCTGGAACGAGTCGGCCGCGTTCACGTCGTAGCGCGGCGCGGCGGCCTGCACGCCGGGCAGGCGCGCGATGCGGGAGGCCTCCGCCCGAGGAGCCGAGACTGCGAGCTGGTAGCGCTTGCCGATCGCGACCGGGTTGCTGTCCAGCCGCAGCAGCAGCGTCGCGATCGAGAGGATCAGAAGGATCACGACCACCGCCGAGGCGAGGACGAGCGTGCCGCCGACCGCTCGAGCCGGCCGCGCGAGCGCCATCCGCAGCCCGAGCCCGGCTGGGCCGCCTCCTCCCGGGAGCCGCCGCGCGGAGCCGACCACGTCGCCGCGGCGAAGCGTTGTGGCGGCCGGCGCACGGGTGGCGCGCCACGCAGGCCAGGCGGAGGCAGCCGCCACGAGCGCGACCAGCCCGGCCCATGCGCCCAGCAGCAGTGGCGCCACAGACCGGCCAGGCCCGAGCTCGCTCAGACTCGCGAGCAGCCGGTCGAGCGGCGACGAGACGGCTAGCCAGCCCGCGACGACGCCGAGGGCGCCGGCGGGTGCGGCCACGAGCGCGGCCTCGAGGGTGCCCGCGGCCACGACCGCCCCGGGCGAGGCGCCGAGCGCACGCAGCAGGCCGAGGGCCTCCAACCGCCGCTGCACCTCCGCGTTCGCGGAGGCGGCGAGCATCGTCCCGGCGACGGCTACCGCAATCAGCGAGAACGCGACGAGGAGCGCGATCACGATCCCCGCGGCCTGTCCCACGAGCGCGTGCAGTCCGCTCCTCGTCGTGAAGCGGAGCCCGGAAACGCCGAAGGCGGCCGAGCGGGCCTGGGCGAGCGTCACGTCCACGAGGCGCGGGTTCTCGAGCCAGAGCAGCACGGAGTTGACGGTCCCCTCGGGCGTGTTCGTGACGGCCAGGCCGTCGGTGTAGCTCGTCCAGAGACGCGGCCCGCGCGCGAGCGGGAATGCCACGTTGTCCGGCGCCACCGCGATCCCCGCGACCCGGAACGTCCGGCCGTCGAGGTCGAGCAGCTGCCCAGGACGAAGATGCCAGGCTCGCGCGAGGCCTTGCTCGACGACCGCGTCGCCGGGACGCGAGAGGTCGTGCCCGCCGACGAGCGCATAGCCCCGCGGCCCGTCGTGCCCGAGGCCGATCACCGTCGCGTCGTACTCGGAGCGCCCGCCCGCGGCCACGTACTGCCTACCCACTTGCAGCCGGTACGAGCTCGCCCGCACGTTGGCGAGGCTCGAGACCGCGCCGGCGACCTGCGACCGCTGGAGCGGCGAGAAGGTGGCCAGGATGTCCGGCAGGTGGGCCTTGCTCGCGCTGCGGTCGAAGCCGTTCCCGAGGCCGTACGCCGCCGTGACCGCCGCGCCGAGCATCGCGCCGGCCGCCGCGATGCCGCCCGCCGCCAGCAGCACCCGGCCCCTGCGCACACGTAGGCGCGCGAGCGCGTAGGCGAGGACGGCCCTCACTGCAGCCGGCCGTCGACGAGGCGTAGGACCCGGTCCGCGCGCCGCGTCGCCTCGTCCTCGTGCGTAACCAGAAGGACGGCCCTGCCCGCGTCGGCGATCGCGCGCAATAGCTCGAGCACGTCCCGGCCCGACTCGGCGTCGAGATTCCCCGTCGGCTCGTCGGCGAGCACGAGCTGCGGCTCGTTGACGAGCGCCCGCGCGATCGCGAGCCGCTGCTGCTCGCCGCCCGAAAGCACCACCGGCAGGCGCTCCGCCGCCGCACCGAGGCCCAGCTGCGTCACCAGCTCGAGCGCGCGCTCGCCTGACGGCCGCCTGCCGTTCAGCCGCGTCGGCAGCAGGACGTTCTCGAGGCCGGTCAGCTCCGGCAGTAGGTGGAAGGACTGGAAGACGAACCCGATCCGATCGCGGCGGAGCGGCGCCAGCTCGCGCTCAGAGGCGCGGTCGACCCGGACACCGCCGACCTCGATCCGGCCGGCGTCGACGCGGTCGAGCGCGCCGATTACGTTCAGCAGGGTCGACTTCCCGGAGCCCGAGCGCCCGGTGACCGCGACGAGCTCGCCGGCCTGCAGGTCGAGGTCGAGCCCGTCGAGCACGCGCACGGCCGCGTGACCCTGTCCGTAGACCTTGACGAGACCGCGCGCAGTAACGACGACCCCCACGAAGGCAGAGTGCCAGCAGGAGGTAGAGCGGCGCTAGCGGCGGCCGATAGCCAGCGTGACCCGCGTTCCGGCGGGACGGCGCGTTCCCGCGCGTGGGCTCTGTGCGATCACGCGCCCGACCTTGCGCTTCGACTGCACGTGGACGCGGCGAACCTTGCCGACCGCGCATCTCGCCCGCGTGATCTTCTTTCGAGCCGCGGCGACCTTCAGCCCGATTACCTTGGGTACGACGCACCGCGGAGGCGGCGGGTTCAGCGCGGTGTCGCGGACGAAGATGTCGTCGAAGCGGTTCGAGTCCCCGGAAACGAGATTTGTCGCCTGGGACTCGTAGGCGACGATGGTGCCGTCGCCACTGATCGAGGGCCGGATGCTCTCGCCGTCCGTCTCCTGGCCCGTGTTGGAGAAGCTGAGGCGGTTGGCCGCGCCGCTCTGCCGGTCGTACAGGACGATGTCCGCGACCGCGTTCTGGTCGGCCGGAACGATGTCGGTCGCGTCCGTGGAGTAGGCCACGAAGCGGCCGTCGGAGCTGATCGACGGCCAGGAGCTCGAGTCGTCGCCGAGGTTCCCCGCGTCGTCAACACTCGCCGTGAAGATGGCGTCCGCCGCGCGGTCGAAGACGTAGACGTCGGGGCCTTCGTCCGGGTCGAACCAGGCGAGGTTGAACGAGTCCGAGTCGAAGGCGACCAGCCGGCCGTCGGCGCTCAGGCTGGGGTGGAAGCTGTTCCCGTCGGCCTCGAAGTCGCCGGTGTAGACGCTCACGCGCGTCGTCGTGCCCGCCTGGCGGTCGCGCACGAAGACGTCGGACGTGAAGTTCTCGTCGAGCGGGATCAGGTTGTCGGCGAACGACGAGAACGCCACGATGTTCCCGTCGGCATCGAGCGTGGCCTGCCCGCTGGGCGCGTCGCCCTGGGCGCCGGTTGTGCTCTCGCTGACGAGGCTGAGCGTGCCGGCGCCGCGGTCGTAGACGAAGACGTCGCGCGTTCCGTTCACGTCACCGGGAACGAGGTTCGTGGCGTCGGACTCGAAGGCGATCACGTTGCCGTTGGCGCTGATCGCGGGCGCGTAGCTGCCTGCGTTGGCCCGTGCACCGCCCGCTCCGAGCGTGATCAGCGTCGTGGTGTTGGCGACGCGGTCACGGACGAAGATGTCGTTGGCGTTGTTGGTGTCGCCCGGGACGAGGTTGGAGGCGCTCGACGAGAAGACGACGTAGCGGCCGTCGCCGCTGATCGCCGGGGCGAAGCTGTCGCCGTTCGCCTGTGAGCCGTCGTTGGCGACGCTCACCCGCGTCGTCTGGCCGGTCTGCCGATCGTAGACGAAGACGTCGCGGCCACGATTCGTGTCCCCGGCGACAAGGTTCGAGGCATCGGAGTAGAACGCGACGTACCGCCCGTCCTTGCTGATCGTCGGAGCGAGGCTGTTGCCGTTCCCCTGAGCCCCGCCGGTGGCAACGCTGACGCGTGTCGTCGGCAAGGGACTCGCGCCTGCGGACGGCAGCACCGTTAGCGCAACACCGATGGCCGCCGCAATGAGCGCGACCCTCGCCCTCTCACCCATCACTAAAGCCAGAATCCGATGTGGCAGCTACGCCTCCAGCAAGCCTCGGTCAAGAGCGTAGTGCACAAGCTCGGCGCGAGTCGAGAGCCTGAGCTTCTGCATGATGTGGGCGCGGTGCGTCTCGGCAGTGCGGACCGAGATGAAGAGCTTCTCCGAGATCTCCTGGTTTGTGTGACCGAGCACCAGCAGGCGTAGCACCTCGTGCTCACGGTCCGAAAGTGGATCCTCTTCTGCGCGACGCTGTTCTGCTGTCTCGGCTGCGATCAACCGCGCCCCGAGCTCCGGAGGCACGTATCGCCGACCCTCAGCGACCTCTCGGATCGCCGGCACGAGGTCGGTCTCGAGAGCCTGCTTCAAGACGTAGCCGCTCGCGCCCAGCTCGAGCGCCTCGAGAAGATCGTGCGGCTCGTCCTGCACCGACAGAACGAGTACCTTCCCGGCGGGATGCTCCCGCGCCAGTGCCTGAATGATGTCGGTTTCGCCCTGCTTGCACAGTCCAGCGTCCAGGACGATCACGTCGGGCTGGAGGGAGCGGGCCTCCGCCAGGGCCTCGTCCGTGGAACCGGCCTCCCCGACGGCTTCCAGGTCGTCCTCGGCGCTCACGAGCAGCGCAAGGCCGGCCCGTGCCGACGGCCGATCGTCGACGACGAGGACACGGACGATCAAGCGAAAAGTGCGCGATCTCCCACGCGCTCCAGCCTACTGGTCGCGAGTGTGTCCGAGTTCGGTCAGCGCGCCGGCCAGGCCGACGTCAGCCGCAGCGTGGGCATCTGCGCCGCGTACCGAGATTGCGGCCGCACGAAGCACATCGTCCCCGGCTCGAACGGGCCTGCAGCCGTCGCTCTCGGAAACCCATGCGGCACATGACCAGACCGACGCCGATCGTCACGAGCGCGCTCGTCAGGTGAGGCACCGACGAGATCATGTTGCGGACGTAGGCTCCGCTCTCATAGGCAATCAGCAAACCCCGGCCGACGTTCAGCGGCATCGCCCCGAAGGGATGAAATCCTTCTAGCGCGGCTGGCGCTGACTAACCGCCGGCTTGCGAGGCCGGGATCAAGACCGTGATTCGTGTGCCTTGGCCGAGTTTGCTCACCAGCTCGAAGGTGCCTCCGATCGCCTCGGCGCGATCACGCAAGCCTTGCAGGCCTGAGCCCGGGTGCTCGGTCGCGCCACCGGCGCCGTCGTCCCGGACCTCGATGCGGAGGCTGTCCGGCCCGGCGCTCGCGCGCACCTGGAGGAACGAGGCGCGTGAGTGTTTCTGCGCGTTCGCGATTGCCTCGGCGACGACGTAGTACGCGACCGTCTCGGCGTCTTCGTCCAGCCGCCCCTCGGGCACCTCGAGCAAGCTCACCGGGATGCTGGAGCGCACCGCGAGGCTTCTGAGGCCTTCCGCAAGCCCGAGGTCGGCCAGAACGGCGGGATGGATGCCGTGTGCGAACTCCCGTAGCTCATCGATCGCCAGCTGAAGCTCGCTCTCCGCCTCCTCGAGGAGCGCCGAGGCGCGCTCCGGCTCTTGCGGTATGACCCCGGCAGCGTTGTGGAGGTGCATCGCGAGCCCGGTCAAGCGCAGCTGCGCGCCGTCGTGAAGGTCGTGCTCGAGGCGGCGACGTGCGTCGTCGGCAGCAGAGACGAGACGCGCGCGGGAAGCGCCCAGCCGCGTGGCGAACTGCTCTCGCTCGGAGACGGCGGCGGCGAGACAGAGTGCCGACAGTGCCGCGACCGCGATGAAGAGCTGCGCGTTGAGGACGCTGCGCGTTATCGACTCGACGTGGAACGGCCCCGCATAGTGGGTCGTGCTCCAGACTGTGAAGAGCGCGGTGACTGCAACGGTGAGCGTCGCGCCCCGTTGGCCGAAGCGCAGCGCGGCCCAGATCAAGCCTGGGAAGACGAGGTAGAGCACCGGGTTCTCGCTTCGCGACGCGATTGCCGCCAGCCCGACGACGACCCCGAGAAGGACCGCAGCCTCGAGCAACCGCCCGCGCTGCCCACGCTGCGGCAGCGGTCGGTACCACGCGAGTGCCAGCGGAACGACGACCAACGCGCCGGACGAATCGCCGAGCCACCAGGTGCGCCAGACGGTGGCCAGTGTGTTCCAGTCGATCACGTTGCCGGAGAGCAGCGAGAGGGTCCCGACCGTGGCGCTGATCGCCGCCCCCGCGGCGATCGCCAGAACGATCGCACCCACACCGCGAACGCTGTCGAGCGGCGATCCGCGCCTGACGAGACGCCGCAACAGCACCGCCGCCAGGACCACCTCGAGCATGTTTCCGCAGGTCTGGCCCAGTGCAGAGCCGACGGGGAGCGCCGAGTAGTTGTTCGCCAGCAGGTCGCCGATCAGGACGCCCGGCCAGTAGCGCAGACCGCCGAGGTAGAGGAACGCGATCCCCACTCCGACCGGCAGCCAAACGATCGCGGCCACCGGGCCGGCGAACTCCAGCAGGTACCCCGTCTTGGCGCTTGCGTAGTAGAGGCCCGCCAGGGCGACCAGGCCGAAGGGGTAGCTGGCCGGTGCGTGTGCGACCCGGTCGACCCATTGCCTGGCTGCGGAATCGCGTTGCTCGTAAATGGCCTCGGACATCCGCCCTCAGCGCCCCTCGCCGGTCAGGTAGAGCAACGCTGCTTTCACGCGCCGGTTCACGTCGGATGCCTCACCCAGGTCGAGCTTGAGGAAGATCCCGTTGATGTGCCGCTCGACAGCGCGTTTCGTGATGTCCAGCGTCTCCGCGATCGAGGTGTTGCTCCGCCCCTCGGCGATCATCGAGAGAATCTCGCGCTCTCTGGGCGTCAGCTTCTCGAGCCCGGGATCGTTGTTCAGGCGGGCCGAGACCAGCTTGTCGACGATACGCGAGTCGACGAGCGAACGGCCGGCGACGACCTCTCGCAGCGCCCGCGCCAGCTCGTCTTCGTCCTTCACACGCTCCTTCAGGAGGTAGGCACGCTGGCTCGAGCCATCCTCGAACAGGCTCATCGCATACGCCGGCTCCGCGTGCTGGCTGAGAACCACGACCCCGACCTCCGGATGCGAGGCCCGAAGCTCGCTTGCGAAGCGGATGCCCTCGTCCGTGTTCGTCGGAGGCATCCGGATGTCGGTCACGACGACATCGGGCTTGACGCGCTCGACGGTCGACCGAAGCTCGTCCAGGTCACCGCAGGCGGCGACGAGCTCGACGTCCTCGATGGCGTCGAGAACGCGCGCGATGCCTTCGCGTGCCAGAAAGCTGTCGTCACCGAGAACGGCCCGGATCACGACGCGACGACCATTCCCGCCGAGCCTAGGCCGCGGCTGGACCCCAACGGGTAACAACGTGGTGTCAGGGCCGCTTCGATTGCGATTACCTCCTGGCAGGAACACGGCGGACTTCGCCCTGAGGATCGCGCAGCCGGACAGCGTTGATCGAGAGCGGGGGTCGGAGCCGAAAACCTAGCGCCGCTCCGCCTTTGGCAGAAGGCGGCGTGCACTTTTCTCGCTGGAAGTATCGCAGTAACAGTGTGCGCCGGGCAAGAACGACTGGTGCAAGCCGACTCACGAGTCGCGGTTTCGCACGACTTCTGTGGTGATTTCCACGGTGTTTGCACCGTGACAAATCAGCGATTCCCCGAATGACCGAGACGTTACCGGCAGCGCATACTCGCGGGAGACACGGTTGCCAGCCGTTCTAGGGAGACACGGTTGCCATCCGTTCTAGGGAGACACGGTTGCCAGCCGTTCTAGGGAGAGACGGTTGCCATCCGTCCATAAGCAGGGAGGCCATCCCCCAAATGCCAGCGGCCGCATCGCGCTCGCCCGCTCCCCCGGAGGGAGTCGCCGTGCGTGGTCTGAGTTGTGCGCCCGCCCAGGCGGACCCCCGCAGTCTCGACCTGCGCAGGGCGGGTGCCAGGGCCGTCCTCGTGGGACCGCCCGTGCCGGCTGCGCTGCCGTTCGAGATACTGGAGTCGAAGATCCATGTTCCCCCGCTCCTGGCCGGAACGGTCTCCCGGACAGCGCTGGTCAACCGTCTTCGCGCCGCGGGCGCGTTCCCCCTCGTGCTCGTGGTGGCGCCCGCCGGCTATGGCAAGACGACGCTGCTCTCGCAATGGGCCCATCGCGATGCACGTCCCTTCGCCTGGGTCTCGATCGACGAGTCCGACAATGATCCAGTCGAGTTTTTGAGACACGTTGCGGCGACGCTCGACCGAGTCGAGCCGATCCCGGCGTCCGTGCTCGAGCCTCTTCGCCTCGACGGAAAGTCGTTGTGGAAGCGGGCGCTGCCGCGCTTGGCCGAGGCCATCACGTCGCGCAAGTCGCCCTTCGTCCTCGCCCTCGACGGCGCCGACCTACTCACGCGCGACTCGATCTCTGTCGTTGCCGCGCTAGTCGAGCACATCCCGGCCGGGTCCATGATCGTGCTCTCGGGCCGCGTCCTCCCGAAACTGCCAGTTGCTGCGCTGCGGGCAGGCGGCCCGCTGCTCGAGCTCGGGCCCTTCGAGCTCGGGTTGAGCCGGCGCGAGGCCGAGATGCTGCTGCGCGCCGCGCAGGTGGAGCTGGCCGACGAGGAGATCACCGAGCTCGTGGAGCGCACGGAGGGTTGGGCGGCCGGCCTCTACCTTGCCGCCCTCGCCTTCCGCGACGAGAGCGGCTTCGAGGCCCGCAAGCCCGAGGACTTCTTCTCCATTACGGGAGACGATCGCTATTTCGCCGACTACTTCCGCTCCGAGTACCTGTCAGGGCTCGCGCCGGACCGCTTGACGTTCCTCCGTCGCACGTCGGTGCTCGAGACGATGTCCGGCCCACTCTGCGACGCCGTCTTGGAGCAGAAGGAATCGGCCCTCGAACTGGCTGCGCTCGAAGCGGAGAATCTCTTCGTCGTGCCGCTCGACCGACACCGAGGCGCGTATCGCTACCACCACCTCTTCCGCGAACTGCTCCGGCGGGAGCTGGAGGAGCGCGAGCCGGAGCTCGTGCCGGTGCTCAACCAGCGTGCGGCCGACTGGTACGAGGCTCAAGGGGACGCCGAATCGACCCTCGACTACTCGCACGCGGCGGGCAACGAGGACAGCGCTGCACGGATCCTCGGCACGATCGCGATGACCGTTTCCTCGACCGGCCGAATGGCGGCAGTCGAGTCCTGGCTCGACTACTTCGACAACGAGGCCCAGTTGAGCCGCTATCCCGCCGTCGCCGTCGAGGGATCCCGGATTCATGCCCTCCGCGGCCGGCCCGACCAGGCCGAGGCTTGGCTGGCTGCCGCGGAGCGTGGCGTGCCGACCAACGGCAAAGGCCGCGCAATCAGGGCGTCCATTGATGTCCTCCGCGCCGCGATGTGCGCCGACGGCCCGGAGCGGATGCTGGCGAACACGGAGTCGGCGCTCGCGGAGCTCCCAGCCGACCACCCGTGGCACCCCTGGGCGCTGGTCGTAAACGGAACCGCCCACGTCCTTCTGGGCGAGGACGACCGCGCCGATCGCGTCCTCGCCGCAGCAGCCGAGGCGTCCGATCGCGTCGGACGGGCCGAGAGCCGCGCGCTCGCACTCAGCGAGCGCTCGCTACTCGCGGCCGGGCGCGATGACGATCAGGCGGAGGCGCTGGCCCTCGAGGCGCGGCGCCTGATCGAGGACGGCGAGCTGGACGCCTATGCGACGAGCGCGCTCGATCTCGCGACCACGTCCCGCGCTCTCCTCCGCCACGGTCAGTGGGACGAGGCGCGCAGGCAGCTGACGATCACCCAACGGCTGGCGCCCAGCCTCACCCACGCCATCCCCTGGCTGTCCGTGCAGGTGCGGCTCGAGCTCGGCCACGCCTACGTCACCCTACGGGACCACAAGGGAGCGCAAGGACTGCTCGCCGAAACTCGCGAGATCCTGCGCCTGCGACCGTCACTCGGGGTGCTGGGCGAGCAAGTCGCGCGGCTCGGAGCCGAAATCGAGGCAATGCCGCAAGCAGCGGCCCGCGGGGGCTCGGGCCTGACGCGGGCGGAACTGCGGCTACTCCCCCTCCTCTCGACGCACCTCTCGTTTCGCGAGATCGGAGAGCGGCTGTTCGTCTCCCGCAACACGATCAAGACGCAGGCGATCTCCGTCTACCGCAAGCTCGGGGTCTCGAGCCGCAGCGCCGCGATCACCAGAGCAGACGAGCTGGGGCTGGTAGAGGGCGCAGCCGGAGGAGTCTCTACCCCGATCCCCGGCGACGTGCAGTCCGCCGCCTCCTAACCCCCTCCCTCTACGCCTCCAGGTCCTTGTACCGCCTCGCCTGTCTGCGGTCGTAGAGATACCCGTACGTCAAGGCAACGATGGAGAAGAACAGCAGGGTGCCCAGGGCGCCCCACCTTACCCACGCAGCTCCAATCAACCAGAAGATCAGGACGCATCCGATGGCGAACGCCGCCACTATGCCGATGATCTTGAACCAGAAACCTGCTCCGAGTTCGTCGTTCACCTCTCGCTCCTTTGACTGGATCAGCACGAGAGTCGCACTAGCAGGCCCAGGCGACATCGTCCAAACCGGGTGATGCGACTCGTGCGGTTACACGGGCGGGGCTTCACCGGCGGCAATTGCCGCTTCCTCCTGCCGCGCGGTGGCCAGGCGCGCCCGAGCCAGGTCACGAGTGATGTGGACGGCGGCCGAGGCAAGGGGGGCCGCGAGGACCAGCCCGAGCATGCCGAACACGCAACCCGCCCCGATCGAGATCACCAGCACCACAAGCGGGTGGAGGTCGAGCGCCGACCCCATCGCGAACGGCTGGACGACGTTCTGGAGCAGCCCGTTCGCCAGAATCACGATCAGGAGCATGACCAGGGCAATCGTCGTTCCCTTGGCGCCGAGCGCGATCACGACGGCGAAGGCACCCGCGACGAACGCCCCGACGAACGGGACGTAGGCAGTCACGAAGGTGACGACTCCGATCGTGCCCGCCAGTGGGACGCCGAGCGCGAGGGCGGCGAGGCCGACCACCACGCCGTTGAACGCCGCCACCAGGGTGACGCCGCGGAAGTAGCCTCGCAACGACCGGATGATCCCACCGGTGATCAGCTGCGCGACCGGAGGCGGCACACCCAGGTGGCGGTCGACCCATCGCCGCATCGAGGGGCCGTCTTTCAGCAGGAAGAAGAGACTGAGCAGCGTGAACGAGAGAGCGAAGGCGAGCGATGTTAGCCCCTCGATGCCGCTGATCACGCCCTTCACGAGGGTCGAGATGATCTTCGGGACGTCTTTCTCGAGGCTCGACTTGGCGCTCGACGAACCGGACTTGTCTACTCCGAGGTCGTTCAGCCACCCCTCGGCCTTGTCCGCGGCCGCCGCCGCGTGTTCCGAGATCGACGAGCTTTGCGCGGTGATGCCGCCGATCACGATCACGAGCACCAGTGCGGCGATCACGGCGAAGCCGACGAGCACGAGCCCGGCGGCCGCCGCTCGGGGCATGTGGCGGTCGAGCACGCCGACGACCGGCATCGCGACGGTCGCGACGATCGTCCCGGCCACCACCGGTCCGACGATGGTGTAGGTCGTCCCGAGTAGCCAGATGACGCCCGCCATGAGCGCGAAGAAGCCGACGAGGAGCCACGAGGTTCGCCCCAGATCTCGCAGCCAGCGCGGGGCCGCGAACACCGAGGCGAGATCTCCGGTCTCGCCGGTCGCGAACTCGAACGGCGCCGGCTCGGCCCTCACGGCGTGCGTCCTCCGCAGGTGCTTGAGGAGGTCCACGGCTATGCGCTCAGCCCGCTGATCGCGTCACCGATCAGTTTGAAGCCCAGGACGAGCAGGAGCACGGCCATGATCGCGGCGTTGTGAGCGGCCATCCACGTCTTGAGGCCGTCGAGGATCCTCGCCGCCCTGTTCCCGAGCGTGAAGTAGATGACGACCGGGGCGAGGATCGTCAGCGAGCCGATCGCGACGAAGATCGCCATCGCGCCGGCCTCCTGGCCGCTCGAGATGCCGGCCTGGGCGATCGCCGCTGCAGCCGCGATCGTCAGCGCGAGGTTCTTCGGGTTGAGTCCCGAGAGCACCACGCCGCCGGCGAGCGCCTTCCCTGCCGTGAACGTGTCGATCTTTCGCATCCACTTTGGCATGACCGCCTCCTCGCCCGCGGCTGGACGGGTGCGCCACTGCTTGACCGCCAGGAGCAGGAACAGCGCCCCGAGCACGAGCTTGAGGAGGCTCACCCAGGTCTCCGGCTTGCCCGCGTCCGTTGTGGCGTTGCCGCTAGCGATCACGAGCATGATCGTCCCGGCCAGGGTCAGCCCGGCGATCCAGCCGAGCGTGAACGCCGGTCCCGTCGCGCGGGCCCGTGGCGTCCCGAGCATCAGCACGATCGCGATGATCGGCACCGGGCTGATCGCGACTCCGATCGCCAGCGGCAGGATGTCGCCGATCGCCTTGCCCATCGCCGTTGATCGTTCTCGGGAGCGGTGACGCGAGCATCATCCGGACAGGGTGATGTCCAACCGGCGGCAGACGGGCGTGGGCGATTTCATCCGGTCGGCATGACGAAAGGCCGGGCGTCGGGGTAGACGCTTCCTCAGGAAGTGAGCAGGTCCTCCGACCTCCAGGTGGAGCGGATCGACGCGCTGTTCGTGCAGAGCGCGACGGCCTTCTCCAGCGGACTCGGAACCATCACGCTTCACGGCCTCGCCGACTCGACCGTCTACTTCGCCGACCGGCCGCGCCGAGAGATCGGCCACATCCCATCCCGCCGCTTCGTGGAGCTCTGGGCGACCGGCGTGGGCAGCTTTGCGGTCGACCCGCCGAACGCCGTGCTGTCATTCCTGGAGCAGAACGGCACCACAGTCGAAGGCGCGGTGGTCGTCCTGCGTGAGCCACATCTCGAAGACGACAAGCTCTCCTACAGCGTCGAGATACTCGAAGGAAGCCTTCCTGCCCGTGACGGGCCCTGCGCGCTCTTCATCGACGCCTTCGGGCATCCGCTCTCTCCGGTCTTGGGATCGGGGGCGCCGCGCCGAAAGCCTGCGCGGGGCGGCTGACCGCCAAGAATCGCTCCTGCTCGAGCCGGGCCGAGGCCGTGGGGCCGCCGATGCCCTGTCGGTCGGGCGTGGCTGCACGGTCGAAGTCGACGGAGTCGCCGAAATTGCGCTCCACGGTCACGGTGAGGCGCTCGAGCTCTGCCTCGATCGCTTCGCGGTGCTCCGGCAGGACGGTGTCATGCAACTCGAGCAGCATCGCCCGCAGCCGCCGGAGCACCTGGATCGCTCCAGCGCCGTACTCCCTGATCTCCGTCATCGCCAGCGCCAGGTAGTCCTCCCATTGCCGCCCGCGGGCGACGATCCGAATCGTGCCCGCGTCGTCCCGCATCACCTTCGTGCGCCCCTCCAAGGGCGTTGCACCGATCAGCCGCAGGAGCTCCGTCATGTGGTCGAGGACCTGGACGGCGGTCGTCGGATCGTTGATCGCGGCGGACAACGCCTTGATCGCGATGTCGACCATGATCCGCAGTGCGAACGCGGGATCCTGCTCGATCGTCCGCTCGGCCCCGAGCGCGAACATTCCCGCCAGTTGCCGCTCGGCGCCGTTGGGCTCGCCGCCGACGCCCAGAATCTCGACGAGCGGTGAGCCCGCGGGCACGAAATCGCCGATCGCGTGCGGGATGAAGAGGATGCGGTCGTGCTCGCGCGCCCAGCCTACGAGGCCGCGCTCGTCGACCGCCTGGATCGCGCCGGCATGCTCGCTGCAAACCGTGCCATAGGGCTCCACGCCGACGCGCTCCGGCTCATCGGCAAGGGCCTCGAGCTTTCTGGCGCCGGCCTCGAATGCCTGCCGTCCCGCGTGGGCGACCAGCGCCGCGACGGCCACCGGCCGCAACCGGTGCAGGATCCGGTCGAGGAAGAACATGAAAAAGAGCAGGCTTGCAAGCACGCAGGCGCCTGCCACGGCCACCCCGATCGTCGGCACAAAGTCCGGCTCGACGCGGCGCAGGAGCGCGAACGAGAACGTCAACGTGGCGATCAGCGCTGCCAGCACGGCTTTGAGAGCTCGATCCCGATACCAGAGACGCATGTACCTGGGCGAGAACGTGTCGACCGCCATCTGGACGACGAGGACCGTGACGGTCACCACGAACCCCGTCAGCGCCGCCATCGCGCCGATGATCGCGGCGAGCACCGTGCTCGCGGTGGACGGCGAGTACTGCCACGCCTCCGGGACCGAGATCGCCTGGTCGAGGCGGGGCTCGATCAGCCCCAGCACCGCGCCCAGCACGCCTCCGATGAACGGGACCACCCAGATGCTGCCCTTTAGGTACTGCCTGATCCGGAAACGAGTGCTCCAGGTCATTTCCGCCGAGTTTCTCCGTCGGCTGCCGCCGCTGTTTCACCCCGAGTGGACGATGCGAGCGAGACGTGCAACGAGCCAAGGTGTACGGAACTCGGAGGAGCGAGCTCCGAGACAAGCCGCGGGCGTACCGAGCCGTGGCACGGTCCATTTGAAGGGAGACACGTGGCAATCGGACCCGTTCAACTCATCGTTCTGGGTTTCAACCACCCCGAATTCCACGGCGAGATCATCGCCGAGCTCGAGCGGCTGCGCGAGAGCGACACCGTGCGTGTGATCGACGCCTTGGCAGTCCACAAGGACGCCGAAGGAGAGATCGAGGTGCAGCACCTGAGCAACCTCTCGAAAGAGGAGGCAATCGAGCTCGGGAGCAAGGTCGGCGCATTGATCGGCCTCGGCATCGAAGGCGAAGAGGGAGCAATCGCGGGAGCCGAAGCGGGCGCTGAGGCGACCGCCGAAGGCGTGCACGCGTTCTCGGACGAGGAGGCCTGGGATGTCCTGGAGGAGATCCCTAACGACTCGGCCGCCGCGCTGCTCCTGATCGAGCACCACTGGGCGGTTCCGCTACGCGACGCGATCGCCCGTGCGGGCGGCTTCCGGATCAGCGACGGGTTCATCAGCCCGGTCGACCTGATCGAGATCGGGCTGCTCACCGCCGAGGAGGCAAAGGAGCATCACCTGGAGCCGGTAGCGGTCACCGCCGGAAACTGAGGTAGTACGAGAGATTGGAGAAACGAGATGTTCGGAGCACGCAGAGTCGCGCGCCGCACGTCGCGACGCGTCGCCCGCAGGCGCTAGCGACGGTTCGTGGATTTCAGGAGCCCGCGCCTTCGCTCAAGGGACGGGCTCCTGATCCGCTGCAGATCATGGGTCTCGCGGCTGCGCTGTGGGGACGCTAGTTGCCTCGGTCGCGGGGCTCGGGCTGGCGGTCGCCTTCACGAGCCCGACTTCGGTAGTGACGGTGATCGTTCTGCTCAGCATGCCGTCCGGACGGCGGCGGGCGATTGCCTTCCTCGGTGGCTGGCTCATCGCGATCGCGGCGATCGGCGCGATCATGGTGTTCGTGCTCCAAGGCCAGGACTTCGCCTCCAGGACCTCCACGCCCTCGCGGGCCGCCTCCGCCCTCGAGGTCCTGCTCGGCTCGCTGCTCCTCATCTGGGCAGTGATCGCCTTCCGTCGCCGCGCACCATCGAGCGGCGGCCAGTCGACCCCCAAGTGGCTCGCCCGGATCCAGGAGACCCACTGGCTGATCGCCGCCGCAGTCGGGGCCATCATGCTCAGTTACGGCCTGTCTCTTGCTGCGGCGAGCGAGATCCTCAAGGCGAACGTCAGCCATTTCGATGCAGGCGTCGCACTCGTCGTCTTCGCCGCGACCTCGATGATCACGGTCGCGGCACCGATCGTTGCCGTCGTGGTCGCACCCGACCGCGCGGAGCAGAGGCTGGCGACGTGGAAGGCGTGGTTGCTCGGGAACTCGCGGGCAGTTGCACTCGTCGTGCTGATGATCGTCGCAGTCGTTCTGATCGTCCGTGGCGCGAGCGACCTGATCGGATAGGCGGAGTTCAGCCCGGCTCAGCGACTCCGACGGGACGGTGACGGCGCCACGTCGCGCCGGCCACCGCTCCGAGAGCGAGAGTCGGGACGATCGTGAGGAAGCGATAGACCAAGACAGCGGCAACGACGCCGGCGTTGTTGCCACCGAAGCCCGCGAGCACGGTCGTCAGGCCCAGCTCGACGATCCCGAGGCCGCCGGGGGTGATCGGGATCGAGCCGAGCACCCGGGCCAACGACCAGCCGGCAAACGCCTCGATCAGGCTCACCTCTCCGGGACCGACCCCGAGCGCCCGCAAGCTGGCCAGGAGCACGAGGAAGACCGACAGCTGCCCCGCGAGTGTCGCGAGCGTGAGGACGTGCCAGCGCCTGCCTAGCAGCCCGATCGCCGCGATCCGGAAGCGGACGAAGCTCTCACCGCTCCACCCAACAGGGCCGCGGCGGACGATCTGCAGCAGGCGGTTCACGACTCGGGCGG
>Ga0307282_10000153_pt1 | contig 19602 bp, 20 predicted proteins | sample ER_DNA_121_FD_194475 | JGI IMG/M metagenome (GOLD analysis project Ga0307282, IMG submission 194475) | Bulk soil microbial communities from the East River watershed near Crested Butte, Colorado, United States - ER_DNA_121 | ecosystem: Environmental > Terrestrial > Soil > Floodplain | place...
ACGCCGCCGCCGTACACGGTCGACGCGTCGCCGACCGCGATCGTGCAGCCCGCGGTGGCGGTCCAGCAGAACGTGTCGCGCGTGTCCGTGCTCGGGTAGTTCCACGGGTACGCGTTCAGCGGGTTGTAGGGAGGCGCGATCTGGAAGCCCTTCCAGGTCGGATTGCCCACGGCGTTGAAGTCCTGGTTCTGCCGGTAGAGCAGCCTGCCGGTGGTCGCGTCGATGATCACCGCGTACTGGCTCTGCGGGCCCTGGGTGGTCTTCGTCACCGTCGCCGAGTAGGCCCTCAGCGCGCCGTGCCGCGGCGTGCCGAAGGCGATCGGCCTCACGGTCTCCGTGCCGTTGAATCCGACTGCGGAGATCGCGAGCGAGCCGTCAGGCGCCCGGCCGAGCGGTCCCGCGTTCGCCGGCGAGACCCGGTACCCGGCAGCTTGCGCGGCCTTGAGCCACGCGGCGACCGGGGTCAGAGTCCGCTTGCCGGTAAGGCGGCTTGCGTCCGGAGTCAGCGACGACGAGACGTAGACCACGTTCCAGCCGTGCACAGCGCGCACGACCGAGACCGTGACCACGCCGTCCGCGGACGCCACGCCGGCAAACATCTGCCGGAAGACCACCGCGTAGTCGCGGTGATGCGTGCCGCGCAGGGCCTCGGCGGTCATGACCCGGAGATGGGCCACCGAGTCGAGCTTGAAAACCTCTTTGTGCGCGGCGAGCCACTTGCGGGCTGCCGCCGTTGCCGACGGCGCCTTGATGCGGGTGCTGAGATACCCGCCCCACCTGGTGAGCTGCGCCGGCGTGCCGTACTTGCTCCACGAAACTCGCCCCGGCACCTGGGCGGCCGCGTGCACCTGGTCGGGCGTCGGCGCAAGGGCGACCCGAGCGTCGAAGTCCGGCAGCTGGTCGTTCGTCACGCCTTCGATGTTCACGATCCCGAAGCTGCTGGGAGTCAGCATCAAGGCCATCAACCCCAGTACAGCCGGAAGGATCGCGCGCCTTGCCCACCTCGAGCGAGGCTTCACGCCTGAGCGTCTCATTCCCTTCCCCTCTCGTTCGCCTGCTGATCCCCGCCACCCGTGGGCCTGCCGGGCCAAGCCGGGGCCGAGCCGTTTCTAACACACGACAGCGGGCCGCTTCAACGAGAGGGCGCGCAGGTTAGGCTCCGCGGCGTCCTTCCGAGCAGGGGAGAGCTGGATGATCAGAGCCTTCGTCCTATACGAGAGCGAGCCGGATCCAGAGCGCTACGAAAGCCACGCCGAGCTCTGCAGGCAGGTGCCGGGCGGGACGTTCCGGCATGGCAAGGTGTTCGGGGCACCGATGGGCGAGCCGGCCTACGCGTACTACGCCGAGTGGGAGTTTCCCGACCGCGACGCGTTCAAGGCGGCCGCGCGGAGCGAGGAGTTCATGGCGACCGGCAAGGACGCGATGGAGATGGGCGGCCGCTTCCACGTCCTCTTCGCGGACGTGTCGTGACCGAGCCGGAGCGGCCGCAGCCCGTTGCGCCGGAGGAGCTCGGGTTTGAGCGGATCGTCTACGAGAAGGCGCCGCCGCGGGCCACGATCACGCTCAACCGGCCCGAGGTTCTGAACGCGTTCGACTTCAAGATGCTGCGCGAGCTCGCGCGCGCGTGCGAGGACGCTTCCTGGGACGACTCGATCCGCGTCGTCGTGCTGACCGGGGCGGGCCGCGCCTTCTGCGTCGGCGCCGACCTTCGCTCCTGGGCGGACGAGTACCTCGGCAAGCCGACCGAGTACTGGAAGTGGTTCGGCGCCTTCAAGGACGCCCACGACCGGCTCCGCGAGATCGGCAAGCCGACCCTCGCGCGGATCAACGGGATCGCGGTCGGCGGCGGCAACGAGCTGCAGATGGCCTGCGACCTGGCCGTGATGGTGGACGACGCGTTCATCCGGCACGTCGGGCCCGAGCATGGCTCGGTGCCGGCGGGCGGCGCGACGCAGTGGCTCACGATCATGGTCGGCGACCGGCGGGCGCGCGAGATCGTGCTGATGTGCGAGGAGATCCCGGCGGCGAAGGCGGCCGAGTGGGGGCTCGTCAACTGGGCCGTACCCGCGGGCGAGCTCGACGCGAAGGTGGACGCGGTGGCCGAGAACCTCGCGCGCAAGCTGCCGCAGACGACGCGCTACGCCAAACAGCACCTCAACTTCTGGCGCGATCTCGCCTGGCACGAGACGATCAACCATGCGCGCGATTGGCTTGCGCTCTCGATGGCAACCGACGAGCCGCGAGCCGCGATCGAGAAGTTCCTGGAGAAGAAGAAGTGAGCCTCGTCGAGGTCGGGCGCGACGGCGCGGTCGCGGTCGTCCTGCTCAACCGGCCGGAGCAGCTGAACGCGCTCTCCAACGAGCTCATGGAGGAGCTCGTCGCTCGCCTCGAGGAGCTGGACCGTGACGAGGAGGTCCGCGCGATTGTCCTCGGCGGGAACGAGCGCGCCTTCGCCGCCGGCGCCGACATCGGCGAGCTCGCGCAGGCCTCGGCGATCGATCTCTACTACGAGCGGCGGGTCGAGCGCTGGGACGCGATCCGCGGGCTCCGGACGCCGCTCGTCGCCGCGGTCTCGGGCTACTGCCTCGGCGGCGGCTGCGAGCTGGCGATGAGCTGCGATCTGATCGTCGCCTCGGAGACGGCGCAGTTCGCCCAGCCGGAGACCGGCCTTGGGATCATCCCCGGCGCCGGCGGAACGCAGCGATTGACCCGCGCCGTCGGCAAGGCGCTGGCGATGGACGTGATCCTCAGCGGCCGGCGGCTCTCGGCGCGCGAGGCGCTCGCGGCCGGGCTCGTCGCCCGCGTCGTGGCGAAGGAGGCCTGGCTCGAGGAGGCGAAGCGCGTCGCCCGCGACATCGCCGACAAGGGCCCGGTCGCCACGCGTCTCGCCAAGGAGTCGGTCGACCGCGCCTACGAGACGAGCCTCAGCGCCGGCGTGGAGGCCGAGCGCCGCGCGCTCTACCTGGCCTTCGCGAGCGAGGACGCGAAGGAAGGCATGACCGCGTTCGGCGAGAAGCGCAGCCCCGACTTCAAGGGCCGCTGAGCGCGCGCCGGCGTCTGCTCGTCCCGCCGCGCCTGCGGACGCTCGAGCTGGACACGGAGCGGCGGGCGACCTGGCTCGAGGTCTTTCTGGACCTGGTCTTCGTGGGCGCGATCGCCGAGGTGGGGCTGACGCTGACGCGCGACCCGACCGCGGCCGGCTTCGCCCGCTACCTGGTGCTGTTCTTGCCGGTCTTCTGGGCCTGGGCCGGCTTCACGTTCTACGCGACGCGGTTCGACACGGACGACCTCGTCTACCGGCTGCTGACACTGCTCGGGATGTTCGCGGTCGCGGCGCTGGCGAGCGCGGTTCCCGAGGCGCTGCACGGAGGGCAGCGGCGCTTCGTGCTCGCCTACGTTGCCGTCCGCCTCATCCTGATCGCGCTCTACGTGCGGGCGTACCGGCACGTCGAGGTGGCACGGCGGCTCTCCGGGTGGTTCATCCTCATGTTCTCGATTGCCGTCGTCCTGTGGCTCGTCTCGCTGGCGGTGCCGAGCCCCTGGCAGTACGTCCTCTGGGGCCTCGCGCTCGCCTTCGAGTACGCGGCGCCGATCCGCGCCTGGCGGCTGATCCGCGGCTCGCCGGTGCACCCTGCGCACATCCCGGAGCGGTTCGGCCTGCTCGTGATCATCGTGCTCGGCGAGGCCGTGATCGCCGTCGTGCTCGGCACGGCGACCGTGACCTGGGAGACGCTCTCGAGCGCGGCCGCCTTCGGCGGGTTCGTCGCCGCCGCCTCGATCTGGTGGCTCTACTTCGGCTTTCTGGACGCCTCGGCCGCGGTCACGCGCAACGTCCTCGCCGGCATGACCTTCGTCTACTCCCACTACTTCGTGGCGGCCGGCATCGCGGCCTTTGGCGTCGGTGTCAGGCTCGCGATCCTCTCCGCCGAGCCGGGGCCGCGCTACGACCGGTCCGGCTGGATCGCCGCCGCCGGCGTGGCGATCTGCATGGCGGGCCTGGCCGCGGTACAGCTGGCGACTCCACCGACGCTCTTCGATATCGACGTCGCGCTGCGGATCGTGACCGCGATCGTCGCCGGCGTGCTCGCCCTGTTGGGGTCCGAGCTCTCGCCGGTGCTCGTGCTGTGGATGCTGGCCGCTGCCCTCGTCGCCCAGGTCGTCTTCGAGGTCGCGCGCCATGAGCTGCACGCGATGAGGCTGCCGCCCATGATCTAGTCGTCGAGCTCTGCAGGGACGAGCTGGAGCTCGAGGTCGCGGCCCTCGCGCAGGATCCGCACCGGGACGCTGGCGCCGATCTTCTCGACCACCATCAGGCGCTGGATGTCGTTCACGTCGGTGATCGGTTGGCCGTCCAGCTCGACGATCAGGTCTTCCGGCCGCAGGCCCGCGGCGGCCGCAGGGGTTCCTTCGACGACCTGGACGACCTCGACCCCGGCCTGGCGCCCGAGCTTGCGCGCGAGGCGCGGCGGCAGCGGCCGGGTGCCGCCGGCGAGGCCGAGATAGGCGCGGCGGAAGCGGCCTTCCGTCATAAGCGCACCGACGATTTTGCGCGTCGCCTCGTTGACCGGGACGGCGAGGCCGAGCCCGACGCCCGCGACGGCGGTGTTGATGCCGACGACGCGGCCCGAGCCGTCCGCGAGCGCGCCGCCCGAGTTGCCGGGGTTGAGCGCGGCGTCGGTCTGGATGACGTTGTCGACGATGCGCCCGCTCTGGGTCGGCAGCGACCTGCCCAGCGCGGAGATCACTCCGGCGGTGACCGAGCCGGCGAAGCCGTTGGGGTTGCCGATCGCGACCACGAGCTGGCCGACGCGCAGGCGCTCGGCGTCGCCGAGCTCGGCGGCGGTCAGGTCCTGGGTGTCGGCGCGGAGGACGGCGAGATCGGAATGGGGGTCGGCGCCGACGACCTCGAAGCCATGCTCGCGGCCGTCGACGAAGGAGGCCTTGCCGCCGCCGTCGCTGCGCGCGACGACGTGGGCGGAGGTGAGCAGGTAGCCGTCGGGCGTGATCACCACCGCGCTACCACCGCCGTTCAGGCGCCGGCCGCCTCGGGTGCGGTGGGAGACGCGGAGGTTCGCGACCGACGGAGCGAGCCGCTCGGCCACGCCGATCACGGCGCGCGAGTAGGCGTCGAGGGCCTCGGTCTCGTCGACGCCGTCCGGCGCCGAGCCGCCCCGCTCGGGGCCGAGGCGCGCGTCGATGAAGGTCAGGTCGGCGATCGGGCCAAGCTAGCAACCCGGCTAGGGGTGGCAGCGGGCCCGCGCGTCCGTTTTCAGGCCTCTGCTCAAGGCACACCCAACCTCCTCCCCGAGGCGATCGTATCGGCGAAATTCGCACGGGTGTGTGCCCGGACCGTTCCGGGAGTGTGACAATCGCTCGATGCCGGAGATCGAGACATCCCAGGACGGCGCCGTCCTGACGATCACGCTCAACCGACCCGACGTCCTCAACGCGTTCACCGCCGACATGCACCGCGAGCTCGTCGGGGCGTTCAAAGACGCGCGCGACCCTGCCGTCCGGGCGGTGGTCGTCACCGGCGCCGGCCGCGGCTTCTGCGTCGGGCAGGACCTGAACGAGTTCGGCGAGGCCGCGCGCGACATCGCCGGGCGCCTGCGCGGTCATTACCACCCGACCGTGCTCGCCGTCCGCGAGCTCGAGAAGCCCGTCCTCGCCGCGGTGAACGGCCCGGCCGCGGGCGCCGGCCTCTCGTTCGCCTGCGCGTGCGATCTGCGTATCGCCGCCGAGAGCGCGACCTTCGTCCCTGCCTTCATCAACATCGGCCTCGTCCCCGACATGGGCGGCACCTTCTTCGTCCGCCGCCTGCTCGGCACGTCTCGCGCCTTCGAGTGGATGACCTCCGGCCGCCGCCTGGGCGCCGCCGAGGCGCTCGACTGGGGCCTCGTCTCCGAGGTCGTGCCGGACGACGGGCTCGCCCCTCGAGCCGCCGAGCGCGCCGCCGAGCTCGCGGCCCTGCCCACCCGCGGGATCGCGCTCTCCAAGCGCCTGTTCGACAGCGCCGAGCACTCGACGCTCGAGGAGCAGCTCGAGCTCGAGGCCCAGCTTCAGGCGGCTGCCACCCAGACGAACGACTTCCGCGAGGGGGTGAACGCGTTCCTCGAGAAACGCGAGCCGCGCTTCGAGGGCTCGTGACCCGGCCCCTTTGCGCCGTCGCGCGACCACGTTAGGATCGCAACATGGAAACCACAGCAGCTTCAACCCCCGTGCAGCACCCGATCCGCCTCGTCGTCACCGACGACCTGCAGCGGACGCGCCTGACCGTCTTCTTCCGGCTGATTCTCGCGATCCCGGCCGCCCTCTGGCTCGCCCTCTGGGGCGTGGTCACCTTCCTCGCCTTTATCGCGGCCTGGTTCGCGGCGCTCTTCACGGCCCGCGTACCGGACGGGCTCCACCAGTTCATGGCCGGGTACCTCCGCTACCAGACACATGTGTACGCCTACATCTTTCTGATCGCGGATCCGTATCCAGGGTTCACGGGCAGCCAGAGCTACCCGATCGACCTCGAGGTCGACCCGCCCCAGCCGCAGAGCCGTCTGACGATCTTCTTCCGCGGCATCCTGGCCATCCCGGCGCTGATCCTGGCCAGCGTGCTGTCGTACCTCTCGCGACTGCTTGCGCTGTTCAGCTGGTTCATCGCGCTCTTCACCGGCCGCGTGCCGGAGGGCATCAGGAACTTCGCGGCAATGGCGCTGCGGATCGAGACGCAGACCTACGGGTACGCGATGCTCCTGACCGCGCGCTACCCGAGCTTCAACGTCGGGATCGAGTCCTAGCTAGATCGTCTTGAACTGCTCGAACGGCTGCCGGCAGCTGCGGCAGTAACGCAGGGAACGGCACGGCGTGGGACCGAACAGGTTCTCGAGCGCCGTGTCGCGCGAGCCGCAGTAGGGACAGCGGAAGCCGTTCGACTGCAGCTGGACGAGCGTCGTGGCCTTGCCCCGCGGCGTCGGCGGCGCGAACCCCGCCTCGCGCAGCTTCTCGCGGCCCTCTGGCGTGATCTTGTCGGTCGACCACGAGTCGTCGAGCACGACTTCGACCTCCGCCTCCGCGCCGAGCTCGGCGATCCGCGCGGCCATCTGCTCGCGCATCACCTCGAGAGCCGGGCAGCCGAGGAAGGTCGGCGTGAACTCGACGTGGACGCGGCCCTCCTCGACGCGGACGCCGCGTACGACGCCCAGGTCGACGACCGAGATCACCGGGATTTCCGGGTCGGGCACCTCGGCCAGCGCCTCCCAGACCTGCGCCTCGGTTACCACGTCGTCCCTGCCGGCTGGGAGCGGCGCACCGAGGTCATTTCCTCCCACAGCGCCGTCAGCTCCGGAGAGCCGCCGTTCCGCCGGTCGACGAGCGGCTGCAGCTCCTCGAGCGCTGCCTGGTAGCGCGGCTCGTCCTGCAGCCGCTCCGCCCACATCTCGGCGTGCAGGCGGTGGTAGACCTCCTCGCGGTCGATCTTCGCGGCCAGGCCGGCGAGCTCGGCGTCGTCAGAGGCCTTCAGCCGGCCGAGGCGCTCCGCGTCCGCCTGCTCGTAGAGGACGTGCCGCGCGATTGTCCGCTCCCACTCCGGCAGTCGCAGCTCGACAAGCGCCGAGCAGCGGTACTCCTCGGGCTTCCGGTCGAAGGCGAGCTCGTCCGCGGTCGTGCCGAGCTCCCGCGCGGCCAGCTCGTACAAGGCCCGCGCGTGGCCGATCTCGTTCTGCGCGATCGACGAGAAGGCGACGTCCTCCTCGAGGAACGGCGCGATCCCGGTCCACTCCGAGTCGCGCCAGCCGAGGATCAGCTCGTCGTCAGCGATCTCGAGGAGCAGCTGTGCCCGCTCGCTCACGCGCCTCCTTCAGCTTCTCCTTGAGCGGATACCCGTCGACGCGGTGGTAGTTGCGGTTCAGCTCGTCGACGAACTCCTCGATCGGCAGGATCGCGTCGCGGCGCACGACCCAGAGCGCGGTCGACTCGCCGCGGCGGCCGTACTGCTCGCGTGCGTACCACTCGGCGAAGCGCTCGTCCGGCGCCTCGATCGACCCGGCGTGCTGGAACGCCTGGCCCTTTCGTTCCTGGCGGAAGACTTCGTAGATCACGCTGCGAGCAGAACCTGCCGCACCCAGGCGGAGTTCTCTCGGGCTTGGCGGCGCAGGTCGAGCCGGTCGGCGGTCCGCGGCCCGTGCCCGGTGACGACGTGCTTGAGCTCGTCCCAGTCGGGCTCGGTGTAGAGCCAGCGGCCGCTCTCCTCGTCCTTGCGCAGCTCCGGGTCGGGGACGGTCAGGCCGAGCTCCCAGATCTGCGGCACGTAGCCGTCGAGGAACTGCTGCCGCGCCTCGTCGTTGCCCTGGCTCTTGATCCGCCAGATCACCATCGGGTCCTCGTCGGCCTGGATCGGGTTGCCGTGGAACTGCATCAGCGGGCCCCACCAGCGGTTCAGCGCCTCCTGCACCAGCTCTCGCTGGTCGTCGGTGCCGAGCATCAGCGTCAGGATCACGTCGCGGCCGTGGAGGATGTGGAACGACTCCTCCCAGCAGATCTTCTTCATGATCCGCGCGTACGGCGCGTACGAGCACTTGAGCAGCGCCTTCTGGCTGATGATCGCCGCGGCGTCGACGAGCCACGCGATTACGCCGACATCGCCCCAGGTCTTGGTCGGGTAGTGGAAGACGTTGTGGAACTTCGACACACCGGAGATCAGATCGTCGAGGCACTCCTCGCGCGACTTGCCGAGGTCTTCGACCACGCGGTAGATCAGCTGCGCGTGACCCACCTCGTCCTGCACCTTCGCGGTCAGGGCCAGCTTCCGCTGCAGCGTCGGCGCGCGCAGGATCCACTCGCGTTCTGGGAGCACGCCCATCAGCTCCGAGTTGCCGTGCATCTCGATGAACTTCCGCAGCCGCGCGCGGTACTCGTCCGGCATCCAGTCGTCGGTCTCGACCTGGCCTCCGGACTGGACGTACTCGAGGAATTCCTGCTCGCGCTGCGTCATCGCGTCCTCCCAACCGAACGATCGTTAGGCTGGCAGTGTAGTGGCTGAGCGCACGGTCGGCCTGCTTCATCCCGGCGAGATGGGAGCCGCCGTCGGCGCCGTGCTGCGCGGGCGCGGGCACCGGGTCGTCTGGGCCTCCGAGGGACGGAGCGTCGAGACGCGGGCGCGGGCCGAGGCGGCCGGGCTCGAGGACGTGGGCACCGCCGCCGAGGTCGCGCGCAGCGAGATCGTCTTCTCGATCTGCCCCCCGCACGCGGCGCTCGAGGTCGCTGGGTCGGCCCGCTTCGGCGGCGTGTACGTGGACGCGAACGCTGTCTCGCCGGCGACCGCGGCGAAGGTCGCAGACGCGGTTGACGAGTTCGTGGACGGCGGAATCGTCGGGTCGCCGCCGCGCGAGCCGGGGACGACGCGCCTCTACCTGTCCGGCGAACGAGCCGCGGAGGTCGCCGAGCTCTTTGCCGGCTCGGCCCTGGACGCGCGCGTGGTCTCGAACGCCTCGGCGGTGAAGATGGCCTATGCGGCCTGGTCGAAGGGCACGGCCGCGATGTTGCTCGCGATCCGGGAGCTCGCTCGCCGCGAGGGCGTCGAGGAGACGCTCCTCGCCGAGTGGGATATCTCGCTACCGGAGCTACGCGAGCGCTATGAGCGAGCCGAGCGCTCCGCCGAGGCAAAGGGGTGGCGGTGGGTCGGCGAGATGGAGGAGATCGCGGCCACCTTCGAGGCGGCCGGCCTGCCGCCGGGCTTCCATCAGGCCGCCGCGGAGGTGTTCCGCCGGTGAGCGCCAGGCGTGAGGAGCTCACGCGCCAGGCCGCGCGCCTGTTCGCCCAGAAGGGCTACCACGGCACCTCGATCGGCGAGATCGCCGAGGCGCTCGGCGTGCAGAAAGGCTCGCTCTACGCGCACATCAAGTCGAAGCAGGACCTGCTCTACGAGACGATGCTCGAAGGCGCGCGCGCGTTCCACGCGGGGCTCGACGCCATCCCTGACGACCTGCCGGCGACCGAGAAGATCCGGCTCGCCCTCCGCTCGCACCTTCGCGCCGTCGCCGACCAGCTCGACGTGGCGACGGTCTTCGTCCAGGAGTGGCGCTACCTCGAGGGCGAACGCCGCGATGAGATCGTCGTAGAGCGCCGCCGCTACGAGGAGCGAATCCGGAGCCTCTTCCGCGAGGGCCGCGAGCTCGGGGAGCTCCGCACCGACCTCGACGACGCAACGGCGGCGCTGCTCGCGCTCTCGGCCGCCAACTGGGCTTATACCTGGCTGCAGCCCGGCCGGGACACCGACGAGCTCGCCGACCGCTTCTACGCGCTGCTGGTCGACGGAATGCGCGGATACGCGACTCCTGACTGACCGATCAATCGGGTTTGAGTCGCCTGGGCGCGGACACAAGGCGTTTGCTAATCGGCCCGTTAGCCATCAACGACCCCCGGGGGAGAAGATGAAACCTATTCGATTGGTCGGGAGCCTCGTGACAGCGCGACGGCTCGCCGTGCTCGCTGCCGTCGCAGCGACCGTCGCAACGGTCGCTGCAGTCGCGCCTGGTTCGACGCCGCCGAGCGCCTCAGTCACCGTGCCGACCACTGCCGGCCAGACAGTGACCGACAACTGGAGCGGAACCATCCCAATCGGATCGAATCCGACCAGCGACTGCTCAGGCCTACCAAGTTCGGCCGTCGACGAGCACGACATCACCGTGAATGTCCCGTCAGGCGCGTACGACTCCATCGACGCGACCTTCGCCTTCTCGATCACGTGGGCCCCGCCCGGGGCCGAAGATGTGGCCGATGAGATCCTCACCGTCATCGGGCCGGACGGCGACGAGGTCGGGTCGAGCGATGGATCGAGCACGACGGAAAAGGTCGTCGGCATCAACCTTCCGCCCGGCACCTACCGCGTGCTCGCGTGCGGCTTCGTCAACGCCGCGCCGCAGGCCTATACGGGCAAGCTAGAGGTCACGACCTCAGCGCGCGCCGCCGAGCAGTCGCTTCCGTCGGCGCCGGCGCAGGGACTGCAGTTCTCGGCTGCGACTCCGGCCGACCCTCAGCGCGACGAGTCCGAGCCGCTGGTCACCATCGACGCCGCCGGCAATATCTACACCTGCGGCCCGACCGGCTTTTCGAACGCGGCGGACTACGCACAGGTGTCAACCGACGGAGGCGATCAGTTCCATCTGCTCGGTACGCCTCCGCGAGGCCAGCAGGGAGCGGGCGGTGGCGGTGACTGCGGCACGGCGACGGGCGTCACCAGAAACCCGCAAGGCAACTTCCAGTACGCGTATACCGGGTTGGGCCCGCTGACCGGATTCGTGACCTCCACGTCGCCCAACAACGGGCACAACCTCACCACCGGTGGTCCGTTCGGCAACGGCGTCACGGACGAGGGCGGCGGAGCTGACCGGCAGTGGATGACGTTCATCGACGACCACACAGTTCTCCTCAGCTACAACCAGCAGGAACCCCGCAACGTCGTCGTTCAACGGTCGACGGACGGCGGCTTGACCTACGGCCTGGACGCCGCGCTCGGGGCGCGCAACCCTCGCTTCCCCGGGCCGATGCGCTATGACGCCGCGCACAACATCGTCTACTTCCCCTGGGATCGTGGTGGGCCTGACGGGGACCACATCAACCTTTCCATCTCCCAGGACGGCGGTTTGACGTGGACCGACTGCCTGGCGGCTGTCGCGCCCGCGAACGCCGCCGGCTTCGTCGTCGCCGACCACGACAACGCCGGCAACATCTATATGGCCTACGGCGAGGCTGCGAGGTTCCACACCTACCTCGTCACCCTCACCGCGGACAAGGTGCTCAACTGCAACCAGTCGGTGACCGCGTCGACGGATCTGCCGACGACCAACCCCGGCTTCTCGGCGCCGGTGCAAGTCGACCGGGATGCGGTGCGGACGACGGTGTTCCCGTGGCTGGCCGCCGGCGGCGCGCCCGGCCGGGTGGCGGTGACGTTCTACGGCACGGAGAGTGACGGAAACCCGAACAGCGGCAACTTCAAGGCGTCATGGGACGTCTACGTGAACCAGTCGCTGAACGCGTTGTCGCCGGATGCGACCTTCAGCCAGGTCAAGGCGACCACGCACCCGTTCCACTACGACTCGATCTGCCTGAACGGGCTCGGCTGCGACCTCTCGGTCCCGGCAGGAGACCGCTCGCTCGCGGACTTCTTCTCGATCGCGTACGACCCGGTCACGAACAAGCTCGTCGTGGTCTTCGATCGCGGAAACAAGAAGCCGGACGAATCGGGTGGTCACATCGCGAGGCCGATGGTGGTCACACAGATCGCGGGGCCGAGCAACGGCGGAGGCACGATCGGGCCGATCACGCGACCCGTTGTCCGGACCGACACCCCCGACCCGACCGGGGATGCCCTCTCGTCGTATTCGATCCTCGCGCCGACCCCGACACCGCCAACGAAGAACGAGCCCGCGGGGGACCTCAAGGATGCCTCCGTCGCGTTCGTCAACGGCAACCTGCAGATCACGATGACGGTTGCCGACCTCTCGAACAGTGCGCTCACTTCGGCCCTGGCCGACACCGGCTCGCAGTCTCTGCTCTGGGTCTTCGACTTCGTCAACGGATTCCAGGCCTCCGCGGCGAGCGCACGCTGGAATCCCGCCCAGGGATTCACGTTCGGCTACAACAACTACACGACCGGCTCGACGCCGTGTGCAACGACCGGTCCGGTCACGAACGAGAAGTGCGTCATCTACCCGGGGACGACACCGATCACGGGCCAAGTGCAGCAGGGTCAGGGCCGGATCGTGCTGACGGTGCCCGGCTCGCTGCTGCGGGCCCTCAGCGGCCTGACTGGTCCCGGCCAGCGGCCGACGGAGGCCGCGGCCACGGCCGGCTCGCGGTTCTACGACGGCACGGCCTTCTCGTTCGGCAACACCGTGTCACCCACCCAGGATGCGCAGTCCTGGCTCTACCCGCTCGATGGCACGGCTGCGATGGACTTCACCGTGCCCGGCGCGGACCTGTCGATCACCAAGACCGATTCGCCGGATCCCGTCAAGAGCGGCCAGAACCTGACCTACACGATCGTCGTCAGAAACAACGGCCCCTCTTCGGCGACCGGCGTGACGATGAACGACCAACTGCCCAAGAACGCCGGGTTTGCCTCGGCGGCGACGACTACCGGATCCTGCACCGCCAAGCCGGCCAAGTCGATGGTGACCTGTGCGCTCGGCAACATGGCCAGCGGGAGCTCGGCGACGATCACGATCGTCGTCAAGTCGCCGACCAGAGGAACGATCACGAACACCGCCTCGGTGAGCGCGACGTCTCCTCCTGACCCAAACACGAGCAACAACAGCGCGACCGCGACGACGACGGTAATACCGTCATAGTCACGGCGCCTGCGGAGCGCTACGAGCCCGGTGCGAAGCCGGACTCGTAGCGCACCCGCGAGGAGTCGCCGTTCTGCTCGGCGTCTGGCTGGCCGGCGGCGGCGAGGCGTTTGGAGATCTCGTCCTCGCTGACCGTGACGCCGAGGCGCTTCGCGGCCTGGCGCAGCTCCTCGCGGTAGACCAGCAGGCCCAGGAGCTGGTTCCGCTCGACCCGGTAAGCGTCGGTGCCTTCTTCGGAGACGGGCGGCCCTCGGCCTGCGCTTCCTTGCGGAAGTGGCCTATTAGCGCGTCGGCTGCTTCTGGGTGAGCGCGGTCTTGCCGACGTGGGCGACGGCGCCACTGCCTCCGCTGCCGCAGCCGGCCAGGAAGACCACGCAGAGCGCAGCGGCCGCCAATGTTCTCGTCCGTGGCATCCTCGCGCAGGAGTCTGATGGAAATCGTCCTGATCGTGAATCCGTTTGCCAGCGCCGTGACCGAGGAGCGCGTGCGGTCGGTGGAGCGCGAGCTCGGCCGCGCCGGGACCGTTCGCACGCTCCTGACGGAGCGGCCGGGCCACGGCGCCGTCTTGGCGGCCGCCGCGGTGGGCGACGCGCTCGTCGTCTACTCCGGCGACGGCGGCTTCAACGAGGCGCTGAACGGCGCGCCGGCGGAGCTGCCGCTCGGGTTCCTCCCGGGGGGGCGGACGAGCGTGCTGCCGCGCGCGCTGGGGCTGCCGCGGGACGCAGTCGCCGCCGCGCGCAAGATCGCGGAGGCGCTGGAGCAGCGGCGCACGAGGACGATCTCGGTCGGGCGCGTGAACGGACGGCGGTTCGGCTTCAACGCGGGGATCGGGCTCGACGCAGAGCTCGTGCGCCGGGTGGACGGGCTCGGGCGGCGGGAGGATGGCAGGCGCCCCGGCGACGCCGCCTACATCGCGGCGGCGGTGCGCCTGCTCGCAGCCAGGCACGGCCTGTTCGAGCCGGCACTCGAGGTGCGCGGCCTCGGTCGCGCCGCCTTCGTGCTGGTTGCGAACACCGATCCGTACTCGTACGCGGGGCCCATCCCGATTCACGCGGCCCCCGAGGCGCGGTTCGAGCTCGGCCTCGACCTGGTCGCCCCGGCCCGCGTGGCGACGCGCTCGGTGCCGCGCTACCTCCGCTACCTCCTGCGCGGCCGCGGGCAGATCGAGGCGGCGGACGTGCTGTACGGCCACGACCTCGACCGGATTGAGATCACCTGCGACCGGCCGCTCCCGCTCCAGGCCGACGGCGAGGACCTTGGCGACGTCACCGAGGCGGTCTTCGAGGCCGAGCGCAGCGCGCTCACCGTGCTCATCTAGGGTTTGACCATGAGCAACGCGCGGAGGCTCGCGATCAGCGGCGCGGCCTTGCTGGCCCTCCTCGCGCTGGTCGCAGTCGCAAGCCGCGCGCACCGGCCGGGCGGCGGCGCCGGAGCCCCGCCGGAGCACGCGCCGACGCTGCTCATCCACTACCTGGTCGTGACGATGATCATCCTCTTCCCGTTCGGCGCGCTGCTCGTCGTCTGGTCGCTCGCCTATCGCCGAAAAGAGGCCGCGCTCCAGGGCAAGGCGAGCTGGCGGCGAACGCTTGTGACCGTCGGGATCCTGCTTGCGCTCCTCGCCTCCGTCCGCTTCTTCTACGACTCCTTCCACGTTCGAGGCCTCCACCTTCCGGGCCTCAACCAGGGCAAGGCCACGCACGGCAAGCGTGGGGCCGCACACCTGCCACCGAAGCAGGCGAAGGGCCAGGCCTCCGACTGGCTGGCGGTGTACGTCCTGGGCTCGCTCCTGGTCTCCTTCGCCGTCGTCGCGACCGCGGCGGCCGTTCACCGGCGGCGCTCCGGCGGGGAGTGGGAGGCGGAGGCCGAGCTGGCTGCCGCGCTCGACGTGGTCCTCAAGGACAGCCTCGAGGATCTTCACGGCGAGCTCGACCCGCGGACGGCCGTGATCAGGACGTACGCCCGGATGGAGCAGACCTTCGCGGCGTACGGCGTCCCGCGGCAGCCGGCCGAGACGCCGCAGGAGTACCTCGCGCGCGTGCTCGACCGGTTACAGGTGAGCGCCTTCGCGGCCGAGCGGCTGACGAAGCTGTTCGCGCGGGCGAAGTTCAGCACCCATGCAATCGACGCCGGGATGAAGGCCGAGGCGATCGAGGCGCTCTCCGGCCTGCGGGTCGAGCTCGAGCACCCGGCGGAGGCGGCGTGAAGCGGTTACTCGGCGGCGCCGTGCTCGGCATCGGGCTCGCGGGCATCGTCCTGGCGGTCGTGCACGCAGCGGCGCCCGGCCGCGGGGCGCTCGAGCTCGACGTCTTCATCCTGGTCGCCGGCGCGTTCGCCCTCCTAAGCGCGGTTCTCGCCACGCGGCAGGCGTTTCCACCGGCCGAGGGCTCCGCGCTGGCGGAAGCGCTCGAGCGGGAGGAGCGGGAGCCGGAGCGGCCGCCCGATCTGGAGCGGACCGAGCGCCTCCTGACGCTGGCGTCGACGACAGCCTTCGACCTCCACTTCCGCCTGCGGCCCATCCTGCGCGAGGTCGCGGAGCAGCGACTCGCCGACCGGCGCGGCCTGCGGCTGGACGCGGGCGGCCCGCAGGTCGAGCAGGCGCTCGGCGAGGAGCTCTGGGAGATCGTGCGGCCCGATCGCGTCGCCCCGCACCGCCGCTTCGAGCCGGGAGCGCCGCCCGCGACGCTCGAGCGCGCGGTCGAGCGCCTGGAGTCCATTACATGACGATCGCAGAGCTCGCCGAGAGGTCGCAGCGGATCCTGGCCGAGGTCGAGCGCGCCGTCGTCGGCAAGCGCGAGCCGCTCGAGCTCGTCCTGCTCGGCATGCTCGCCGACGGGCACGTGCTGATCGAGGACTTCCCCGGCCTGGCCAAGACGCTGATCGCGCGCGCCTTCTCGCAGGTGACGAGCATCGGCTTCACGCGGATCCAGTTCACGCCGGACCTGATGCCCTCCGATGTCACAGGCTCCTCGATCTTCAACCAGCGCGAGTCCGACTTCGAGTTCCGGGCCGGCCCGATCTTCACCAACCTCCTCCTCGCCGACGAGATCAACCGCGCTCCTCCGAAGACGCAGGCCGCGCTGCTCGAGGCGATGCAGGAGCGGCAGGTCACGATCGAGGGCGAGACGCGGCAGCTGCAGCGGCCCTTCCTCGTGCTCGCGACGCAGAACCCGATCGAGTACGAGGGCACCTACCCGCTGCCGGAGGCGCAGCTCGACCGCTTCCTGCTCCGGATCGGCGTCGGCTACCCGGGCCGCGAGGACGAGTGGGACGTGCTCGAGCGGCGCCTCGAGCGTGCAACGGACGAGCTCGAGCTCGAGCCGGTCGTCGGCCGCGAGGAGCTGCTCGAGATGCAGGCGGCCGTCGAGCAGGTGCACGTCGACCGCAGCGTCGGGCTCTACATCGTCGACCTGGTCGCGGCCACGCGCGGCGCTTCGGGCGTGCAGGTCGGAGCGAGCCCGCGCGGCTCCTTGGCCCTCCTGAAGCTCTCGCGCTGCCGGGCGGCGCTGGCCGGCCGCGACTACGTCGTCCCCGAGGACGTGAAGGCGGTCGCCGTGCCGGCGCTCGCGCACCGCCTGTCGCTCCGGCCGGAGCTCTGGGTGCAGCGGCTGCGGCCGGAGGACATCGTCGCCGACCTGCTCGACCAGGTGCCGACCCCGAAGGCCGAGGCCGCCTCGGCGGCCGAATGAAGCACGGGGCAACGCCGAAGCTCGGCGCCTATACCGCGCTGGCGGGCCTGGGCCTGCTCGCCGCGCTCGTCTCCGGCCGCCCGGAGCTCGTCGCGCTCGCGGCGCCGTTCGCCGCCGTCCTCGTCGCCGGCCTCTCGCTGGCGGAGGAGCCCGACGTGAAGGCGCTCTTCGAGCTCGACCACGAGCGCCAGGTGCAGGGTGAGACCGTCGAGGCCGAGCTCGAGATCCGGACGCAGCGCCCGCTCACGCGGCTGGAGCTGCTGCTCGACCTGCCGGACGGCCTCGTCGCCGAGACGCCGAACCCGCAGCTCATCAGCCTCTCCGCCGACGAGCGCCGGACGATCGAACACACCTTCCGCTGCGAGCGCTGGGGCGCGTACGTCGTCGGCGACCTCCTCTTCCGTTCGCAGGACCCGTTCGGGCTGCTGGTGCACGAGTGGACGGTCGAGCGGCCGCTGCCGCTGAAGGTCTACCCGCACGGCGAGACGCTGCGGCGGCTGCTGCGCCCGCTCGACACGCAGGCCTTCTCCGGCAACCAGGTCCCGCGCTCCCGCGGCGAGGGGATCGAGTTCGCCGATCTCCGGCCCTTCGAGCCGGGCGACCGCGTCCGCCGGATCAACTGGCGGGCGACCGCCAGGCGCGGCGAGCCGTGGGTGACCGAGACGCATCCGGAGCGGAACTCGGACGTCGTCATCTTCCTCGACACGTTCCTCGAGGCGAGGCTCGCCGACGAGAGCACGCTCGACCAGGCGGTGGGCGCGGCGGGGGCGTTGGCGCGTCACTACCTCGCCGAGAAGGACCGGGTCGGGCTCGTCGCCTTCGGCGGCGTGATCAACTGGCTGACGGCGTCGAGCGGGGTCGTCCAGCTCTACCGCGTGCTCGACTCGCTGCTCGACGCGGAGATCTTCCTCAGCTACGCGTGGAAGGACATCGACCTGCTGCCGGTGCGGACGCTGCCGCCGAAGGCGCTCGTGCTCGCGCTCTCGCCGTTGCTCGACGAGCGGGCGGTGCGCGCGCTGCTCGACCTGCGCGCCCGCGGGTTCGACCTGGCCGTGATCGAGATCTCGCCGGTGCCGTTCGCGGCGCCGGGCAGTCGCCGGCTGGACGACCTGGCGTGGCGGCTGTGGCTGCTGCGCCGCGAGGCGCTGCGGTCGCGGTACCTGCGCCTGGGGGTCCCGGTCGTCGAGTGGCGCGAGGGTGCGCCGCTGCAGGCAGCGCTCGAGGAGGTGAGGAGATTCAGGCGCCACGCCCGCACGCTGCGCGTCTAGCGACCGCGGCCGGCGCGCTGCTCGTCGCCGCGGCGCTCGCCGTCGCGGGGCTCGGCGGCGGGCCGCTGGACGGCTGGCTGCTCGTCGGCCTCGGCGGCGGCGGACTGCTCTGCCTCGCCGGCGGGCTGGCGGTTCGCTGGAGCGCGGCGCTCGCGGCCGGGATCGCCCTGCTCGGGGCCGAGCAGGCAGTGAGGCTCGCGACCGGGCCGGCCCACGCCGACCCCTGGACGCCGCTCTACGCAGCCGGCTTCCTCTTCGCGGCCGAGCTCGCCTGGTGGTCGATCGAGCCGCGCGTGCCCGCCTTCTCCGAGCTGCCGGTGCTCGTCAACCGGCTGGCGGTCATCGCCCTCTCGTGCGCGGGCGGCGCGGTGCTCGCGGGCCTGGTCGTGCTCGCCGCGGGCGCCCCGCTTCAAGGCGGCGTCGGGCTGGAGCTCGTGGGCGTGGTCGCGGCCGCCGCCGCGCTCGCCGTCGTCGCGACCGTCGCCCGGCTGCGCGTTCGGTAGATTCGGCCGCATGGCGCGGGTGCTTCCGGCTGAGCAGGACTTGAGGCGCGTGATCGGCGACGGCGAGGGCGTTCCCGACGGCGAGGTCGACGGGCTCTCCGAGGACGACCTGCTCGAGCTGCACCGCTGGCTCGTCCTGCTCCGCACCTACGACGAGCGCTCGGTCGTCTACCACCGCCAGGGCCGGATCGGGACCTACGCGATCTACTGGAACCACGAGGCGATGCAGGCGGGCTCGGTCTTCGCGCTGGAGCGCGAGGACTGGATCTTCCCGAGCTACCGCGAATCGGCGATCGGGCTGGTGCGCGGGATGCCGGCGTCGACGGTGCTCTCGTGGTGGCGCGGCCACCCGGCCGGCTGGTGGAACCCGCTCGACTGGAACGTCGCCTCGATCTGCGTCCCGATCGGCACGCACGTGCCCCATGCCGCCGGGCTCGCCTGGGGCAAGAAGCTGCGCGGCGAGAGCGCCTGCGCGATCGCGTATTTCGGCGACGGCGCCACCTCGGAGGGCGCGTTTCACGAGGGCGCCAACTTCGCGGCGGTGATGCGCGCGCCGCTCGTCCTCTTCTGCAACAACAACCAGTGGGCGATCTCGACGCCGCTCTCGGCGCAGACCGCCGCCGAGGCGCTGGCCGACAAGGCCGTTGGCTATGGGATTCCCGGGGTGCGTGTCGACGGCGGTGACGTCCTCGCCGTCTACGAGGCGACGCGCGAGGCGGTCGCCCGGGCCCGGGCCGGGGACGGGCCGACCTTCATCGAGGCGGTCACCTACCGCGCGGCGCCGCACGCGACCGCCGACGATCCGTCC
>Ga0307282_10000154_pt1 | contig 19600 bp, 14 predicted proteins | sample ER_DNA_121_FD_194475 | JGI IMG/M metagenome (GOLD analysis project Ga0307282, IMG submission 194475) | Bulk soil microbial communities from the East River watershed near Crested Butte, Colorado, United States - ER_DNA_121 | ecosystem: Environmental > Terrestrial > Soil > Floodplain | place...
GGTCGGCGATCTGCTTGTCGCTCAACGTTTGGCCGAAGTTGGGCATCGGCGCGGCGTTCTCGTAGCCGGGCTGGGTGTAGGAGCTCGGGCTCTTGATGGAGTCGAAGGTGAACTGCTCGAGCGAGCCCTGGTTCGCCTGCTTCGTGTACTGGGCCAGCTTGTCGAGGTCGGGGCCGATCGTGGCGTTCGTGCCGGCGGGCATGAACTTGTGGCAACCCCCGCAGCCGTTGGACTTGAAGAGTGACGCGCCTGCCTTCGCGTCGCCTGCCGGAACGGACGCCTGCGTGCTCGTCGGCACGGGTCCGATCACGGTCTCGGCCGTCGGTTCGATCGTGCGCCCGCCGCCGCAGCCGGCGAGCAGGAACGCGAGCGCGAGAAGGGGCGCAAGGCGGCGCATGAACGCGCGAGTCTAATCGAGCGCGTCGGCTCGTTCGCCGCTTCGCGCCAGCCAGACCCAGAGCACGGCCGCCGAGAGGAAGCCGAGCCCGGCGATGTCGGTCGGGGTGTCGTTGACGAGCAGCGAGACGGCGAGCGCAACCAGCAGCGCGTCGAGCACGGGAAGACGCGGCCGCTGCAGCGCCAGCCAGACCAGGGCCGCGACGCTGAGGAAGAAGAGCAGCGTCTCGTTCCAGCGCGAGACGACGAACGCCGCCGAGAGATGGATGCGGTGAGCGAGGTCTCCTGCAAGTGTCCCGGGCCCGCCGCCGAGTGCGTGCGTGATGTGGCTCGAGCCGCCGAAGGCCGCATCGATTGCGACGAGCGCCAGGGCAGCCGCCACGGCAACCGCGACAGCCGCAGCCGCGCGCGCGGGCCCGGGCCGCTCGCCGCGTGTGCGCACGGCCAGGACGAGGAAGCCCGCGAGGTAGACGACGAGGCCGTCCGACTGGGCGCCGATGAAGCTCGCCGCCATTCCGGCGATCACGAGCAGCGCAATCGCGGGCAGCGCAGGCCCGGCGAAGGTCCCCAGGACGAGTGCGGGCGCGAGCAGCAAGGTCGACACCTGGTTGTTGACGCCGTAGAAGCGGCCGCCGCCGTCCGGCCGGGGGCCGAGCGCCGCCAGGCTATTCCACAATGGCTTGGCCCACATGACCGCGTACAGGAACGCGAAGACCGCGGCAAGCGCGGCCGCCAGCGTGAGACGAGGACGCAGTAACGCGCCGCCGGCCAGCGCGAGCGCCGAGGCTGCAAGCGCGAGCACGACGAGCACCTGCCAGGGCCGCGTCAGGCCGACCGCACTCAGGACGACGGCGACGACGAGGCACGCGGGCGCGGCGAGGAAAGCCGCCCGTCCCAGCCAGGGGCGCCGCACGCCGAGCGCGAGCAGGCCCAGAACCGTCATCAGCCCGACGAGCACGAGCGTCGCCCCGGTACGCGAAGCGTGCGCCCGGGTGAGCCGTTCGTCGAAGCGCCGCAGATAGCCGACCGGATCTGGCGAGGCGCGTGAGCGGATGCGCGGCCGCTTCCCTGTCTCCAGCGCGAGCACCGAGGGCGAAACGTCCGCGATCGAGATCAGCCCGTCGAGATGCGTCGCGGTCGACGTCAGGAGCCCGTGGTAGCCGGGGCCGACGACCGCAATCGGGTAGCGCACGACGTTGTGATGCTTCCCCGGCGGCGGAAGGGCGACGTAGAACGTCACCTGGGCCGGCCGGCGCGAGAGTGAGATCCGAGGCTTCCCTTTCGGCAGGCCGCCGTTGACGAGCGCGTTGCCCAGCTCGCCGCGCCGGAGCGAGGCGAGCGCGCCCCGCCGGCTGACGGTCGCGCCTTCGCCCGCCACGAGGAGCCCATGCGCCGCTTCGGGCGAGCCGAACACCGCCGCCGAGGGCGGCACGACCAGCACGGCCACCTTCTCGGACGGAGCAGCCCGCGCCGTCCCGGCGACTGCCGCGGCCGCCACGATGGCCAGAGCTACAATCCGGCTAAACCCTCTCGCCTCCAAGGAGGCCGATTCTCGATGAAACGCAAGGCTTACGGACGCGACGCCGGACTGACGATGAGGATGCTGCTCACGAGCTCCTTGCTCGGGCTGCTCTACGTCGTCTTCGCGCTCGTCCTCTTCTACGTCTTCAACGCAGGCCTGGTGCTGATGCTCGTGATCGTCATCGGCCTCGCGATCTTCCAGTACTACACCTCGGACAAGCTCGCGCTGCGCGCTTCCGGCGCGAAGGTCGTCAGCCCCGAAGAGGCGCCGCAGCTGCACGCGATGATCGAGCGGCTGGCGGCGATGGCCGAGCTGCAGAAGCCGCGCGTCGCGATCGTGGACACCGAAGTGCCCAACGCGTTCGCGACGGGGCGAAACCAGAAGCACGCTGTTGTTGCCGTCACGCGCGGGCTCTGGGAGCGGCTCGACGAGAAGGAGATCGAGGGAGTGCTCGCCCACGAGCTGACGCATATCGCCAATCGCGACGTCCTCGTGATGACCGTCGCCTCGTTCTTCGCGATGCTCGCCGCGCTGCTGACGCGCTGGGGGCTCTACGCCGGGATGTTCGGCGGCTTCGGCGGTGGCCGGAACAACAACAACAACTCGGTCCCGGTCTGGCTGATCGTGATCGTGGTCTCGTTCGTAACGTACATCCTGAGCTGGGTCCTGATCCGGACGATCTCGCGCTACCGCGAGTACGCAGCCGATCGCGGCTCGGCGCTGATCACGGGCGCGCCCGAGTATCTGATGAGCGCGCTGCAGAAGATCTCGAGCCAGATGACGCTGATCCCGCAGCGCGACCTGCGCGAGGTCGAGGGGATGAACGCGTTCTTCATCATCCCGGCCCGCGTCAAGGAGAGCATGAACGAGCTGTTCATGGATCACCCGCCGCTGGAGAAGCGCCTCGCTGCCCTCGAGCGGATCTCGCGGGAAATGGGCCGCCCGGTCTCGTAGTTGGCTTTACGCGACGTCCTCTTCGGGCGGAAGAAGCTCAAGGATCCGGCGCGCGAGCGGCTGTTCGCGATCTCGACCGCGCGGATCACGCTCGAGACCGAGCTCGACCTGAAGCCCGCCGGCGCCGCCGGCGTCTGCTTCAAGCCGCTCTCGGCCGGCGAGTTCGTCCGCGCCGAAAACGAGCTGCAGCAGCTCCTCGACGCGGTCGCGAACGAATCGGGCTCGAAGGTCGAGCGCCACACCGACGACATGGGCTTCGAGTGGATCGTTGTCCGGGACGGCGACTTCGAGGACCTGGTTGCAACGGTGCACCTGATCGCGCAGGAGCTGCAGGACCGCGGGTTCGGCCCGCAGCTGCTCGCCGCGATGTTCCCGTTCGAGGGCAAGTTCAAGGAGGGCCGCCGCGTCTACTGGATCTACGGCTTCAAGGGCGGCGCGTTCTGGCCCTTCGTCCCGACCGGGAAGGGCCAGGAGCGCGACAACGCGGAGGAGCTGGAGCTGAAGGCGAAGCTGGAGCAGGAGTTGCCGATCGAGCAAGACCTGACCAGGTGGTTCGGGCTCTTCAACGCGCCGTTGTAACGCTGGTTGTGGCCGCGGCGGTGCTTGGGACGGCAGGGTCGTCTGCAAGTCCGACGCTTCATGGGACACTCCTCGAAGGCTCGCTGCGTTCGGCCGCGCTGCGCGGGCGCCTGGCATTCGAGATCTACCTGCCGCCGGGGTACGCGGGCTCGAGGGCGCGGTATCCCGTCATCTACTTCCTGCACGGCCTGCCCGCGTCGCCGTACGCCTTCCGCGGCATGCAGACGTTCGCCCGCGCGCTCGATGAGGTCGGCAAGCGGGCGATCTTCGTGGCTCCGCAGGGCGCGCGGGATCGGGACAGCGACTCCGAGTACCTCGATTGGGGACCGGGGCGTAACTGGGAGACGGCGATCGGCCAGGAGCTGCCGCACTACATCGACTCGCATTTCCGCACGATCGCGAGCCGGCGGGGCCGTGCGCTCGTCGGACTCTCCGCCGGCGGGTACGGCGCCGTCCTGCTCGCACTGCATCACCTCGACGCGTACTCCGTGATGGAGTCGTGGAGCGGCTACTTCCACCCGACGAACCCGAGCGGGACCGCGCCGCTCGACCTCGGCTCCGCTGCTGCAAACCGGCGCGCCAGCGCGCACAGCTTCGTTCGCTCGCTGCAGCGCGCGTTCCGGCGGCGACCCACGTTCTTCGCGTTTTACGTCGGCCGTGGTGACGCGACCTTCCGCGCTGAGAACCAACTCCTGCACCGCGAGCTGGCTGCGGCCCGAGTGTCACATGTCTTCGAGCTCTACGCGGGCGCGCACGAGCAGAGCCTGTGGGTCAGGCATGCCGTGACGTGGCTCGGGCTGGCGCTGCAACACCTGGCTCCCGCGCAATAGTCACGCTTTCGGCACACACGGGTCACCCACACGCGCGCATTTCGCGACTACGCTCGCAGCGGGTGGCGGGTGGAACCTTCATCCCCACCCGGGTGGGGACGCGCGCACGCGCGCGCGCGTGAACATCAAAGGGGGCTCTGGCTAGCTAGCAGCCGGGAGATCGGGGATCAGGCCCTCGTCCTCGAACAGCCGCCGCGCCTCGTCGAGCGAGAGGTCGTCCGGCGGGACGATCGCCTCCGAGGCGTCGAGGTGCTCGTCCGGCACGCGGGCGCCGTTCGTCCGCACCGCCTCGGCCATCCGCCGCAGCAGCTCCGACAGCCGCTCCTCGTCGCCGGCCTCGACCGCCTGAGCGGCCTGCTCGTCGAGGTCGTTGAGTCCCTTCGCGACCTCGTCGTCGATCTCGAACTGCCCCTCGCCCATCAGGCGCACGATCACTGCTGCAGCTCCTTCTGCTTGTCGCCGGAGCCGACCTCGGCCTTCATCTTCGCCAGCTCGTCGTCTACCTGCGACTGCGACGCGATCGCGCCGAGCTGCCGGTCGAGCTCGGTCTGGTCGGACGTGAAGTCCTCGAGCGCCCCCGAGGTCGTCAACTCGTCGATCGCGGAGGCCCGCGCCTGCATCTGGTCCGTCTTGTCCTTCGCTCGCTGGATCGCGAGCCCTGTGTCGGCCATCTGCTCGCCGATCCCGGTCGCGGCCTCGCCGATCCGCACCTGTGCCTCGGCCGCGGAGTACTGCGCCTTGATCGTCTCCTTCTGCGTCCGGAACGCCTCGACCTTGGCCGAGAGCGCCTTCTCGCTGGTGACGAGCTTCTCCTGCTGCTGCTCGAGCTGCTGTGCCTGCTGGTCGAGTCCTTGCAGCTGCTGCTGGAGGCCGGACTTCCGCTCGAGCGCCTGCCGTGCAAGGTCCTCTCGGTTGGCGGCCAGCGCCTGCCGAGCCTGCGTGTCGAGCTTGACGACGCTCTGCTGCAGCTGCGTCTCCTGAAGCTCGAGCCGCTTCTTCGCCGTCACCACGTCGGCGATCCCGCGCTTGACGTTCTGCAACAGCTCGAGCTGCCGCTCGTACGAGTAGTCCAGCGTTTCCGCCGGGTCCTCTGCGTGGTCGAGCAGCTTCGAGAACTTCGCCTTGACCACCATCGACGCACGTGACATCAGGCCGGCCATACGTCCTCCTCTCGGTGCGGAACATCTAGCGTAGCGAGGCTGCAGCGCCGAGAAGACGCGAAGAAAGCGAGGGGCCCGCGTTCGCGGGCCCCTCGCCGTCGTGCCGGTCGTTTTGGTCGGTTAGTGGTCCGGCCGATTCGTCACGCGAATCGCGTTCAGGATCGGGACGCCGGTGCTCCTACGCGTAGCGAGCTGGACGTTGACCTCTCCGTTTGCCGGGACACTGACGTACAGCGACTTGTCGAGCGCGTAGTTCTTCCCGACCTGCGCTGCGATGTCGAACGCGATCAGGTACGGCTGGCCGTTCACGATCACGTCGAACTGTCGCTGGCCCGCCTTCTTGTTATCGATCTCGGCGAACCTGAGCTCGAGCAGATAGGCGCCTGCGGGTAGGCCCGTGAACCGATAGCTCATCGAGTTCACCCGCGCCTTCTGGTAGAGCGGGTCGTCGGTCGTCCCGCCGATCGCGGACCTCGTGCTGGTCGTCTTCGGCGGCGACTGGACGTAGCCCGACCCGTTCTGCGGCGTATACGCCCTGTCGGCGGCCCAGGTGTCCCCGTTGCCGTCGACGTAGGCACCGCCGCCCGAGTCGAAGCCCTGCTCGTACGCCGGCACGATCAGCTGCACCGGAACTGCGAGGTTCGGGCTCCGGCCGCTGTTCGTGTGGATGGTCAGTCTCGCGTGGTAGACGCCCGGGGTGAGCCCGTGCGTGTCTACGGTCACGTGGATGTTCTGCGAGGCTCCCGGCGCGATCGTTCCGCTCGTCGGATCCTCGGACAGCCACGGCACCTCCGTGACACCGCACTGATCGAGCTCGGACAGCTTCTCGGAGTCCGGCGTCGGGCTGAATCCGCCCGAAGAGCCGCCGACCTTGTAGAAGCCGCACCCGCCGCCGGCGCGGTAGCGCGCGAACGTGGCATTGGCCAACGCCGTCCAGCTGTTCGTGGACGGGTCGTAGGCGACGGCCTGGTTCGTGACGGTGTTGAACCCGTTCGTCACGCCGCTGGCCATGACCAGGAGGCCGTTCGGCCCGCCGGAGACGGAGCCCCAGAGGTCGAGCGGCATGTTGGCGATCGGGCTCCACGAATTCGAGCCCGGGTCGTAGGCAGCGCCGCTGCTGAGCGTGGTGCCACCGTTAACACCGCCAGCGCAGTACACGCTGCCGCTGATCCCCGCGCAGCCCTCCCACGAGTCCGTGGTCGGGTACGAGGCGAGGGTGTCCCAGCTGTTCGCTCCCGGGTCGTAGCGAACGACCGTGGACGACGGCGTACACGCACTGTCCGCACACCCGCCGACCAGGTACATCTGGCCGTCGGCGACTGCTACGCCAGGCGCTGCAGTCGGGTGCGGATTGGGTGCAACCGTGCTCCAGGTGTTCGTCCCGGGGTCGTAGACGTCGGTCTCGGCGATCGGGTTGCCGATGGCATCCCAGCCGCCCGTCACGTACAGCAGACCGTTGACCGCCGCCACGCCTGGCTTCTCTCGCGCGAGCGGCATGTCAGCGATCGCTGACCACGTGTTGGCGTCCGGGTCGTAGACGTAGCCCTTCTTCGTCAGGCTGAAGGTCGAGTCGAAGCCTCCGACCGAGTACTCCTTGCCGTCGATGATGTCGCCACCGTTGTCCATGATCCCGGACGGGAGGCTCGCGATCGTCGACCATGTCGGATCGAGCGGAGCCCTGACGCGGCCGTGAGTACGGACGGCCGAGCCTGTGAGGCGTCCCTGAGCGCGAGCGGCTGCGAGGGAGACCGGACTGGCAAGCTCACCCTTGCTGAGCCTGATCCTGACGAGCCTCGAGCCTCTGGCGTGCAGGGCTCTCGCGACGCGGGCGGATCGGAGCGTCTTGCCCTTCTTCGTCGGCGCCCCTCCCGATTCCCCGACGTCCCACGTCATCGGCAGGCTGCCGGTGTTGCTCAACGTGAGCGTCTTGGTACGGGTCTGGTTGGGCGGAACGATGAACTGGAGCGACGTCGGGCTCACCGCACCCCGGGGAGTACGGAGCGAGAAGTCCTGCGTCGTCGTTCCGTCTTCGGCGATCACCACGGGTGCCGAGCCCGTCTCGTAGTTGGTCTTGCTCACCTCGACGGTATAGCTCCCCACCGGTAGCTGCATCCGGTAGAAGCCGGTCCCGTCAGTGGACGTCTGGCGAACGACATTGCCGCTCTGCAGCGCCTTCACCGTCGCTCCGGAAATGGCGAGGTGGTCGTTCGCATCCGTCACATGCCCCTGGACGAAGCCCGAGGGCGGCAGCAGGTACCGGACCGCGAAGTCCGGCGTTCCGATCGTCGGCGCGTTGAACGAGTACTGGAACGCATCCGTCCCGTCCGCGTTCTCGATGCCGATGGTGGCGGAGTTGCCCTGCTCGTGTGCGTTGTCGATGTTGCGGTACTGCGTGAGGATCTGGCCGTTCTCGTAGAGCACGACCTCGAAGTCGACGCGGTCGCCGCAACATGGGAAGAAGCTCGCGTTCCGCCACTCGATCACGAATCGGTTGGGGCCCGAGAGCGTCTTCGTCCACGTTGACGAAGACGGGTCGAGATACATGTCGTCCCAGAACGGGTAGATCGCCGCGTTCGGCGAGTTCGGCGTCGGGATCGACTCGTTGGTGAACGGACAACCCGTACCCGGGTTCTGGAACGTCATGTGCCCGTTCGTGCAGACGTAGGCCGTGTTGTAGGTATCGCCGTACAGGCTGAACGCAAACGGCAGCGCGACTGACACGGAGTTGTCGTCCCCCGAGAGCCCGAGCGCCGTGTCGCCCTCGATGTAATTGGGCGTCTCGACGCGGCAGCTGTAGCCGAAGGAGTCGTGCCGTGCCGGCAGGGTGAAGTCGTGTGTCGTGTTGCCGTTGACGGTGACCGAGTCGGTTTGCGGGCTGTTGCACTGCCCCGCCTCGGCCTTGACGTTGTACGTGCCGTTGGGCACCGACGAGAAGCTGTAGTGCCCGCTGGCGTCGGTCGTCGCCGGCGGAATCGGCGTCCCGAGGATCGTCACCGTCGCGTTCTCGATCGGGTTGTTCGAGCTGTCGTTGACGGTACCGCTCAGCGAGCCGGAAGGCGACGGGTTGAGCGCGAAGTTGAGGACGGTGTCGCCCCCGTCGGTGACCGTTGCCGGCTGTGTCTGGTCGTCGTACCCGAAGCTGTGGGCCGTGACCTGGTAATCGCCGGTCGGCAGCGTCAACGAGTAGTGACCGTCAGGCCCGGTCGTGGTGGTGGCGCCCAACGGCTGGACGGTGATCGTCGCCCCGCTGATCGGGTTGTGACTCCCGGAATCGGTGACGGTGCCTTCGAGCGTCCCGGTGGGCGCTGTAGTGCAGGTCGGGAACTTGAAGTTCCCGATGCGTGTCCGCCAGTTGAAGCTCGAAGTGGATTGGTAGTACTCCTGCGTGTACCAGAACGTGCAGTCGTCCACCGGGTCGACCGTCATGTCGCTGTAGTCGCCCCAGCGGTTGACCGTGTCCGTCTGGCTTCCGGTGCCGTCGAAGAGATGCACCTCTGCCTGGCCCAGCGTGTTCGGTGGATCGCTGACGAGGCGACCGGCGTACCGGATCTGCGGATTGATCGTGGCGCTCGACGCGCTGTAGCCGAGAGCCATGTCGCCGCTGCCGTCCTCCGCGATGCTGCCCATCCAACGCCAGGTGTTGTCGGGCTGGTAGGTGCTCTGCTGCGTGAAGCTCGGGGAGCCGGAGGTGGCGTTGTCGACCTCGAACCAGCGGATACCGGCCACGCCGTTCGAGTTGACGGCCATGTTGCCGACCAGCGACTCGTGGCCATTGATCACGCGATAGGCCGAGCGGAACATGCCGCGGTCGGCCAGTGCATCGAGAGTGTCGGCCGTGCCGGCTTGGGGGACGCAGGCACGCGTGCCCGGGCACAGGACCGTGAACGGCGCCGGAGTCAGCGTCCCGCCGAGCGTGAACGTCGAGTTCCCCGGGTTCGCGAAGTCGACGTGGAAACGGTAGAGCGGCCACGTCGGGTTCGTGCCGACCGCGAGGAACGGGTTCGGCGCGCCGGCAGGCGGCGGGATCGGCCCGTCCAGGTCCGCCGGCATGTAGCCGTCGTCCGAGGGGCTGCCCATCGGCCCGGCGATGAACGTCGCAGGGTTGCCCGCCAGCATCTGGCTCCGGTCGAGTGCGAACGCCTGCGGGCCCAGGAAGGCGGTGCCCGAGGAGTTGAAGACGTTCATCGACAGGTAGTACGCGTCGGGCCAGACCCCGAGCTTCGGGTAGTCGAAGAAGTTGTTGCCCAGGAAGAAGTCGTAGCGCGCGTACGAGCCGGTCGCGTCGCTTCCGGTCGAAACCGCTACGCATTCGTCGGTTGGAACGGACGTTCCCGCGAACTGCGAGATGACCCAGCGATTGGCGAGCGCGTCGTAGACGACGACCGGGTCGCCGTGCCCGTTTGTCTCGCAAACGCCGCCAAGGCCCGCCCAGAGCGTCGCGATGCCTACGGGCCCGAAAACCGAGGTACCGGTGTTCTTGTCGAAGACCTCGAAGCCCTCGTTGACGATCTGGACGTACTGCGTCAACCCGACGTCTCCGTTGGTGTCGGGCGGTGCGCAGTTGCAGTTCACGCCCGGGAACGGGATGCCGTCGAAGTTCAAGATCGGAGACGGCATGTTCGGCCGCGGCATGGTTCCCTGCACGACCGTGTCCCTCCGGGGCACGAAGGTTCTACCCTTGGCGAGGCCGGGATTTTCAGCCGCCTCGCCTCGAGTGGATCGGCCGTACGGCACAGGAGGAATCGTGCGTAACGCGGGTGAGATGTCGTTCCTGGCCGAATGGCCCACCCGCATTCCGGGATGCATCTGAGCATGTGCGAGTGGGCCCGCGAGCACGGTCGTTCCGGAGGCTGACGATCCTGCTGCCAGTCCGACGCCGCCGGTCGCGGCCAGGGCGATCAGGACGAGGAACAGCGCTGACAGCGCGCCCCCGATCGCCTTCTTTCTTCGATTCCGCATAGCGGAACTCCCCCTTTCGAAGTGAGGCAGGGACCATCCCTGCGGCGTTCTGCGATTCTCGGGAGGCACGGCCTAGAAAGGCAATGGACCGGGGGGCACAACTTAGGTCCACGAAGCAACCCGGCTGGCTTAGGCCACCTTTGTGCCCCCGCTTAGTCCAGCGCCGTGAGCGACTGCGCGCGGACAAACGTCGTGACGTCGTCGCGGTGGCTCACGCCGAGCTTCGAGAGGATGTTGTGGACATGGTTCTTCACCGTCGCCTGCTCGATCGATAGACGTCTCGCGATCTGCTTGTTCGACAGGCCTTCGGAGATGAGCGTCGCGATCTCGAGTTGGCGGGGGGTGAGCCGGCGCTCACCGCGATCTCGCGGGAGCTCGGCCCTGAGGACCGCCACGCGCCTGGCCAGGACGGCGGAGACCCGCGGAGAGCACCGCAGCTCGCCGTTGGCCGCCGAGGCGACGGTTTCGACGAGCTCCTCGAGCGGTTGCTCGGCAGTGACGTAGCCCGCGACACCGGCTTCGACCAGCTCTAGCAGGGTGTCCTCGTCATCGTGGATGCCGAGCGCCACGATCTTCGCGGCGGGAACTGCGGCGGAGAGCGCCTGGACGCGTGCGGGCGCCGAGCCTGACGACGTGTCGAGCAGCACGATGGCGGGCTCGGCCAGCCCGATCGCCATGCTGGCGATGTCGCCGGGCGTGCTCCCGACGACCTCAAGGCTCTCGTCGGTCGCGAGTGCATCGACGAGCAACTCCCGGTACACGCACACATCCGCCACGAGGAACACACGGATAGGACTGTCCTGAAGTTCGGATCCGCACGCTTCGCCCGACGCGGCCGCCTCTCGCGCCGCGCTCATCCGCCACAGCGAGAACCACGTCGCCGCCCTCGCACGTCCTCTCCCCTTGGTAGCTGGTGCGATGCGAGCATGCACAGACCCGCTGTATATGTCAAATTCGCGTGTATATAGGCATGCTTGTCGAGCGGAGCATCCACCCTGACTGGCTTTCGAACGCGTACCTGATCGCGGACGAGCCTGGCGGGACGGCCGTCTTCATCGACTCCGGCGCGCCGCTGGAGCCGCTCTTCGACGCGGTCGAGCGCGGCAACCTGAAAGTGACGCACCTGCTCACGACCCACGCGGACCACGACCACATCGCGGGCGACTCGGAGATTCTCGGTCGCTACGACTGCCCTGTCGTCAAAGGCGACCTCGAGACCGGCGGCCTGAAGATCCGCGCGCTTGAGACCCCCGGCCACAAGGACGACCACCTTGCCTTCGTCATCAACGACGAGCTCGTCGTCACCGGCGACGTGCTCTTCAAGGACGCCGTCGGCGGCGGTGATTTCGAGCAGATCCGCCGCTCGGTGATGGAGGTCCTCATGCAGCTGCCCGACGAGCTGCGCGTCCTCCCGGGCCACACCGACGAGACGACGATCGGCCGAGAGCGCGAGCACAACCCCTTCATCCGGGTCTGGAACGGGGTGGACCCCGAAGGCTCCGAACGGGTGCGCGTCGGCGGGGAGGACGCGACGCTCGTCGTCTGGTCGCCCGACTACGACGGCAAGGGCAAGGCCTGGGTGCGCTTCGACGACGGCCGGGACGCTATCGTCGGCGGCTCGCGGGTCGAGAGAAGGGAGGGCTGATGGCAGTCAAGCTTCATCGCTGCAAAAACGTGTGGGTCAAGGGCCCGCATCCGTGCTGGAAGGTCCAGAAGGCCCTCGACGAGCAGGGCGTCAACTACGAGATCGTCAAGGAGAAGTACTTCGGGCCGCGCGAGGAGACGGTCAGGCGCACGGGCCAGAAACGCTTCCCGTGGGTCGAGTACGAGGACGGCTCCGTGTACCGCCAGGAGTCGAAGGACATGGCGCAGCGGATCGGCGAGGGCAAGCTGATGGAAGCGCCGCGCAGCCAGCCGCCGAACGCGGCCGCCACGGCGTGATCGTCCCCGACGAGATCGAGGGGTACGCGGCCGCCCACACGACGCCGCCCACCGAGCTGCTTCAGGAGCTCGCCGAGGAAACCCGCGCGAACCTTCGGGCCCCGCAGATGCTGACCGGGACGATCGAGGGCCGCTTCCTCGAGCTGCTCGTCCACGGCCTCCAGGCGAAGCGCGTGCTCGAGCTCGGCACCTACAGCGGCTACTCGTCGCTCTCGATGGCGGCGGGCCTCCCCGAGGGAGGCCACATCGACACCTGCGAGTTCGACGAGACGCACGCCGAGGTCGCGCGCCGCTACATCGCGCAGAGCCCGTACGCCGACCGGATCACCGTCCACCTCGGCCCGGCGCTCGACACGATCCCGCAGCTCGAGGGCGAGTTCGACTTCGTCTTCATCGACGCCGACAAGGAGAACTACCTCAACTACTACGAGGCGCTGCTTCCGCGCCTCGCGCCGAACGGCCTGATGGCGATCGACAACACACTCTGGAGCGGCCGAGTCCTCGACGAAGAGGACGAATCGGACGCCACGAAGGCAATTCGCGAGATCAACGACCGCATCGCGAGAGACGACCGCATCGTCGCGGTGCAGCTCACCGTTCGAGACGGCGTGACGCTCGTCCGCAGGCCCTGACTCGAGCCTGCGCGGCTAAAGCTTCCCGCTTTCCGTGCCGATTGTCGGCCGATGGACCGTCGCGGCACGGATCGGCCATTCGTGGCCACCCGCTGGATCGACCGGTGGCTCGACGCCTGCCGCGATCTCGCGGAGCTCTCGCGCTCGAACCCGATGACGGACGCGGTCATCGACGAGATCGACGGGCGCATGATCCGCATCGGCGACAAGTGGCTCGCCGATTTCGCCTCCTGCAACTACCTCGGCTTCGACCTCGACAGCGAGATCATCGGCGCCGTCCCTGGCTACCTCGAACGCTGGGGAACGCACCACAGCTGGTCGCGCCTCCTTGGCAGCCCGGTCCTCTACGAGCAGATCGAGGAGCATCTCCGCGAGCTGGTTGGGTCGGAGGACGCGCTCGTGCTGCCCACGATCACGCTGATCCACATGTCCGTGATTCCCGTGCTGGCGGGAAGCGGGACGATCTTCCTCGAGAAACGCTCGCACAAGACGATCTACGACGGCTGCCGGCTGGCCGAGGCCCACGGCGCCACGGTGAAGCGCTTCGCCTTCGAGGACGTCGACGACCTGGAGCGGCTGCTCAGCAAGGCGAGCCCGGCACCGCGGCTCGTCTGTATCGACGGCGTCAACAGCATGACCGGCAACTCCGCCGACCTCGAGGGCTTCGCGCGCGTGGCCCGCGAGCACGACGCGCTCCTCTACGTCGACGACGCGCACGGCTTCGGCGTGATCGGCGAAAGGTCGACGGACGAGACCAGTCCCTACGGCAGCCGCGGCAACGGTGTCGTGCGGCACTTCGGCGAGAGCTATGACCACATCGTGCTCGTCGGGGGTCTGTCCAAGGCGTACTCGTCGCTCGCGGCCTTTATCGCCTGTCCGCCAGAGCTGAAGCGCCTCCTGAAGACGGCGGCGCCGCCGTACCTCTACTCGGGGCCGTCGCCCGTGGCCTCGCTTGCGACCACCCTGGTCGGCCTCGAGGTCAATGAACGGCGCGGCGACGCGATCCGCGCCGACCTCTGGAACAAGACCGCCGCCGTGCTGGAGTGCCTCGATCTGCTCGGGGCGCACACGCCCAACCGCTCGGGCTTCCCGATCATCGAGGTGCCGCTCGCCCGGCACGAGGACATCGACGCCGTCGGCCGCTTCCTCTTCGAGAACGGCATCTACGTGACGCTCGCGGCGTATCCGCTCGTACCCAGGTCGGAGGTCGGCTTCCGGATCCAGGTCACCGCCGCGAACACGAACGCCGAGATCGAGCAGCTCGTCGACGTGCTCGGCCGGCTCGCGAGCAGGTTCGACCTCCAGCCGGCGCAGACGAAGGTGAGGGCGGCCTGATGGCTGCGGGTTGGCGCTCCAAGACCTGGATCTGGTTCGCGCTGGGCACCTGCGCGCTTGCGGGGCTCTACATGTTCGTGCCGCCGTTCAAGGGTGTCGGACCGGTGATGAACGCCGTCGGCTTCTGCGGATTCGCTGCGATCCTGGTGGGGATCCGCATGCACAGGCCGCGTGCCCGGGCCGCGTGGCTGCTCTTCGCGGTCGGCCAGTTCCTCTTCTTCAGCGGCGACGTCTACACGTACAGCAACCCGAACGCGCCGTTCCCGTCTCCGGGCGACGCCCTCTACCTGGCCGTCTATCCGGTGCTGATGGCCGGGCTGTTCGTGCTCGTGAAGCGCCGGAACCCGAAGCGGGATCCGTCTGCGCTGATCGACGCGCTGATCCTCTCGATCGGCATCGGCCTGCTCTCGTGGGTCTTCCTGATCGCGCCCAACATCCACCTCACGGGTCTTTCGTGGCTCGCGCAGGGCGTGTCGATCGCCTATCCGCTCGGCGACGTGCTCTTGCTGGCAGCCGCGATCCGCCTTGCCGTCGACACCGGGAAGCGCGCGCCGTCGTTCTACCTCCTGTCCGGGAGCATCGTCTGCCTGCTCGCCACCGACTCGGCTTACAACCTGGCCCTGCTCAAGGGCACCTACAACCACAGCCAGCTGATCTACGACCTCGGCTGGATGCTCTACTACATCCTCTGGGGCGCCGCGGCCCTGCACCCCTCGATGCGCGTCCTCGAGGAGCCGGCGCAGGGCTCCCGGCCGCGCCTCACCTGGGCCCGCCTCTCGCTGCTTGGCGCTGCCTGCCTGATCGCGCCCTCGATCCGGTTCTTCCAGTCGATCCAGAACACCGACGTCCTCGTCTTGATCGTCGCCTCCGCGGTGCTCTTCCTCCTCGTCGTGACGAGGATGGCGGGGCTCGTCCGCCAGGAGGAGCGCATCGTCTCGCGGGAGCGCACGCTCCGGGTGGCAGGCGCCGAACTGGTCGGCGCGGCCGGCCACGATCAGATCTACGAAGCCGCAATCGCCGGCGTTCAGCGGCTGCTCGGAGAAGACGTCTGCGTCCACCTTGCGCTCCTCGGCGATTCGGGGCCGGCCGTCGTCGCGTCCTCGCACGACAGCGACTGGCCGCTCTCGGAGCCGACCTTCACGTGGCTCCGAGAGCATTCGACTGACGTTCGGATTCCGTACCACGACGTTCCGCGGGAGGTTCGCACCGAGCTTCAGCTCGAGGGCGGCCACACCGTCCTGATCGCCGGGCTCTCGACGCGTGCCGAGGTCCGTGGCTTGCTGCTCGCGAACTCTACGAGCGAGGTGTCGGAGGAAGTCGCGAACTCGTTCCAGGCGCTCGGGCTCCAGGTCTCGCTGGCCGTTGAAGGCGCGTCGCTCGCCGCCGACCTTCACCGCCGGCAGAGTGAAGCGCGCTTCCGGTCGCTCGTGGCGCATTCGAGCGACCTGATCACCGTTCTGGACGCCGAGGGCGTCGTGACCTACCAGAGCCCCTCCGTGGAGCGAGTCCTCGGGTACTCGGTCGAGGAGATCGAGGGCACGCGCTTCGACCGGCTCCTGAGCGAGGCCGACCGGCCGCGCCTTCAGCGGCTCATCGCAGGCGACGGCGCCGGTAGCGGAGAGGCGCACACGCTGGAGTGCTCGCTCACACGGCAGGACGGCGCCACGCTGCTGTTCGAGGTCCAGCACACCGACCTGCTCGGCGACGAGCACGTTCAGGGCATCGTGCTGAACAGCCGCGACGTGAGCGAGCGGAAGGAGTTCGAGGAGCAGCTCGCCCACCAGGCCTTCCACGACCCGGTCACGAACCTCGCCAACCGAGCGCTCTTCTCCGATCGCGTCGAGCACGCGCTGATGCGCTCGCAACGCGGGTTCCCGGACATCGCGGTCGTCTTCATCGACCTCGACGACTTCAAGACCGTCAACGACAGCCTCGGCCACGCGGCCGGCGACCAGGTCCTCCAGGAAGTCGCCCGCCGGCTGCGGATCGCTGTTCGCCCGACCGACACCGTCGCCCGATTCGGCGGGGACGAGTTCGCGGTGCTGCTCGAAACCGTCACCGACTCCTCGGAAGCAGCCGACGCCGCGGCCCGGATCCTGCATGCGCTCGAGATCCCGTACGAGATCGACGGCAAGCAGGTCTTCCCCCGGGCGAGCCTAGGCATCTGCCTCGTCAACCGTGAGGAGGAGGCACCGGAAGCGGCCGAGCTGCTGCGGAACGCCGACGTCGCCATGTACATGGCCAAGCGCGACAGCAAGGGCAGCTACCGGGTGTTCGAGCCCGCGATGCACGAGCGGGTGGTCGAGCGCCTCGAGCTGCGCGCCGAGCTGCAGCAGGCGATCGACGCGGCTCAGCTCGAGCTGCACTACCAGCCCGTGGTGCGCCTCGGGGGGCACGAGATCCTCGGCGTCGAGGCGCTGCTCCGCTGGAACCACCCGACGCGGGGCGTGATCGCGCCCAACCAGTTCATCCCGCTCGCCGAGGAGACCGGTCTCATCATCTCGATGGGTCGCTGGGTCTTGAACGAGGCCTGCCGCGAGGGCTTCGAGCTCCAGAAACGGTTCGATCGCAAGGAGCCGCTCGGGATCAGCGTCAACCTCTCGGTCCGGCAGCTCCAGTCCGACTCGATCATCTCGGACGTGCGCGACGCGCTGAAGACGAGCGGGTTGCCCCCTGCGTCGCTCGTGCTCGAGATCACCGAGTCCGTGATGCTGGCCGACACCGATTTCGCAGTTGAGCGGCTGCGCGAGCTGAAGGCACTCGGTGTTCGGCTCGCGATGGACGATTTCGGCACGGGCTACTCGTCGTTGAGCTACCTGAGCCGTTTCCCGGTCGACATCCTCAAGATGGACCGCTCGTTCGTCGGCTCCGGGGAGAACGTCGCGCTTCAGTCGGCGATCATCGCCCTGGGCGCGAGCCTCGACCTCGACGTCGTCGCCGAGGGCATCGAGCTGCCAGAGCAGGAGCGCTCGCTGCACGACCTCGGCTGCGAGATCGGTCAGGGCTTCCTCTTTGCGCGCCCGATGCCGAGCTCGGATCTCGCCGCGTATCTCGCAGGCCGGCCGGAGTGGTCCGACCTCGACGCGGCGACCAATGCAGCATAGTCACGAGGCGCTCGACCGACCCGGCGGGTTCGAACGGGCACGATTGCTCGCGCCGCTGCGGCACCGCGACTTCCGGGTGCTCTGGAGCGGCATGGCGGTCTCGCTCGTCGGCGACGGCATCTTCCTGATCGCGATCGCCTGGGAGACCTACGTGCTCTGGAACGCCCCGGCGGCCCTTTCGATCGTAGGGATCGGTATGACGGTGCCGACGGTTGCCTTCCTCCTGCTCGGTGGGGTGCTGAGCGACCGGCACGACCGCCGTTTGCTGATGCTCTGGTCGGACGTCGTTCGCGCCGTCGCGGTGGCGTGCCTGGCGGGGCTCGTGCTCGCGAGTGCCCTCAAGCTCTGGGAGCTCGTCGCACTCGTGGCGCTCTACGGCTGTGGCACCGCGTTCTTCATCCCCGCCTTCGAAGCCGTCGTTCCGGACCTGCTGCCCGCGAAGGACCTTGCCGCAGCGAACTCGCTCGACCAGTTCGTTCGCCCGATCGCGCTCCGTCTCCTCGGCCCGCTGCTCGGCGGCTGGCTCGTGGCAGCCGGGGCAGGGCTCGCGTTCACCGTCGACGCCGTCTCGTTCGGAGCCTCGGCCCTGGCGGTCCTTGCGATACGACCGCCCCAGCGGCACGCGACGGAGCACGCGTCGCACCGCGCGGCGATGCGCGAAGGTCTGTCGTTCATCAAGAAGCGCGTGTGGCTCTGGGGGACGCTCGTCGCCGCAGCGGCGGCCTACCTGGTCTTCCTCGGCCCGAGCGAGGTGCTTCTCCCGTACATGATCAAGAATGAGCTGCACGCCTCCGCGCGCGACCTCGGCCTCGTCTTTGCAGCGGGCGGCGTCGGCGCCGTCGGAGCTGCCCTCTGGATGGGACAGCGCGGCCACCCTCGCCGCGACATCGGCGTCATGTATCTGACGTGGACACTCGCAACCGTGGCGATCGCCGGCTACGGCCTCGCGACGGCGGCCTGGCAGCTGATGGTCGCGTGCCTGGTCTTCAACGCGCTGGAGACCGCGGGCACGATCGTCTGGGCAACCGTGAAGCAGCGCCACGTGCCGAGCGGGATGCTCGGGCGGGTCTCCAGCCTCGACTGGCTGATCTCGATCGGGCTGCTACCGATCTCCTTCGCCTTGACGGCTCCCGTGGCGGGGCTCGTGGGCGTTCGCGCGACGCTGATCGGGGCAGGCCTCGTCGGAGCTGTGATCACGCTCGGCGCGCTGTTCCTGCCCGGGATGCGCGACATCGAGAGCTCCGCGGGCCGGAAGATCGAGCCGCGGCGCGGCTACACTGTCCCCCGCGCGGGGCTATAGCTCAGCTGGGAGAGCGCCTGGATCGCACCCAGGAGGTCGCCGGTTCGAGTCCGGCTAGCTCCACTCCCTTCGGAAGTCCGCTCGCGCTTCGCGCGAGCATGATGACTTCCGAAGGATCATCTCCTGTCGGCAAGCCCGGTCGAGCCGCGGCCGCACATGTCGGCCGCGTCGGCATGTGTTACAGATTTGGTGCGAAATGCTCTTGACAAGAAAGGGTGTCCGACACCGTTTTTTCGTCTGTAAACCTTCGGGACAGCGGAGCGGCGCCGCTTCTCAGTTGACACGCCCAAGACGCCTCTCTAGGGTGGCGCGCGATAGACGAAGGTAGATCGCGCCGAATCATGCGAGGGCAGGCGGAGGAGAGGGTTCATGGTGTTCCTGCGCCGGATTCTTGGTTCAGCCCGGCTGACGGCTGGGGCGGTTGTAGCGGTAGTTGGCCTTGTGGCTCTCGTGCTGGCGGGTGCCGGCGCGGCCCGCGACCAGGGCAATCACGCTCGGCTGCCGAAAATTTTCCGCTCCACACTGACCCGTGCCCAGGCGGCGCGGCTTGCGCGTGACGCGAACCAGCGCGTCATCGTCCTGTTCCGCAACCAGTACCCCGAGCTGCGACGCGCTTCGGCAGCTCGGCGCGCGCGCATCGCCTCGGCGCAGAGCTCGATCACAGCCGAGCTCGCGAGGCTGAAGGCTCCGCGCGTGCACGCGTACAAGTTCGTGAACGCGATCTCGGCCACGATGTCCAAGGCTGAGGTCAGTCGCCTGCGGAGCGATCCGGCCGTGCGAGCGGTCGTTCCGGACACGCTCGTGCGGGCGCCTGTCTCCACGCCTCAGCTCGTGGCGGTCCCTTCGAAGAGCCTGCATGCTGCCTCCGGGACACCGGGCGAGGCATGT
>Ga0307282_10000156_pt1 | contig 19546 bp, 19 predicted proteins | sample ER_DNA_121_FD_194475 | JGI IMG/M metagenome (GOLD analysis project Ga0307282, IMG submission 194475) | Bulk soil microbial communities from the East River watershed near Crested Butte, Colorado, United States - ER_DNA_121 | ecosystem: Environmental > Terrestrial > Soil > Floodplain | place...
GAGCTGATGGCATTCGACGAGGGAGCGGGCCGTCTCGGCGAGATCGCTCTCGTGGACGGCTCGTCGCCGGTGGGACAGAGCGGGCTCGTCTTCGGAGACGTCCTGCTGGACGAGAACGCGGCCGCCCACATCGCGTGGGGGCAGGCCTACGAGGTGAGCGTGCCGGACCTGCCAGAGGACCGCGCCGAGCGCGAGCGGCTCGGCTTCAACATGTCGAACGTCCACCAGGACGCGATGATCGGGAGCCCTGAGGTGAGCGTCAGCGGGATCGAAGCGGGCGGCGCCTCGGTGCCGATCATGCAGAACGACGTCTGGGTTCTGAGCTAGCTGCGATCTCGCTGAGCTGCTCGACAGCGAAGCGAAGCTCGTCGTCGGTGTTGAAGAAGTGCGGGCCCAGCCTGATGCCGGTCTCGGGCCTGAAGTCGCAGATGATCTCGCGCGCCTCGAGCTCGCGGTGCACGGCCTCGAGGTCGGGGGTGCGCGCGACCACGGTGCCGCCGCGCCGCTCGGGCTCGCGCGGGCTGAGGACCTCGAAGCCTGCCGTGTCGAGTAGCTCGATCAGGAGCGTGGTCTGGGCCAGCGACCGTTCACGGATCCGCTCGACGCCGACTTTCTCGACGATGTCGTAGCCGGCGGTCGCGGCGTAAAGAGCGGGCACGTTCGGCGTCCCCGTCAGAAACCGTGCGGCACCCGTCGCGTAGACCTGCTCGGCCTCGAAAGCGAATGGGCGTGCATGGGCCTGCCAGCCTGTGAACGTGGGCTCCAGTTGCTCGGCCAGGTCGGGCCGGATGTAGAGCCACCCCGCCCCCGGTCCCCCGCAGAGCCACTTGACGCTGCCGCCGACCGCGAAGTCGACGCCGAGCTTCCAGACGTCGAGCGGCACCGAGCCGACCGATTGGTAGGCATCGAGGACGACGAGCGCGCCGACCTCGTGCGCGCGCTCGACGATCGCCTCGGCGTCCTGGATCTCGCCCGTCCCGTAGAGGACGTGGCTGACCGGCACGAGGAGGGTCCTGTCGTCCAGGGCTTCGAGCACGGCGGCGGCGTCCGCGACGATCTCGACCTCGGCGCCCCGGCGCCGTTGGGCCTGGTACAGGTAGCGGACCGAGGGGAACTCACCCTCGCCGTAGACCACTCGATTGCGAGCGGGCTCGAACTCGAAGCAGGACAGGATCATCGCCTGGGCGACCGCGACGTTCTGGTGCATCACGGTCGAGCCTGCGGGCGCGCCGATGATCCGTCCGATCTGGTCGCCGACGGTCATCGAGGTCTCCCACCAGCCTTCGCCCCAGGCGCGGACGCCTCGCTCCCGCCACTCGCGGGCGTAACGGAGCAGGTTCTCCTCCGCCGCCGCGGGCATCGCGCCGAGCGAATGGTTGATCAGGTAGGTCGTGTGCTCGAGGATCGGGAAGCGGCTGCGGTAGCTCTCGAGCGGCTGCACGGCAGGCGCAAGTCTAAGGTTGGAGGGTTTGGCGGAACGGTGCTCGTCGCCGGGGTGCGATGCTCGTTTCCTGGGGAGGACGCAGGGAGCGTCCATATCCGTAGATATGGGCGCGACTGAGGACGCTGCCAGGGGCGAGCAGCGCGGCCCGGAGGCACAGACTCTGTTTCGCCAAACCCTCCTATCCCTCGATCGGGGGATCCTGTGCGGCTGCAACCAAACGGGGGATGTAGCCGGGTCCGGCCCACCGTAGGTTGGGCCTGGATAGGGACGCGATCAAGCGGCTCCGCGCGGGTGCGGAAGAGGGAGAAGGTCAGTGTTGACGAGGAAACACCGCCGCTGCGGCCAGGGCCGCTCCGGCCTGCAGCCGAGTGGGCTCTGGGGGCCGCGGCCCCCGGCGAGCGGAGGGCGCTCACGGGCTGTCATCGCGGCGCTGATCGCGCTGCTCGCGGTCGCCGTCCCGCTCGTCGCCTCCGCGAGCGGCGGCTGGACGGCCCAGTCCGCCGGGACGAGCTACATGGCGCCGGAACTGATCCAGGCAGCCGCGCAAACTCCCAACGCCAATGTTCCCGTCATCGTCACCAGCACCGACGGAACCGCAGCGGCCGCCCGTGTCGTGAGCGACGCTTTCGGAACCGCCAAGGTGGTCTCCCCGAGCGGCCGACTGGACTTCGTCGACGGCGTCGCGGTGAGGATGCCTGCGGACCGGCTGGACGAGGTCGCGGCTCACCCGGGCGTGACGGTCACGCCGGACGCGCCGATGATCGGCGACGCCGTTCCGTTGACCAAGGAGACGTCGAAGACCTACCGCGACCCCGGGCCGAACTGGCTCAATTCCTGCGGCTGTGACCAGCTCGTCCGCCGTTACCGCGGCGTCCAGCCCGCGGCGATCGCGATCGTCGACTCCGGCATCGACCAGTCGCGTCCGGATTTCGCGGGACGAATCGCGGCCTCCGTCGACCTAGCCTCTCTCGGCCCGAACAGCCCTGGAGACGGCTACGGCCACGGCACCTTCGTGGCAGGCATTGCGGCCGGCGGCGCTCGCGAGCACCCTGGAGTCGCGCCGACCGCGCCGCTCGTCTCGCTGGACGTCATGAACGACCAGGGGGTCGCGCGCACCAGCGACGTGATCCGGGCAGCGCAATGGATCGTCGCCAACAAGCAGCGCTACGGGATCGGTGTCGCGAACTTCTCGTTGCACGCCGGCGGCACGAGCAGCTTCCGCTACGACCCGCTCGACAAGGCGATCGAGAAGCTCTGGTTCTCGGGCGTCGTCGTCGTCACCTCGGCCGGAAACTACGGCTTGGCGACCGGCGCCAGCGGTGTGCCGACCGCGCCTGCGAACGATCCCTTCGCGCTGACCGTCGGTGCTCTCGATCCGAAGGGCTCGCCGCGGAATGTGGGAGATCTCGCACCGTGGTGGTCCGCCTACGGGTATACGCCCGACGGTTTCGCAAAGCCCGAGCTCGGTGCTCCCGGCCGCAACCTGATCGGTCCCGTCCCGCCCGGCTCCACGCTCGCGATCGAGCGGCCGAACCAGCTCGTTGCGCCCGACTACATCAAGTTGTCTGGCACCTCGTTCTCCGCAGCCGTAGTAACGGGGATCGCCGCCTACGTTCGCGGCATCCATCCCGACTGGACGCCCGATCAGGTCAAGGGTGCGCTGATGGCAAACGCCAACACGGTGCCGAAGTCACCGCCGCTCTCCGCCGGCCTCGGCGCGGTCGACGCGAAGGGCGCAGCAGGCGACAGGAGCCCCCCGACCGCAAACCTGGCTCTCGACCGCTTCGTCGTCACCGGTCAAGGAGATTCCGTGCCGACGTTCGACGCCGCCGCGTGGCTGGCGGCCGCGAAGGCCGATCCGAACTGGGACGCCGACGCCTGGACGGCGGGCGGCTGGAGCCGGAACCAGAACAAGGCGGCCGTCAGCTGGTCCGATGTCTCTTGGAGCGACGTTTCCTGGAGCGATGTGTCCTGGAGCGATGTCTCCTGGAGCGACGTGTCCTGGAGTGACGTCGCCTGGAGCGACTCGGGTCTGGAAGACGCCGCGCTCGGCGACGTCGACTAGGGCTGCTCTCTGGCTGCGGCCGTAGGCGGCTGCTGAATCGGCCGCGGCGGCGGCTTCGAGTCGACGAGCACCGCGGCGGCGAGCAGGATCGCCATCCCGACCGCGCTCTCGCCGGCGAGGCTTCGCGGGAGCCGCGAGAGAATCGGGCCCCCGCGTCCCTGCTCGAGCGCCGGCCGCGCGACGAAGTGATGCACCGCGCCCCAGGTCAGCGCCAGCGAGACGAGGCCGAGCTTGACGAGCAGGACGCGTCCGTAGCCGAAGTTCCAGAGATCGCTCAGCTGCGGCAACCGCACGATGCTGAGGTAGACCCCGGCGCAGAGGACGATCGCGACCAGGCCGCCGGCATAACGCGAGAAACGGAGGAACGCCAGGCGACGCAGCTCGGGCGCCTTCGGCCAGATCACGAAGGCGAGCTGCACGAGCCCTCCGATCCACAGCGCAGCTGCTGAGAGGTGCGCCCAGTCGGCCAGCTCCGAGCGCCAGGACGAGCCGGGGTCGACCGCGGAATGGCCGGACAGGGAGAGACCAGAGGCAAACCCGAGCCCGAGCACCAGCGCGGGCCAGAGCAGGAAACGCCGGTCCGTCAGCCACGCGAGGAACAGAAACGCGGCCACGAGCGCATATCCGAGAGTCATTGCGATGAAGGCGGTGCCGAAGCGCGTGCCCGCGATCGAGGAGAGATCGCCGTAGAGCAGCCTGCCGAAGGGCAGCTGCAAGGCGTCCTCCGCCCGCAGGATGAACGCGATGATCCCGACCTCAAGAGTCGCGACCGCGCCGATTCCGGTGATCGCGTAGAAGCGGCGGCTCGCAGCCGCCGGCAGCTCGCCGCGACCGAGCAACAGCCGGAAGGCGATGCCTCCCAGCAGCAGCGCAAGCGAGAGGAAGTACGCCCAGCGGACGATGTGCTCGGTTGTCGTCGGCCCCGAAGAGCCATAGGCCTCCGTCGGCGGTGGCGCGTTCGCGCGTACGCCGAAGGTGAACACACCGGAGACGACGTGGCCGTCCAGCGAGAGCACGTGCCACCGAACCGTGTACGCCCCCCGCGGCAGTCGCTTGACCGGCACTCGGACGACTGCCCCCGACGCACGTGTCGTGCCGGAAAGCAGCTTGCCGTAGGCGTTCTTGACCTCGATCCCGTTCGGCTCGGCCTGAACCGACTGGTCGAAGCGGAGCACGATCGCCCGCGGCGGCGTTTGCAGTCGCTCGCGGTACTTGGGCGAGTTCTTGTCGAGGTTCGCGTGCGCGAAAGCCGAGGCCGGAAAAACCAGGGCGCCAACAGTGGCCGCAATCATTCCCGAGCGGAGCGACGGGAGATACCAGCCCCGCGGAAAATGCAAAGCATTTTTCGCGGAGATCATCGATGCTGCTCTCCTGCTCGCGGCGACAGGTGGCCGAAGATCGGCGCCACGTCTCGATCCGAGAAGAGGAAGACGGAGGTGACGACGAAGACGAGCGCGAACCCGGTCCGAAGCACGACCGACCCGGGGCGAAATGCGCGGAAGAACGGGAAAAGCGCTCCGATCAGGCACGTCCAGCCGATCGCGTGGTGCAGGAACGCCGACCGAGCGTAGAACCAGCCGTTCTGCTCGTGCAGCAGGATCGCGGACGACGAGACCACGAACGCTCCCGCCGTGGTCAGGGACCAATAGGGGCTATGCAGCTTGTCGCGCGCGAGGCCGAGCTCCGCCGCGCCCGCCAGCATCATCGCCTGGGCCCAGGAGCCGTGAGCGAGCATGTGAATCGTCGAGTTGGTGTAGAAGGTCATCACCGGCCACATCAGCAGGCCCATCAGGAACAGGAACGACGGCCAGAGGTAGCCGCGCCAGGGCCGCCGCCGCCAGACCTTCGTGCCCACCACCGCCTCGGCGAGCAGCAGCAGCCCGATGATCAGGAAGCCGGTGGCGAACCACCAATGGACGAACTCAGCGTGAGGGAGCATCCTCCGCCTCTTCGAGATCTTCGATCAGGCCCGGCGCGAGCAGAACGGCGAAGCCGAGCCCGACCAGGATCACGTAGAGCGGCGGCTCGGAGAGCAGCCACCAGAACCCCTGTCCATGGGGATGCAGGATCGTCAGCCGATAGGGCTGGACGAAGGCCCAGACCACGCCTGCCAGCATGGTCGCCGGACCGGTGAGCCAAATTGCCGCGGCACGCAGCGATCGCCTTCGCGATTGCGCCGCCGCCGCCTCGGTTGCGAAGTGGGATTCCACCATTCCTCCCGCAGGGTCGACGCCGGAACGAGCCCGCGGGCGGTCGCGCGCGGGCTAGGCGAGTGCGGGGGGCGGTCTGCTCTCGAAAGCGAGACCGAAAAGGCGGCGCGGTGCTACGCCCGCGTCTGGAGCGCGGGCCGCGGGCCGCGCCGTGGCCGGCCGGGTGACCCGTCGCGCGTGGGCAACAGCGGCCTCCGCGAACCGCTCGTAGTCGGACAGCCAGCCGGCGACGACGCCCCAAAGAACGGCGACCAGGACGGCGAGCACCGCGAAGACGGGCAGAGCGGAGCTGTGGAGCCACGGATCGAGCAGCGCCCAGCGCCCCGTGGAGAGCTGCTCCGCGTCGGTCTGAAGGAGATAGAAGATCGCGGTGACGACGAACGACGCCAGCCAGAGACGGGGCGTAAGGACGACCCGAACCCTCGGAGCCCGTTGCGGGCTGGAGCCGACGGCGGCCAGCAGCCGGCGTGCCGCCCGCGCAGCCGCATGTGCGCGGGCGAATCGCCACGCGAGACGCGCCAGGAGCAGCGCGATCGCAACCTTGACCCCAGCAAGCAGGAACGGGTAGTAGTCCGCGCCCGCGTATCCGGGTGCCGCGACGTGGCGGCCGACATCAAGCCGATGAGTCAGGCTGCGGCCGGCGAGCTCGGCGACCAGCGCCAAGAGGCCGAAGGCGAGCCCCGACAGAAGGCGCTGGTGACGTCGCGCCCGATCCATCGTTAGAGGGTACTCCGTTGGAGCAGCCTGACGAAACGGGGGTCGGCTACCCGAGCGTGGTCAGGAGCCAGCCGCCCGGGGCCGAGCCGTCGAACCCGAGCAGCAGCACGCGCTGCCAGCGACCGAGGCAGAGCTCGGCGTTGCGATAGGGGATCTGCTCCGTCCGCGGCCCGATCAGGAAGCGGACGAGCCGCTCCCGCTCGGCGAGCTCGAGCGGGACAAGTCGCTCGAGCAAGTCCTCGAGGTCCTCGAAAAAGCCGGTCTCGCGCTCGTTGACGCGCACGATTCCGGTCTCGTCCGCCGGCGAGACGTACGCGATCCCGTCGGTCTGGCCGTTCTGCGCCAGCTCGTGCGCGAGGTCGTTGGTGATGTCGACAACGGTCAGGGACGGCAGCGCGCACGCGATCGAGAATGGAATCTCGACCGAGGTCACGCGACTACTTCCCTTGGCAGCCGGAAGTGGACGTCCTCGCGGGCGACCTCGACCTCGACCAGCTCGTCGTAGCCGGCTTCGGCTAGCTGCGTCACAACTGCCTGAACCAGTTCCTCGGGGGTCGAGGCGCCCGCCGTCAGCCCGACCGTGTCGTGCCCGTCGAGCAGCAGGCGGTCGAGCTCGCCCTCGCCGTTGATCAACGCGGCCTCCGAGCCGTGCAAACGTGCGACTTCGACGAGCCGCTGGGCATTGGAGCTCGTCTCCGAGCCGATCACGAGGATGATCCCGGCGCCCTCCTTGACCATTTCCTTGACCGCGTCCTGGCGGTTCTGGGTCGCGTAGCAGATGTCGTCTGCAGCCGGGCGCTTGAGATCGCCGAAGCGGTCTGCGAGCGCGTCGACGGTCGAGGCGACGTCGTCGAGCGAGAGGGTCGTCTGGGTGACCACTGCGATCGGCTTGCCCTTGGGGTCGAGCTTCGCCGCGTCCTCCGCCGACTCGATCACGACGGTCGACTCCGGCCGCTCGCCACGCGTCCCGATCACCTCGACGTGGTCGGCGTGGCCGACGAGCGCCACGAGATGCCCACTGTCCGCGTACCGCCGGGCTTCGGCATGCACCTTCGAAACGAGCGGGCAGACCGCGTCGACGACCCGCAGCCCCCGCTGCTCCGCGCTCTCCTTGACGGCCGGGGCGACACCGTGGGCGGACAGGACGCAGATCTCGCCAGGCGGGATCTCGTCCTCGTGCTCGACGAAGACGGCCCCGAGCCCCTCGAGATGGCGGACCACATGCTCGTTGTGGACGATCTGGTGACGAACGTAGACCGGCGGCCCGTGCTGTTCCAGCAGCCGCTCGACGATCTCGATCGCACGATCGACGCCGGCACAAAACGACCGCGGAGCCGCGAGCAGGACCCGGTTGCTCATGCCAGGGCCTCGAGCTGCTTCAGCGCTATACGCGCGTCGCGGGCGGCACGTGCGGTTTTCAACGGTGAGCGCAGGAAACCGCCGAGCAGGCCGGGGTAGTTCACGTCGCCGTTCAGCTTCGCGCCTTTCGCGAGGCCGGCGAGCTCGCGGTCGGGGGTGTCGCTGATCGCGCGGATGCAGCCGGCCAGCTTCCCCGCGCGAGCAAGCGGGCCTGACTCCATGTCGACCGCGTCAGCCCCGCTCGAGCGGTGAAGCCGGGCGCGCTCCTCGGGGTGGTCGATGATCCGGCTGGCTCCGAGAATCGTCCCGGGCCGCCCCGAGGCGATCCCGAGAGGCGGGCCTTCCCAGAGAACCTCGCCCTGCTCGTCGACGACGCGGGTCGCATCGATCACGGTGCCGATCTCGAGACCGGGCCGAAGCGCGCCGGCGATCCCGAAGGAGACGAGCCGCCGTCCCTCGGCGGGGATCCCGCGCGAAGCGCCGAGCCCGACCCGCAAGGTCGGCCCAAGCCGCTTCGCGATCCGCTCCTCGACGCTCATCGCGCAGGCATAGATCAGCCTGTCAGCGTCCAAGCCATGCTCCGGACGCCTTCCTTGAGGCTGTCGGCCGCCACCAGCGCCGCGGACGGCTCGAAGCCGGAGTGGATCCCGCAGTGCTCGCAGCGGGCGTCGTTGCCGGGGCCGTAGTCCTCCCACTCGATCCCCTCGAGCAGGGCGTCGTAGGTTGGAAAGATGCCGTCGGTGAGCAGGTAGCACGGGCCCTTCCACCCGTACGGGTTGCGGGTGATCGAGCCCCACGGCGCGCAGGCCAGCTGGCGCTCGCCGGCGAGGAACTCCTGGTAGACGGGGCTCGCCAGCCAGCGGTAGCCGTTCTTCTTCGCCGCGGCCTTGATGATCCGGAACTTCTGCTCGTGCTCCGCCCTGGTCATCGTCAGGTTCGGGTCTATCTGCGAGTACTGGTAGCCCGGCGCGACGAGCATGCCGTCGATTCCGACCTCGTTCGTCAGGTAATCCATCATCTGGAGCACGTCCTCGACCTTGGTCTCCTTGAAGACGGTGGTGTTCGTGGTCACGCGGAAGCCGCCCGAGCGCGCCGCCTTGATTGCGTCGACGGCCGCGTCCCAGAGGCCCGGGTAGTCGCAGATGTAGTCGTGGATCTCGCGCATGCCGTCGAGGTGGACGACGAACGTCAGCCGCAGGTTCGGCTCGAAGACGTCGAGGAACTCCTCCAGCTTGAGCGCGTTCGTGCAGAGCTCGATGTTCTTCTGCATCTCGAGCATCCCGGCGACGACGTCCTCGATCCCCTTGAAGACGAGCGGCTCGCCGCCGCAGATCGAGACGACGGGGGCCGGGCACTGGACGCCGGCGTCGATGCACTCCTCGACCGAGAGCCGGGCCTTGTTCGACTCGTACTCGCGGATCTTCCCGCAGCCGATGCACGCGATGTTGCACGCCAGCGTCGGCTCGAGCATCAGCACGAGCGGGAAGCGCGCGCCGGCGCGCTTCTGCTTGGCGACGTAGCTGCCGATCTGGATCGTCGAGCGAAGTGGGAATTTCATGCGGCGAGCCTTTCTCGTAGACGACCTAGGGCCATGAGCGGGAAGTGCAGACGGTAGAGGTGATAGCGGATCATGAAGTCAAGTGGGAAGCCGGTTCCTGTGAAGTGCTCTTCGTCCCAGTCTCCATTGGATCGCTGTCCTGCGCAAAGCCAATCAGCCGCGCGCTCGGCCTGCTTCGATTCGGCCTCGCCCGCCGCGACGTAGCCTAATAGCGCCCAGGCCGTCTGCGACGCCGTCGGGTTGCCGCGACCTCGCCAGGTCGGCTCAGCGTAGGAGCGGATGTCCTCGCCGAAGCCGCCATCCGCTTGCTGGACGCCGTTCAGCCAGTCGACAGCGCGGCGCATGGGGCGGTCGTCGGGCGGAACGCCGCAGGCCACCAGCGCCGGCAGCGCAGCACCGGTCCCGTAGACGTGGTTGACCCCCCAGCGCCCGAACCACGAGCCGTCGCTCTCCTGCTCGGCCAACAGCCAATCGAGGCCGCGCTCCACCTCCTGCGTGTACCCAGCCTCGGGGGCAAGCACCTCGAGCGCGTGCGCGGTCACGTCCGCGGTCGGCTCGTCGGTGACCTTGCCGAAGTCACAGAACGGCAGTTTGTAGAGCCAGTGCGCCTCGTTGTCGACATCGAAGGCGCCCCAGCCGCCGCTGCGCGACTGCATGCCCGCCGTCCAGGCCAGCCCGCGATCGACCGCGTCACCACCGAGGTCGAGCCCCCGCAGCGCCAGCGCGACGACGGCCGTGTCGTCGACGTCGGGGTAGAGGTCGTTGTCGAACTCGAAGGCCCAGCCGCCCGGAGGCAGCTCGGGTTTGCGGATCGACCAGTCACCCCGGACCGAGATCTCCTCGCCGACGAGCCATTCGCCCGCTCGGCGAAGTTGTGGGTGCGTCGGCGATACACCCGTGTCGAGGAGCGCGATCACGGCGAGCGCGGTGTCCCACACAGGTGACTGGCAGGCTTCAGGCCGAAGGCGGTCGCCCTCGTCGATCGTGAAGCCGCGCCAGCCCTCGACGGCGGCGCGCAAGGTCTCGTCCTCGAAGCCGTAGCCGAGCGCCGCCAGCATGATCATCGACCACACCCACGGGGGCTGGATCCCGCCCCAGGAGCCGTCGGCCTCCTGACGGTCCCGGACCCAGCGCTCGGCGGTTGCGAAGGCGACGCGACGGACGGGGCCGGGTCGCGGCGGCGGCTTCGTCCTCCCCGGCCGCGCCCCGATCTCGCGCAGTTCGATCGGTGCGTGCCGTACTGGCCGCAGTGCCTGGACGACGGAGAGCGGCACGACCGTCTGCCGCGCCCAACAGGAGAACGTGTAGACGGAAAACGGCCCGTCCGGCGGCAACAGGATCACCTCGGGGGGCATCCGGGCCACCCACTGCCACGGCCAGTGCCCGAGCAGAGCCAGGAAGCATTTGGTGAAGACGCGCGCGCGAGGCACGCCGCCGGCGTTGCGGATGAAGTGGCGGGCCCGCTCGCCCGGATCGGCACCCGCCAGCTTTAAGGCCGCGTAGGCCTCGATCGTCGTCGAGAGGTCGCCCGGCCCTTCGAACCAGATCGCCCAGGTCCCGTCCTCGCGCTGCCGGGCAAGCAGCTCGTTCGCGATCTTGCGGTCGAGCTCGGGCGTGCGCATGCCGAGGAAGTGATGCCAGAAGAGGTGCTGCGCGATCATCGTCGCGTTCGACTCGAGCTCGCCGACCCACCAGCCGTCTGGGTGCTGGAGCTCGAGCAGGCGCGCTGTCGCTCGCTCCACAGCTAGGTCAAGAGTCGCCTCGGTTTTTTCCGGCGCAATCGTCACGCTGCTACCCTGGTTGTCACATCGGACAACAGACTCGCGGCCGCCCGGCCGCTGCGCACGGCGCTCTCCATCGTCGGCGGCCAGGGGGCCGCCAGCCAGGCGCCCGCGAGCGCGAGCCCTTCGCGCACCGCGTTCGGCCGATCCGTGTCCGGCCGCACGGCGATCGTCGCCTCCGGCTCCCTGCTGACCCGCGACCAGAGCACCTCGGCGGCTCCTAGCCGCTCGGTCAGCTGAGCGGCGATCAGGTCGACGAGCTCGCGGCCGCGGATCTCGAGGAGCTCGGGCGCCGCGCTCGAGACCACAGTCAGATACTGGCCTTGGGCGGGCTCGTGCCCGGTCAGCGCGCCCCGATCGAACACCCAGTGGGCGTGGCTGTCCAGCAGCGCAGCCATCGGCCGGCGCAGGATGACCCGGTCGAAGAGGAGGTGGACGCTGACGATCGGCGAGTAGTCGAAGGCCCATTCTTCGTCGAGAAGTCGCGCAGCCTCGTCGGGCGGGAGGGCGAGGACGACGGCGTCGGCGTCCAGCTCGCCGAGGTCGTCCACCCGCACGCCGGTCTGCACGTCGACGCCGGCGGCGTCGAGCGCTCGCGCGCCTGCTTCGCCGTGCATCTCCCCGAGCGGCGCCGCCGGCAGGACGAGATCGCTCGCCGCTCGGCCCGACCGCAGCGCCCGCGAGACCGTGAAGCAAGCAGTCCCGGCGTCGACCTCATCCGTTCGGAGATTGAGACCGGGCCGGACGAAGACCTCCCAGAAGCGCTCGATCGCGAGCTCGCTCTGTCCGTGGCGGCGCAGAAAGACGCCGAAGGTCTCGAGTTCCTCCGGCTCGAGCCTCGACCAGCGGGCGAGCAGCGCGCCGATGCGGAGCCGGTCGCGAAGAGGCAGATGCCGGTAGCGAAGGAGCGGAGCGAGCCCGTAGCCGATCGTCGCCTCGCGGCCTTGCTCGTCGATCACCGCGAGCTCGAGCGGCAGCCGTTTGACCTCGCCGGCACTGCCCACCCGCTCGAGGAAGCGCAGATACTCGTCGAAACAGCCGAGAGCGATGTGCTGGCCGTTGTCGGGCGGCGGCTTCGGGTCGCCCTCGCGCTCGGGGAGCGTCTGCACCTTGCCGCCGAGTGTTGGACGAGCCTCGAGCAGCCGCACATCGTGGCCGGCATCCGCCAGGTCGAGCGCGGCCGCGAGGCCGGCGAGACCGCCACCAACCACAACAACCTTCATCGCGCCAGCGCGGCCCCGACCACGCGCAGCTTGGCGACGGGCGAGAGCGACGGCGGCCCGTCGAAGACGTCGAAACCGTCGGCCTCGATTCGGTCGAGCGTCGAGCTGTAGAGACCGGCGAAGGTCCCGACGCAGGCTCCGCTGCGCCGGTCGAGGTGGTCGAGCAGGGTCAGTCCTTCGGCGAGGTGGGCTCGCGCCCGAGCCGCCTGAAAGGCCATCAGCTCGCGCCACTGCGGGGTCGCGAGCCCCGCGGAGATGTCGGCCTCGCCGACCCGGTAACGCTCGAGCTCGTCCTGCGGCAGGTAGACACGTCCGAGCCCCCAGTCCTCGGCGACGTCCCGGATGATGTTGATCAGCTGCAGTGCGATTCCGAGCGTCTCGGCTCGCTCGGGCTCATCGGCGCCGTAGACCCCGACACAGGCGAGGCCGACGGCACCTGCCACGCGCGAGCAATATCCGCGGAGCTCCTCGAAGTCGGCGTACCGCGTCTGCTCGGTGTCCTGAACGCCGCCGTCGATCAGCGCGGTCAGCGCGCCGAGCGGAATCGGGAAGTGGCTGCGGGCGTCGGCGAGCGCGACGAGCATCGGATCCTCGCCGGGCGGCTCGGACAGTTGCGTCCGCAGCTCTTCCAGGCGGTCCCGCTTTTCGCCGACCGGCAGAGAGCCGTCGGCGATGTCGTCGACGCGGCGCGCGAACGCGTAGATCGCCGCGATCGCGCGCCGCTTCGGCCGCGGCAGCAGCATGATCCCGTAGGCGAAGTTGCGCGCTCGCTGGCGTGTGAGACGCTCGACCTCGGCATAGGCCTCTTCGACGATCACGGGACGAACGCCCCCAGCGCAGTCCGGGCGAGCTTCGTCCGGGAAGGCTTCGGCCGGCCGGAGAAGACGTCGAAGCGCGCCCGTTCGAGGGCGTCGACTGCGGCGAGGCCGCCGCGCGCGAACGCGGTGACTGCGCGCCCCGTCCTGCCTCCGAGGCGGCGGCCGAGCGGCTCGCCCGAGGCGAGAAGCCCGCGCGCCCGTACCGCCTCGAACTCGAGCAGCTCGCGCAACGGCTCGTTCGGCCGCTCGAGCTCGATGACGCCGAACCGCCGCCGATCCTCTGCCGGCAGATAGACCCGGCCCAGCGCCACGTCACGCGGCACGTCCTGCAGGAAGTTGACGAGCTGGAGCCCGGTGCAGACGTCGTCGCTCAGCTCGACTGCTTCCGCGTCGTCGAGCCGGCGGAGCACGCCCAGCACGAGCCGCCCGCACGGGTCGGCCGAGTGGACGCAGTAGCCTTTCACGTCAGCCCAGGTCTCGTACTCCGAGATCCGCTGATCCATTCGGTTCGCCTCGATCAGCCTGTCGAAGGGCTCGCGCGGCAGCTCGAATTCGTGAATCGTCGGCTGCAGCTCGACGAGAACCGGCCAGGTAGCTCTGCCCGCGAACGCGGCCTCCACCTCGCCCTCGAGCTCGTCGAGCGCGGCAAGGCGCGCCTCGGGGCCGCCTTCGAGCTCGTCACCGAGGATGTCCACGAGGCGCGCGTACCCGTAGACCGCGCGAATGTGCGGCCGCAGCTCGCGCGGAAACGCCAGCGAGGCGACCGGGAAGTTCTCCCCGCGAGCGCGCTTTGACACCGATGCAACGTCGAGCATCCTTGAACGATTGCGGTTTGCGACCGTCTTGCGCAACTCGCGGGCGTTTTAGGGACAGGCACCGAGACGGTGCCCGTCCCTACACGGCTTCAGACGGCAATTGCGGTGCCGACGCGAATCCCGCGCCGCCCGGCCTCACCGGCCGGCAGTTCGACGACCGCCTTCGCACCCTTGGCAGCCGCCGTGCGCCACGGTGGCACGCGGTCGGCGACCTTCAGCACCTCGCCGTCCCGCGAGAGAAAGACGACGTCGATCGGGAAGCGCATGAAGAACGTATGAACCGACCCCGCGGGCCGGAGCAGCAGCCCCTCGCCGCTGTCGAGCCCGCGCCGTCCGAGCAACCCGCGCATGCGCGCGAGCGGTGACCTCGCAACGAGGCACCGCTCGCACAGCACGCGGTCGTCTTCAGTCCTGAGCTCGATCCGCTCCACCTAGTACCCGACGTGGATGTGGTCGTAGTGGTTGGCCAATGGGAATGAGGGGCCACCGAGACCGAGCAGTGAGATGACCTGCTTCGGCATCAGCTCGGGCGGGAGCAGGAGCAGGTCGCGAACGGCGCGCTCCGTGATTCCGCCCGGCTCCTGGTGACCGGTGACCGAGACTCCGCCGACCGCGCTGATGTCCGCGGCCAGGCCGTAGATGTGCGCCGAGATCACGCCGGGGCGGGCGTACAACCGGTGCCCGCTGATCAGGCACGAGACCGTGACCTGACCGAACGAGTCGGCTAGGTACTCGATCGCGGCGAGGACTCGCACGTCGACGCGGCCTGACTGGATATCGCCACGGCCGCCGGCGTAGATCGAGGCGCGGGGGTCGTTGAGGACCTTTTCACCGAGCTTCTGCTTTTGCGATTCCAGGCCACGCACGAGCGCCGTCAGGCCGACGCCGCGGTAGTAGTGCGAGAGCGCGGTCGCCCGGTCGGCGAAGGCCGCATTGCTCGAGAGCGAGAACATCGACGCCCAGGGGCTCGCGCCCTGCATGGCGGTGTGCGACAGCTGCGACGCGACGGCCTTCAGGCCGGAGAAGTTCGCCGGAGCGGCGCCGTTGTGGCCTTCGGCTCGAAGGACACCGAGCATCAGCGCCCAGCTGACGTGATTGGCACGAGCGACGCTCTGCAGGTGCTTCGCGAAGCGAGGCTTGAGGCGAAGCGCAGGCGGCGTCGGGTCCGGCATCGCGCGGTTGAGCCACACGACCGCCGAGGTGGCGCCTTCCAGTTCTGGCTTGGGGGGGCGAGGCGCCGCCTTGCGCTTGGGGAAGTGATGATGGCGAGCCTGCGAGCGCATCGTGCTCGCGTACCGGCGCCGCGCAGCCGGCTTCGGGCCGGCCACCTTGGCGGCACCGGAGACGGTGCCTGAGCGGGTGGCCGCCTGCTGCACGGCCGTGCTCGCGGCGACCGAAGCGGCCGGAGCGCTGACGGGAGCAACCGCTGCCTGCGAGGCAGCGGCTTCGCTTGGAGCCGACGGAGCCTCGGCCGGCGCGGGCGGCGCCTCGGCCGGTGCGGGGGCGGGTGCGCTCTCCGCGGGGGCGGGATCAACGGCCGGCGCCGGTTCGGTCGCGGCCGGCGTGGTCTCGTCGGTGGTCGTGCCGTCCGTCGCGGCCTGGCCGCTGACGGTCGAATCGTCGAGGGTCGAGCGAACCTGGTCGCCCGCCGCTGCAGAGAAGGCCGCGCCCGCGACGAACAGTGTCGCGAAGGTCAGGGCGACGGCGACGCGCCGGCGCCGCGACCGCGGCTTCGTTGTCTCTGCGGTGACGGATGCGCCGGCATCCTCGGCGTCCCCGTCCTCATCCCACTCGTCCCAGGCCCGCCCGTGGACGAGCCTGTTGATCAAAGAGTTCCGTCGTGGCATTGCCTTTTCGCTCCGTTGGTCGGGCGCCGAGGCCGCCACTTCGACGCGGATTCTTTTGACTTCCCAAATCCGCGGGCCGTACGGACTGACCTGACTATCGACCGCCGGACGGCGCGGCGTTCCCCCGAAGTGGGGAGATCCGCCACCAATCATCAGACCGAGGGATACGACCTCGACCGCCCCAGCACGATGATCGCCTCGACTGAGCCATAAGGCGGCGCGGCCACGCCGAGACCACTACGGAGGAACTCCGGCGTGACCAACAATCGTAGCCGCCCGCTTTTCAGGCTCGTTCTCACCTCGAAAAGCCTTCTCCCTGCCGTCCTTACGGCTCGAAATTGGGCGACCCCCGTGCGCCCGCGCTGCAGTAGAGAGGAGGTGAACTAGATGCTGAAGCTCTTCGCATTTGCGCAGGTGTTCGCCGCCGAGGCGACCCAGTCGCTGAAGAACCGCGAGGAGGGACAGACGATGGCCGAGTACGGCGTCGTTCTCGCAGTGATCACGCTGGCCGTGATCGGCGCGATCACGCTCCTCTCGTCCCACGTCCGCGGTGCCATCACGAGCGTCGCGAACATCCTTCCCGGCGGTTAATCCCTAGGCAATTCTCCGGCTAAAAGGGCCCCTCCTCCGGGAGGGGCCCACCCCCTCCAAACAGGACGACAACGAACAGATGAAAACTCCCGTGAAAAACCGAATTCAGATCAGAAACGAACGAGGCCAGACCATGACCGAGTTTGCACTCGTGCTGCCGGTCCTGGCGCTGATCCTCTTCGCGGTCATCCAGTTCGGGATCGTCTTCAACAACTACGTGCAGTTGACGGACGCAACGCGCGCAGGCGCGCGCAAGGCGGCCGTCTCCCGCCAAACCTCGGACCCGGCCGGAACGGCCGCAGCGGCGGTCCGGTCATCTGCCAAAGACCTCAAGCAGAGCGACCTCAGCGTCACGGTTTCCTCGACCTGGCAGCCGACCGCAGATGTTTCGGTCACCGCCACGTACCCGTACTCGATCTCCCTCCTGGGAATGGTCGTGAAGTCGGGTCGCCTCTCGAGCACGACAACGGAGCGAGTCGAATGAATGCACGCAACCAAACGGGACAGGCCACGGTCCTGACCCTCGTTTTCCTGACGGTGCTGCTTGGCATGGCGGCCCTGGTCCTCGACGTCGGCTCGTGGTACCGAGCTGACCGCGACACGCAGTCCACTGCCGACTCTGCCGCTCTTGCCGGCGCGCAAGCGCTGCCGGACAGCACGGCGGACGCGTCATCGCTGGCCTCGAACTACGCCAGCAAGAACGGCGGCGGCCTGGACGGTGTCAGCTTCTCGAGCTCGTACGGCACGAACGACACGATCAAGGTCACGGTCAAGAAGCCGGCGCAGGGCATCTTCACCCGCCTCTTCGGCGTCAGCTCGATCAACGTCGGCTCCAAGGCGACCGCCCGCACCGCGTTGATCTCCTCGGCGAAGTACGTCGCGCCGATCGTCGTCAAGAACATGCACCCGAAGCTGCTCGGTACCGCTGGCTGCCCGTGCTTCGATCCTTCGAACGTCACCACGATCCCGCTCGGGCGCAACGGCGCCCCGGGAGCCTTCGACTTGCTGAACCTCGACGGATCTCGCGGCGGGACGAGCCCCGGCATCCTCGCCGACTGGATGCTCAAGGGCTATGACGGCTACCTCGACATCGGCCAGTACTACAGCGACCCGGGCGCCAAATGGGACTCGTCCCAGATGCACGACGCGCTCGATCAGCGAATCGGCACCACCCTGCTGTTCCCGGTCTACGACGACCTGATCGGCAACGGCTCGAACGCCCAGTATCACGTCATCGGCTGGGTGGGCTTCCACCTCCTCAGCTACGAGGCCCGCGGGAGCAGCGGCTCCATCACGGGCTACTTCACAGAAGTGATCTGGAGCGGCCTGCAGGCCACCTCCGGATCCGGCCAGCCGCCGAACTTCGGCGCACGTTCAGTCCAGCTAATCGACTAGTCCTCAACCAGAGAAAGACAAAGGTGACATGACCTATCGAGTCAGAAATATCGGGATCGCGGTCGCGCTCGCAGCCGTCGCGGCCCTCATGACCAGCTTCTACGTGACGAACTACAAGCGTCACGTTCAGCGGGGCGAGGACCACGTGACGGTGCTCGTCGCGAAGCACGACATCCCGGCCGGCACGGCCGGCTCCGACGTAGCGGGCGAGTTGTCCGCGACCGAGGTGCCACGGCGCAGTGTCGTCCCCGGAGCGATCTCGAGCGCTGACGAGGTCAAGGACAAGGTTGTCTCGCAGCAGGTCTTCGCAGGTGAGCAGGTGACCACTAACCGCTTCAGCTCCGTCGCCCAGACCGGCGTTCAGGGACAACTGAAAGGCACGATGCGCGCCTACCAGGTGCAGGGCGACGGCAACCAGACCCTCGCCGGCACGCTCAAGGACGGCGATCACGTCGACGTGGTTGCGACCTTCAACTACAAGTGGGTCGACTTCCACGGTGGCAAGTCGCAGGCCTCGGACACGCTCACCGCGAGCCGGGTCGTCCTGCGTGACATCAAGGTGCTGAGGGCGCCGGCCGGTCCGGCCGCCGGCAGCAAGCTCACCGGTGCGGTCGACCAGAAGTTCCCGGTCCTCCTCGCCGTCACCGACAGCCAGGCGCAGAAGCTCCTGTTCATCGTCGGCAACTCCAGCACGAGCGATTCGCGTGTCTCAGCCTGGTCGCTCGAGCTCCGCCCCGTCGTCCACGCCGCCGACAGCCCGGATCACGTCGATCGAGTCTCGACGATCCTGCTCGACGGCCTCAACAGCTCGCAGCGCAGAGCGCTGACCCCGTAGGAGGCAACGATGAGTACTCACGAAGCAGAGCTCACGAACCGAGACAGCGTGCGGGTCTTCGTTACCGGCGCCTGTGACGGGTTGCCCGACCTGCGCGAGGCGCTGGCGAAGCATCCCGAGATCGAGCTCGTCGGCTGGAGCGACAACGTCTTCGAAGGCGCGTCGACTCTGACCGGCGGGCACCTCCAGGTCGTTCTCCACGCGACCCGCAGCGCGACGCTGCCGGCCAACGACGTGGCTGCGATCCGGGAGTACACGAAGGCGCCGGTGATCCTGCTCGCCTCCGGTGGCTCCCCGACCCTGCTCGAGGACGCTCTCGACGCGGACGTCGCCGACGTCCTGCTGTTGCCGCAGCTGACCGACAACGTCGTCTTCGCAGTCCGGAAGGCCTGCCACGCAGGCCGGCGACAGCAGGCAGCGGCGGGCGGGCGGCAAGGCCGCCTGGTCACCGTCTTCTCGCCGAAGGGCGGGACGGGCAAGACCGTGCTGTCGACGAACCTCTCCGCTTCGCTTGCGAAGCACTGGGGCAAGCGAGCACTCCTGCTCGATCTCGACCTCCAGTTCGGAGACGCCGCGATCATGCTCGGGCTCGAGCCCGAGAAGACGATCTACGACCTCGTGACCGCGCCGGGTGAGCTCGATTCCGAGAAGCTCGCCGGCTACACGACCCGGCACGCCTGCGGGCTCGACATCCTCCCGGCACCGCTTCGCCCCGAGGATGCGGAGCTCGTCACCGAGCCGAAGCTCGCACGGCTGCTCGAAGTCGCGCGGGAGTCGTACGACGTGATCGTCGTCGACACCTCGCCGTTCTTCCACGGGCCGATGCTCGCGACCCTCGACCGGACGGACGAGCTGCTTCTGCTCACGAGCCTCGACGTTCCGACGATC
>Ga0307282_10000165_pt1 | contig 19286 bp, 16 predicted proteins | sample ER_DNA_121_FD_194475 | JGI IMG/M metagenome (GOLD analysis project Ga0307282, IMG submission 194475) | Bulk soil microbial communities from the East River watershed near Crested Butte, Colorado, United States - ER_DNA_121 | ecosystem: Environmental > Terrestrial > Soil > Floodplain | place...
GGAGGTGTGGTGGCTGAGGAACGGCGCGCGGGTTCGCGGGCCGACTCCGGCCCAGACCGCCTCGATGACCTCCTTCGGACTCGCAATGGGAAGTCGAATCGGCGTCCGCACGTATCGCGCGCCGAAGTCTCGGCAGACGTGCTCCCACGTAAGGTCGAGTGCGTCGTATTCGAGGTCGGTCGAGAGGACCTCGTCACCCGGGCTGCAGTGCCAGCGGCCAGGCGGCGACGTTCACAGCCGCCGTTGCGTTCGGGACGAACACCAGATCGTCCGGATCCGGCGCCCACGTAAGCACCGAGCGCCGCCCGGGCCTCTGCGAGCAGCCCGTCCAGCCGGCGGGCGAGAAACAGCACCGGTTGCCGTTCGAGCTCGAGCTGCCACTCCTGGTACGTCTCGAAGACTGCGCGCGGCGTCGCTCCGAACGAGCCGTGGTTCAGAAACGTCACACTCGGATCGAGGAGGAACTCCTCCCGCAGGCGGGTGCCGTCCGACACCACTCGTACCGTAGTCGGGCATGTCTGAGGGCATCTGGACGATACGTCCGTGCCCGCACCGGCAGGCGAGCGGCCTCGCAAGGGAGCTCGGCCTCAGCGAGATCACGGCAAGCGTGCTCGTCCGGCGCGGCTACGGCGACCCCGAGGTGGCGCGGGCCTTCCTGGCCGGCGAGCAGCCCCTGCACGATCCCTTCCTGCTGGGGAACATGGCCGGCGCCGTCCAGCGGGTGCGCACGGCGATCGCCGCGGGCAGGCGGATCTGCGTCCACGGCGACTACGACGTCGACGGGATCTGCGCCACGGTGCTCGCCGTCCTCGTGCTGCGGGAGCTCGGTGCGGAGGTCGAATGGCACTTGCCGAGTCGCTTCGAGGAGGGCTACGGCGTCAGTGGCCAGACGCTCGAGCGCCTCGCCGAAGAGGGTTGTGGGCTTGTCCTGACCGTCGACTGCGGCATCACCGCCGTCGAGGAGGTCCGGCGCGCACGCGAGCTCAGCCTCGACGTAATCGTCACGGACCACCACCGGCCGGGAGACGAGCTGCCGGATTGTCCGATCGCGGCGACGCGCCCTTCCGACTATCCCTTCCAGGAGCTGTGCGGGACCGGCGTCGTCTACAAGCTCGGCCAGGCGCTGCTTGGTGACGAGTCCGACGTGTTGCGCCGGCATCTCGATCTCGTCGCACTCGCGACGATCGCCGACGTCGTCCCGCTCGTGGGCGAGAACCGGTCGCTTGCGATTGCGGGGCTGCGCACGCTCGCGCGCACCCAGAAGCTCGGTCTGCGTGCGTTGATGAAGGCCGCGCACGTAGATCCAGCCGCCGTCGATGCGGGCAAGGTCGGCTTCCGGCTCGCGCCGCGGATCAATGCAGCGGGCCGCCTCGGTGATCCGCGTGCAGCACTCGAGCTGTTGCTGACGGAGGATGCGGACGAGGCCCGGCGTCTCGCCGACCGACTCGAGGAGCTGAACCGCGACCGGCAGGCAGTGGAGGACAAGATCCTGCGTGCGGCGATCGCACAGGTCGAGGAATGGCCCGACGCGAAACGGCGCCGTTCCGCCTACGTTGTCTGGGGCGAAGACTGGCACGAAGGCGTGATCGGCATCGTCGCGTCACGTCTCGTCGAGCGCTATCACCGGCCGGTCGTCCTCATCGCCGGGACGGACGGCCTCTGGAAAGGCTCGGGGCGGTCGATCCAGTCATTCGACCTCCATGGCGCGCTCAGTGCCTGCTCCACGTTCCTGGAGAGGTTCGGCGGTCATCGCGCGGCAGCAGGCCTGTCGATAGTGCCGGACCGGGTCGAGCCCTTCGCCGAGGCCTTCGCGGCCCAGGCGGAAGGCCTGCTGGGCCCGGAGGATCTCGTCCCGGCCACCGTCGTCGACGCGGTCCTGCCGCGCGGCGCGAGGCTGACGCTCGAGCTCTGCGAAGAGCTGCGCGCGCTGGCTCCGTTCGGCCTGGCCAACCCTGACGTAACCCTGCTGGCGCCGGGCTGCGAGCTGGGCGAGCTCGCAACGGTTGGCGACGGCAAGCACCTGCGCTTCCGGGTGCATCGCGACGGCCGCGACGCGGGCGGCGCGATCGCGTTCGGGCAGGGGACCAGGCTCGACCGCTACCGACGTGAGGGACGTTACGACGTTGCCTTCCGCCTCCACGAGAACCACTGGAACGGAACGGTGTCGCCGCAGCTCGTCGTGCGTCGCGTCTTCGACGCCGACGACCGCTTCGACGAGGTCTATACGTGGCTGCGTGCGCAGTGGCTTGCGCAACCACGGGATCCACAGGCACAAGCGATCTTCGACGAGCTCGAGGTGGAAGAGGGAGGCCCGAAGCGCCATCCGCTCGAGTCCGAGACGTTTCGCTCGTTGCTTGCGGAGCCGGCGCTGCTGCGCGCGGCTTGATCATCAGGCCGGAGACCGCGGCCGACCACGACGCGATTCGCAAGGTCAACGACGTAGCGTTCGGCGACACGGTCGAGGGAAAGCTCGTCGACGCGATCCGCGCATCGGACCGGTTCGTGCCGGAGCTGTCGCCCGTGGCGGTGTCCGAGGGACTGACCGTCGGACATGTCATCTCGAGCTACGTCGACGTGGAGCCCGGCGTGCGCCGTGTGCTGCAGGTCGGGCCGCTTGCGGTTCTCCCCTCCCACCAGCGTCGCGGCATCGGCACGGCGCTGATGGAGGAAACGATCCGGATCGCCGACGCTCGCGCCGAGCCTCTGCTGCTGATCGAGGGGAACCCGAAGTACTACGAGCGGTTCGGCTTTACCCGCGCAGACGCCGTCGGGATCGACCCGCCTCCGGAAGCACTCGCGCCGCAGTACTTCATGATCCGGCAGCTCGCGACCTACGATCCGGGCTTCCGCGGAAACGCGACCTATCCACCCGAGACGTTCGGGATCGCGTACTAGCGGGCCGTGCCGACCGAGGCCCGGCGGACGCGCTGCGGCCGCTGTCGACGTGGCCCGGCGAGGGCGTCGAGCGCAAGGAGGAGCCGTGCGGCGCGTACCACGGCACGGCGTTCTTTTCGGCGTCTGTACCAGTGCATGAACGGCTCCCTTTCAGCATCGGAACGCGGGTTCCTGCCCTTGAGATAGGCCCCCAGAACGGGGGAAGGGAGCTTCATATCCCCGGAGTACACTGGGGATATGGCAGTCATTGAGGCTCACGAAAAGCATCAGGAGCTCATCGACGAGCTGATCGCGGCTGTGGCTGTCTACAACCCGGAGGTCGATCGCGACCTGATCCGGCGGGCCTTCCTCTTCGCCGCCAACGCCCACGAGGGCCAGCAGCGCCGTTCGGGCGAGGACTTCGTGCTCCATCCCTGGGGCGCGGCGAAGATCTGCGCCCAGCTCCGCCTCGACGATGAGACCATCGCCGCGGCGCTCCTCCACGACGTGGTCGAGGACACCGGCGCGGAGCTCGAGGACGTCCGGTCCGAGTTCGGCGACGAGGTCGCGAAGCTCGTCGAGGGCGTGACGAAGCTGACGCGCGTCCAGTTCCAGAGTCGCGAGCAGGCCGAGGCCGAGAACTACCGCAAGCTGATCGTCGCGATGGCCGCAGACGTGCGCGTGATCCTGATCAAGCTCGCCGACCGGCTCCACAACCTTCGCGAGATCGAGTACCTCGGCAAGCAGAAGCAGATCCAGAAGGCGAAGGAGACGCTGGAGATCTACGCGCCGCTCGCGCACCGGCTCGGTATCCACGCGATGAAATGGGAGCTCGAGGACCTCGCGTTCGAGACTCTCCATCCGCGCAAGTACGAGGAGATCAAGGCGATGGTCAGCGAGCGCCGCGCCGACCGCGAGGGCCATGTCTCCGAGGCAGCGCGCGTGTTGCAGCTCGAGCTGACGAAGGTCGACATCCCCGTGGAGATCTCAGGCCGCGCGAAGCACTTCTACTCCATCTACGACAAGATGGCGAAAAAGGGCCGCGAGTTCAACGAGATCTACGACCTGACGGCGATGCGCGTGACGGTGGAGCGCTCCGGCGACGAAGGAACACGCGATTGCTACGGCGCCCTCGGCCTGATCCATTCCTTGTGGAGGCCGATGCCCGGTCGCTTCAAGGACTACATCGCCATGCCGAAGTTCAACCGCTACCGGTCGCTCCACACGACCGTCATCGGTCCCGAGGGCCGGCCGCTCGAAATCCAGGTCCGCACGCGCGAGATGCACGAGACGGCGGAGTTCGGCATCGCTGCTCACTGGCGCTATAAGGGTGGGCGGCACCCGAGGACCGACGAGGCCTGGGAGAGCTGGGTGCGCCAGTTGATGGAGGCTCAGCCCGACACGATCGACGAGCCGGGCGAGTACAAACGCGCTTTTCTGACGGATCTCGTCAACGACGAGGTCTACGTCTTCACGCCGAAGGGCGAGGTGAAGACCCTTCCTGCGGGCTCGACTCCGATCGACTTCGCGTATGCGGTGCACACGGACGTCGGGCATCGCACCGTCGGCGCCAAGATCAACGGCCGCATCGTCCCGTTGCACTACCGGTTGAAGAACGGCGACTTCGTGGAGATCCTGACCTCGAAGGTCGGCCGGGGTCCGTCACGAGACTGGATCTCGCTGGCGGCCTCCTCGCGTGCGCGTAACAAGATCCGGCAGTGGTTCTCACGCGAGACGCGCGAGGATCAGGAGCAGAAGGGCCGCGACTCGCTCGAGCAGTCGCTGAAGGCGGCGAAGCTGCCGTACCGCAAGCTCGCCGGATCGGCCGTGCTCGCGGAGGTCATCCGCGACATGAACTTCAAGAAGGCCGAGGACTTCTATCTTGCACTCGGCTCCGGCAAGATCGGTCCACAGCAGGTCGTCAACAAGGTCCTGCAGCGCCTGAAGACGGAGCAGGTCGCCGAGGAAGAGGCCGTTCCGCTCAAGGCGCCACGCGCGAAGCACGCCGTCGACAGCGACAACTACGGCATCAACGTCCACGGCGTCGACGACGTCCTCGTTCGGCTCGCAAAGTGCTGCACGCCGGTGCCGGGGGACGAGATCGTCGGCTACATCTCGCTCGGAAAGGGCATCACCATCCACCGGGGAGACTGTCCGAACGTCAAGGCGCTTGCGCGCCAGCCCGAGCGCTTCACACCGGTGAGCTGGGACGGGGGCGCAACGAAGAGCTTCCGCGTCCAGATTGCGGTCGAATCCTGGGACCGTGCGCGCCTCCTCGAGGACGTCGCGCGGACGTTCGCCGAGCACGGAGCCAACATCGTCTCGTACGGCGGCAGCGTCGAGGACCAGATGGCGCGGAACTGGTACGTCGCGGAAGTCGGGGACGTCAAGGAGCTCCGCGGCTTGCTGACGGCGCTACGGAACATCGAAGCGGTCTTCGACGCGTATCGCGTGACGCCCAGCTGACGTCCCTCCCTCGAGGGAATGTCACTCGGTCGAGGCGCCGACTCGGCGGCGCCGCAGAGAGGCCGGGCGGGCTCTGCCCGCGCGGCCGTCTTGACGCGCGCTCTCTGAGCACAAGACGATGAACAACCGCTGACTCGTTTGAGGGATCGTCCCTCGAACGGGCGAGGTACCTCGTTTCAGGGATAGCGCGCGGCGAGAATCCGACTACAACGAGTGCTAGGGGGAGAGGGCACCAACGCTGCGGCGCCCGACCGTTCCGAGGACAACGGGCGGGCGCGCGGCCCTCCAGGTTCGCTTCGCTCAGGTGAAGCGTTAGCGCCGGCCGCCGGACGGCCGGCGCTTGCTGGCGCACACCGACGCGTCAGGTGCCAGGCACGTGACGGGTCTCATGGTGACCAAGCTTCGCCGGCCGTGTCCCAGCCGACGAGGCAGTACGGCGAGATGAGCAGCGCGACACGCTCGAGAAACGCCTGGTCCTCCGGGTCGAGGTTGCTTGCGACGACGCCGAGCTCGGCGACGACGTTGTTCTCGTAGGAGATCGGAATCGAGGTCGGCTCGGCTGTCTGCTCCCCTTGCGCCGGCCCCAGCACGAGCTCGCCGTCCTCGACGAACGAGATTCCGACCCATGAGTAGTCACGGTGGAGAGCGGCAACGACCTCGCGCAGCACCTCGTCCGCGTCGCCGCCGCGGTTGAGGATCTGGTCGATCGCCGCGAGCGCGCCGTCGTGGGCGTTCACGTCTCGAGTGCCTCGCCCTCGAAGGCACGAATGGCCTCCTTGTAGGCCTCCGGGATCGGCACTGCCTTGCGTTCGTCGAGGTCGACGAGCACGAGGGTCTGAGCCGCAGTCACCATCAGCTCGTCGTCGCGCGCGCGATAGGCCGCCAGCTCGTATGTGACGCTCGTCCGGCCAATCCTCGCCATCCGCACGTAGACCTCGATCAGGTCGTCGAAGACGGCAGGCGCGAGGTAATCGATCGTGAGGGCGCGCATGACGAACTCCTGGCCTTCCTCGCCGATGTCCATCCCGAGCAGGCCCAGGTTGCGGTGGTACTCGACGCGCGCGAGGTCGAAGTAGGGGAGATACCGGCCGTAGTAGACGATTCCCTGTGCATCAGTGTCCGAGAAGCCCACCCGCGTCTGCGCGCTGAACTTGAAGGGCGGCCTTTCCTTCAGCTCCGGATCACCTCGAGCACCTCGTCGCGCTTGCGCTCCATCAGATCGGGCGAGAGCGCTTCGAGGTTCAGGCGCAGCAGCGGCTCCGTGTTCGACGGCCGGACGTTCATGTGCCAGTCCTCTGCGTCGACCGAGAGGCCGTCGAGGTGGGAAACCTTGCCCTCCGGGCCGAAGCGTTCCTTCAGCTCCTGCAGCTTGAGTGCCACGTCGTCGACGGGTGTGTTGAGCTCGCCGGTGATGAAGTAGTGCTCGCGGTACGCAGCGAGCAGCTCCGAGAGCTTCTGGCCTCGCTTGGAGATGAGCTCGAGCATGAGGAGGAACGGAATGACCCCGGAGTCGGCACGGGAGAAGTTCTGGAAGTAGTAATGGCCGGAGACTTCGCCCCCGAAAACGGCGCCCTCCTCACGCATGCGAAGCTTGAAGAACGCGTGGCCGACGCGGTTGACGAGCGGGACGCCGCCTGCGCGCTCGATCGTCTGCGGCACGGCCCAGCTCGCGCGCACGTCGTAGAGGATCTTCGCGCCCGGTTCCTTCTCGAGGATCGATTCGGCGAACAAAGCCGTGACGAAGTCGCCGGGAACGAACTCGCCCGTGTCGTCGACGAAGAAGCAGCGATCCGCGTCCCCGTCGAAGGCGACGCCGAGATCGGCGCGTTCGGCCCGCACCTTCTCGATGATGAAGTCGCGGTTCTCCGGCAGCAACGGATTCGGCTCGTGGTTCGGGAAGGTCCCGTCCGGCTCGAAGAAGTACCGCACCGCATCGATCGGCAAGCGCTCGAGAACAGGCGGGAGCATGACCCCGCCCATGCCGTTTGCAGCATCGATCACGACGCGGAGCGGCTTCACCGCGTCGACGTCGATGAACGACAGGACGGCATCGACCCAGCGCGGCCAGATGTTCTCCTGTCGGACACGTCCCAGGGACTGTCCCTCGGACCGGTCCTCGAGGGCCATGGCCCGCGCGCGGACGTCGAGCAGGCCGGAGTCGCCGCCCACGGGAAGCGCCCCGCGGCGCACGATCTTCATGCCGGTGTACTCCTTCGGGTTATGCGAGGCGGTGACCATGACCCCACCCTCGAGGTCGAGCTCACCGACGGCGAAATAGAGCATCTCCGTGCCGACCATCCCGATGTCGACGACCTCGGCGCCTGCCTCGGAGGCACCTTGCATCACCGCCGCGGCCATCGAGGGCGAGGAGAGGCGCATGTCACGCCCGACCGCGATCGACCGGGGCTCGAACTCCTCGACGTACGCGCGTCCGATCGCGTAGGCACCGGCCTCGTCGAGCTCGTCGGGATAGATCCCGCGGATGTCGTAGGCCTTGAAGACCTTCGGATCCAGCACCCAGCGGATGCTAACGGGGCATGGCCGAAAGAAGTGGCCGGACCGAGGGCATGAGTGTGTTACAACGACCTCGGGGTCGAAGAGAGAGGGGGAGAAGCATTGAAGAGAGTCGCTTTCGCGCTCGCCGCATTCGCGGCCCTAGCTGTCGCGTCGAGCGCAGCAGCGGGAGGCTGGACGACCAGCGTCCCACGAACGAACGCAGTGGCGAGCACGTCTGTACCCGGTTGGGGCTATCCGGCGGCCGACGGCATCCCCGTTCCGGGTCAGTGCGGGCCGGGGATGTTCAACTCGAATCGCTCCGAGTCCTGGATCGCCGTCAAGCCCGGAACCGAGGACGCAGTGGGCGTATCGAAGTTCTTCTTCGACAAGTACTCGACGTTCTACAACTTCTACGTCGGCGCCTACACGATCAAGAACGGTGCCGTTGCCGGCGACGCGGGCATTCCGGGGTACGACTGCGTGACGACCGGCAGCCAAGAGATGCCGCCGAGCTGGACGAACAACACCGACCCGAACGTCGACTTCGACACGCAGGGCCGCGCGTACTCGATCTCGCTCCCGTTCAATGCGTACTGGACGAACCTGCATCCCAACGGCGCGATCTCCGGGGACTACAGCGACGATCTCGGCAAGACCTGGCATCGCTCGCTGGGTGCCGACAAGCACGGCTACATCGAGTTCCTCAACAACCAGACGACGCTTGCGACGGGGGGATTCGAGGACAAGCAGTGGGTGGCAGTCAACCAATCGCCGCTGTCGGTGAACCGCGATCACGTCTACGCGATGTGGGCGATCTTCAACGGCCAGGGGATCAAGCTGCGCGAAGCGGTCTCACGCGACCGCGGCTTGACCTATTCGATGCCGGTGACGATTTCGTCTCCCTCGGATACCGGACCGTCGAACTTCGGCGTGTATCCGTCGGTGGATGCGGCAGGTAACCTCTTCGTCGCATTCGCCTCATATCGCGTCAAGACCGGAGGGTTCGACGCAACGATCTACGTCACGAAGTCGACCGACGACGGCGCGACGTTCTCGCCGTGGACGCAGATTGCGTTCGCGCACGGATATCCCGGCAACTACGTGAACGGCAACTTCCGGGATGGGATCTTGCAGAACTTCACGGCCAGCAAGACATACCCGGCGCACGCGTACGTGACGTACGAGGACTACAACGCGGCGACCCGAACGGTGGACGTCAAGTTCTCGTACACCACCGACGGGGGTTTCACCTTCTCGAATCCCGTCACGGTGAACGACCCCTCGACGGTGGACGACGGAACAGACCAGTTCCAGCCCTCCGTGGCAAACGGGCCAGGCGGAGCCGTTGCGGTCGGGTTCTACGACCGACGTGGGACGTGCCCGGCCGACAGGAGCGTCGCGCCGGAGAACGTGGGTAAGGCAAACACTTGCATCGACGTGTCCGTCCAGGCCTACAAGGACAACGGCTCGACGGTGACGCCGGTTGGTACAAACGCGCGGCTGACCGATTACGCGTGGGATCCGAGCGAGCCTCGGCAGCACGTGGACGGCCTGGGCCAGATCGCCTGCTCCGGGGTCGACGATCCGTGCTCGGAGGTTTTCATCGGCGACTACTTCGGCCTTGCTGTCTCGGGCGGCAACATCTACGGCCTCTTCATCTCGACGCACTACCCGTCGGCAGTTCGGGCGGACGAGGGCGGAAAGGTCTATTACCAGCAGGCCATTCTCGCGACGGCGCCTCGCTCGGGCTTCGGAGCGGGCTACTAGAACAGACCTCAGAGGGCCGCTCTCGCGGGCGGCCCTTTGTTTCAACTTGGATTTGCGTCTCGGTGACCTCGGTGCGCACACCTAGAATTCGGTCATGGAGCGCAAGCTCGCAACAGTCCTGTTCGCAGATCTCGTCTCGTCGACCGAGCTCGTGTCCGGCCAGGATCCGGAGATCACGCGCCGCCGGGTGACGAGCTTCTTCGACGGCGTCCAGCGCTGCATCGAGAACCATGGCGGCACGGTCGAGAAATTCGCGGGCGACGCGGTGATGGCGGCCTTCGGCATTCCGCGTGCGCACGAGGACGACGCCGACCGCGCCGTGCGGGCAGGTCTGGGGATTCTCGATCACGTCCGCGACCTCGGTCTCGAGGCGCGAGTGGGAATCGAGGCGGGTGAGGTGGTGGTCGACGAGACCGACTCGACGTTCGCAACAGGCGAGGCGGTGAACGTGGCTGCGCGCCTCCAGCAGGCCGCCGCGCCGGGAGAGATTTTGGTGGGCGAGGCTGCGCACCGGCTGACTGCGGGCGGCATCGAGACCGAGTCGGCTGGGCCACTCGAGTTGCGTGGCTTCCGCAATCCAATCGCCGCATACCGGGCGATCGCAGCTCGTGACGGTCAGCTTCCGTTCTCGAAGGTGTCCGCTCCCTTCGTCGGCCGCGAGTCGGAGCTCGATCTGCTGGAGAACACGTTGGCACGCACGATTCGCGACCGGCGCCCACACGTCTTCACCGTCTACGGCGAGCCGGGCGTTGGGAAGAGCCGCCTGATCCGGGAGTTCCTGGCAGGCGTCGAGGGCGCGACGATCCTGACCGGTCGGGCGCTGCCCTACGGAGAGGGCGTGACGTACTGGCCCTTGGCCGAGATGGTCAAGGCGGCCGCCGGAATCACGGACGACGATCCAATGGAGACCGCAAAGCAGAAGCTGATCGAATGTTGCGGCGACGAAGCGATCGCCGAGCTGCTCGGTCTCGCGTCCGGCGTGATGGAGGCGGTCGAAGGTCAGCGCGGTGCGCCCGAGATCGCCTGGGCTGCACGCGAGTTCGCCGACGAGCTGGCTGACGTGCAGCCACTGGTCATGGTCTTCGAGGACATCCACTGGGCGGAGGAGCCCTTGCTCGAGCTGATCGACCATCTCGCGCAGTGGGTGCGCGAGCGTGCGCTCTTGATCCTGTGCCTCGCACGACCGGAGCTACTCGACGTACGGCCGGGGTGGGGAGGCGGACGCGTGCGCACGACTGCGATCGAGCTCGAACCGCTCGGGCGCGAAGACAGCGAGGCGCTGGCGGACGCGCTGCTCGAGAAACACCGTGTAACGGGGAAGGTGCGAGCGCGCCTGCTCGACAAGACCGAGGGCAATCCCCTCTTCGTAGAAGAGACGGTGCGGATGCTCGTCGAGGAGGGCGCCGAGGGTGGGGACCGCATCCCCGATTCGCTCCAGGCCATGATCGGCGCGCGCATCGACAGGCTGCCGGCGGGCGCGAAGATCGTGCTCCAGCGTGGCTCGGTGATCGGACGCACCTTCTGGGCGGGCGCAATCGACCACCTCTCACCCGAGTACCACTCGGACGAGGTCGAGGACATCCTCGACGACCTCCTCTTGCGTGACTTCGTCACCCGCGAGGAGCGCTCGACGATCACCAGCGAGGCCGCCTATCGCTTCAAGCACGTGCTCATCCGCGAGGTCGCCTACGGCGGTCTGTCCAAGTCCGGGCGGGCCGAGTATCACACCCGCTTCGCGGAGTGGCTGCGCGAGAAGGCCGACAAGGAGCTGCTCGAGATTCGCGCGTATCACCTCGACCATGCGTGCGCGCTCTACGCCGAGCTCGACGGGCATCCGCCTGTCGAGTTGGCGCTAATGGCGGCGAAGGCGCTCGAGGCTGCCGGCAGGCGCGCACTCACACGTGAATCGAACGTCTCGGCGCGCAAGCTCCTGCTCCGCTCGGTCGAGCTCGAGCCGACCTTACGGCGCCGGTATCTCGCCGCGCGCGCCGCGTGGCAGCTGCAGGACCTCCCTGTCGTCCGCGACGAGATGAGCGTCGTCGCAGAACAGGCCGAAGCGGAAGGGGCCCGCGACATTCAGAGTCGAGCGCTCACGGCGCTCTCCGAGGCGGCAGCCTCTCTGGACGGTGAGCTCGTCCGCGCCGCAGAGCTCGCCGACGAGGCGCTCACGGTCGTCGAAGTTGACGACCACGAGGGCCGCTTCAGGGCGCTCGACCGCCGAGCTCGCGTGGCGCGATGGGCCGGCCGCGAGGCGGAGGCCGAGGACTACGAGCTGCAGGCACTCGAAGCCGCCCGGGCTGCCGGCAGGAAGGACCACGAGGCGCGGGCTGCGCTCCAGCTGGCGGGCATCTACATCGGGCGCATGCACGAGGAGAAGGCGGAGCCGCTCATCGACCGCGCGCTCGCGCTCGCCGAGGAAAGCGGCAGCATCGTCGCACGTGCGAGCGCCGCACAGTCGAAGGGCGGGCTCCATCGCGTGCGAGGGCAATACGAGGAGGCCGAGGGCTGGCTGACGAAGTCGCTCGACCTTTACCGTGAGACGGCGTCGGTGTCGGAGATTGCGTGGACGTCCAGACAGCTGGGCCAAGTGGCGTGGAACACGGGCAACCCTGAAAAGGCCGAGAAGTTTCTGCGTGAATCGATCCGGCTGCTCGCGCCGATGCAGGAACGCGGAACGCTGTGCGAGAGCCAGCGCCTGCTGGCGCAGCTACTTCTCGCGGAGGGCCGGATCGACGAGGCGGAAAAGTACGCGCTCGCTGCGCGCGAGACGGTCAGCGCGGAGGATGTCCTGTCACGAGCGACGACGCGCGTCGCACTTGCTCAGGTTCGCGCGGCGCAGGGGCGCGACGAGGAAGCGGAGACCCTCTTCGGTGAAGCTGTCGAGATCATCAGCGGCAGCGAGCACTGCCGCATCCTCCTGGACATCCTGCCTCCTTACGCGGAGTTCCTGCGCGCTCGCGAGCGCGAGGCGGAAGCCTTGGAGCTAGAGGCACGGCTCGCCGAGCGCGTTCCAACCGCTGCGTAGAGCTCCTCGCGGATCGCCTGGTTCGACGCCTCGTCGGGCGATTCGGTGATCACGGTCGCCGGGCGGTCGAAGTCGCGTAGGGCGGTGCCGAGCGGCTCGACACGGAGCGTCCCTTCGCCGTACGGAAGATGCTTCGTCTCGTTCCGGTTTGCGTAGGCGATGTCGGAGAAGTGGATGTGGAACGGTGCGTCCGGAGGCAGCACCGCGTCGGCTCCTTCGAGAATCTCGTGGAATGCCGATGTGTTGGTGAAGCCACCGTCCGTCACGGCGTGGAGATGCGCGAAGTCGATGACGGGGCGGACCCAGCCCCCGCTCCTGGCGGAGATGGCGAAGACATCGTCCGCGGTGCCGAGCTCACGCACGCGGCCCATGATCTCCACGCCGAACGAAACTCCACGGTCCTTCTTTTCCAGCCGCTCGCGCAGCTCACCGAGCTGTTCGACGACGGAGTCGATCGCCGCGTCGCGTTCCCGGCCGAGCAGGTAGCCCGGGTGGAACACGACGACCTCCGCGCCGGCCGCCTTCGCGACGCCGGCCGAGTGGTCGAGCATCCCGACCGCCATATTGAGCTTTTTGCCACGTTCGGCATGGCCCATGAAGCCCGCGATCGGCGCATGGACTGAAAGGACGATCCCCGCCGCTCGCGCCAGCTCGCCGAACCTCTCGGCCCACGGATAGTCCATCCAGAACTTCCCCTCGAAGTCGATCTCGCAGGCCGTGTAACCGCGTTCCTGAAGAAGCGAGATCGCCTCCTCGGGGCTCTCGCGGGAGGGCACGCGGGCCGGGCCGTAGTGGAGCTGGGCCACGTTCCGAGGGTACTGGACTAGTGCCAGGCACTGGCCATGTCCGCCGAGGGATGACGTCCGACCCCCCTTCTACCCTCATTCCATGGCCAATAAGCCGTCACGCATTGACCTTCTGGAGCTCGACATCGACCTCCGCCTCACCGACCTCTGGCGCGAGGCCGGGGAGATCACGGAATGGAATCTCGACGTCGTGGCGGCCTTCATGCGCGCCGCCTACGGGAAGGGCTATTGCGATGCGCTAACCGAGGATGCGCCGGGCTCGCTGTGCCAGGACCACGGGTACCGGATCCCGGGGCGCCGCCCCGCCCCGGCACACGACTAACGACGCCGTCCCTGGGCCCCTGCCAGCAATACATGTCGGCTTCTGGCCCGCGATCACGCGGCGCCAGAGTCCACCCTCGCCCTTAGCAAGGCAGACCAGCCTTGCTGCGGTCGAGTGCGGCCTCTGGCTTGGTGCTCGCGACCCAGAAGCTCGACGGCATTACTGGCAGGGGCCCTAGTCACGGACGAGGCGTCCAAGCAAGCCCCGCCGCTCCCAGCCGGTTGATGCCACGGTCTCGTTTGCGAGCGTGTGCGCGCAGAAGAGACAGTTGCTGACGTGTACGTCGATCGCAGCGAGCGTCTGCTGAGGCAGGTCGCGCGCTACGTAGTTGTCGAGAACTTCGCCGTATAGATGCATTGGTTGATCACCTCCTTCGACCGACCAAGGTAGGCGGGCCTCTTAAGAGCGCCCTGAGAAAGCGAGGTAGCGGCCCTAAGAGTTCCGTAAGAGTTGCAGCGCGCTCACAGACGCTCGTTCGAAACGTGGGAAGCGCAGTGAGAACGTTGCACCATGCCGTGAGTTCCGCACCGTGCAGCGGCCGCCGTGCGCTTTCGCGATCGCATCGACGATGGCAAGGCCGAGGCCGACGCCGCCCTTGGCGCGTGTGCGCGCGGCATCGGCACGAGCGAAGCGCTCGAAGATCTGCGCGAGTGCGCCTTCGGGGACACCCTCCCCGCCGTCTGCGATCTCGATGACGACGTCTCCGGCCGAGGCGCGTGAGCTCAGCTCGATCGAATCCCCGTTCTCGGTGTACTTCACCGCGTTCTCGAGCAGCGCATCCAGCGCGGCACGCAGCCCTTCGGGATCGACCGCGAGCTTTCCCGCGACGAGCGGCCCGAGGTTCCATGCGCGCGGAGCGACCTCGGACCAGCGTAGGAACACGTCCTCCAGATAGAGCTCCAGGTCGACCGCCTCGAGGACGACGAAATCGGGCTGGTCGGCCTTCGCGAGCAGAAGGAGACGCGCGAGGATCTGCTCGATCCGCTGCAGCTCGTCGAGCGCGACGTCGATCTCGTGAGACGAGTTGCCGTTGGTACGCCTGTGCACCTCGAGGTGGCCACGGGCGATCGTGACGGGCGTGCGGAGCTCGTGCGACGCGTCATGGAGGAAACGTTCCTGACGTTGCAGCAGCGACTTGCGCTGTGCCGCTTGACGCTCGACGATTCCGAGTGCGTCCTGGCGCCGGCGCGCATGCCAGACCATGGCGAGGAACATCGCCGACATCAGCGGCACTTCGAACAACTCACCCCAGAGCTGGTCGCCGGAGAACGCATCCTCCAAGATCAGCCCGCCGGTCACGGTCACGACCGCGAGCAGCGTCAGGTACGTCGCGGCCTGTCGCCAGACGCGAAAGCCGTAGAGCAACGTCAGGCTGATCCACACGAAATGGAAAGGGATCGTCTCCCAGCCGGGCCAGATGCCCATGGCGACGAAGTTCGCGATCGCGAAGGCCGCCCAGGCGACCTCCGGCCACCTACGCCGCAGAAAGGCGATAGCCCGCATGGCGAACGGTTTCGATCGGCGCGTCCGCGCCGAGCTTCTTGCGCAGCCGCCGAATACAGACGTCGACGACGTTCGAGTGCGGATCGAAGTGGTAGCCCCAGACCTCCGAGAGCAGGCGCTCACGGCTGACCACCTCCCCCGGGTGCTCGAGCAGGTGATGGAGGACGCGAAACTCGCGATCCGACAACTGTGCGGTCACGGGACCAAGGCGCGCCTCGCGCCGTGCGAGGTCGAGCACGAGCGTCCCGGCGCGGACGACGTGGCCGTCTCCGTCTTGTTTCGCCCGGCGTAACTGCACGTGGATGCGCGCGATCAACTCGTCGAAGGAAAACGGCTTGCTCAGGTAGTCCGCGGCGCCGAGCCCGAAGCCGCGAAGCTTTGTCGGCAGGTCCGACCGCGCCGAGACGATCACGACCGGGAGCTCGGGGCGTGTGCTGTTCAACGCGTGCAGCACGCTCAGGCCGTCGAGCCCGGGCAGGAGGAGATCGAGGAGGACGAGGTCATACGGGTCGCGTTGCGCGCGGTTGAGGCCCTCGCGACCGTTGCGCGCGACGTCAACCGCAAAGCCCTCGGCCTCGAGCCCTCGTGCGAGGAATCCGAGGATTCGAGGCTCGTCCTCGATCACCAGAATCCGCACCGCCCCGACCTTAATCGAGATGACCTGAAAATGACTTGCGGATGACAGTTCCGTCATCCGCGCCGTGCCGCCGCGGAGACCCACATATGTTCACGCGCGCCAGATGTCCGAAAGGACGACAAGCCCCGGCTCGGAAGTCCTCGGCCCACCCGCCCCGCTGGCCGACGGGGCCGAGCCACGGTTTCGCTTCCCAGATCGAGCAGCGCGCCATTGGATCCTCTCTGCGATCTTCTGGCTGACCGTCGTCGACCTGTTCGGCCTGGTCCTCGCCACGGAGTTCGTGACGCCGGAGGCGTTCGGTGGCATCTCCTGGCTCAGCTTCAGCCGGGTCCGGCCGTCGCACGTGAGCGGGGTGATCCTCGCCTGGCTGACGATGATGTACTTCGGCGCGCTCTTCTACATGCTCCCACGCCTGGTCGGCACGCGGGGGATGTGGAGCGAGCGCCTCGGGGTGTGGTGCGCCTGGGCGTGGAACCTGATGTACCTGCTCGGGATCATCGGGCTCCTGACCGGCCACAGCCAGGGACGCGAGTACGGCGAGTTCATCTGGCCGATCGACATCACGCTGCTCGTGATCTGGCTCGCCAACATCGTCAACATCCTGGCGACGGTTTCGCTGCGAACGATCCGCCCGATCTACGTCTCCGTCTGGTTCTTCATCGCGAGCCCAATCTGGCTCGCGGTCGATTACGCCATCGGCAATGTCATCTGGCGCCCCGGGAGCATCTGGGGCGCTCCCTCAGGCGCCTTAGGGGGAAGCCTGTCCGACGCGATGCTCAACTGGTGGTACGCGCACAACCTGTTCGGCCTGTGGTTGACGCCGATGCTGATCGCGATCACCTACTACATGGTCCCGCGGATCACCAACACGCCGCTGTACAGCTACACGCTGTCACTCATCTCGTTCTGGGGGATGGCATTCCTCTACACCGGTGTCGGCGACCACCACATTCTCCAGTCGCCGACGCCGTCGTGGCTGAAAACGATCGCGGAGGTCTCCTCCTGGGCGCTCCTGATCCCGGTGTTCGCGTTCACGATCAACATCCTCGGGACGATGAAGGGCAACTGGGACAAGTTCTTCACGAACTTACCAATGCGGTTCACCCTCACTGCCTTCTTCTTCTATTTCCTGGTGAACATCCAGGGTGCATTCGAGGCGATCCAGCCGTTCAACAAGCTGCAGCACTTCACGAATTTCGTCGTCGCGCACGCCCACTTAGCACTACTTGGTGCCTTCACCATCCTGGGGATGGGCGTGATCGACTACATCGTCGCTCAGGTCTACGCACGACCATTGTTCAGCCGCACCCTCACCGAGTGGCAGTACTGGCTCGTGACAATCGGATTCACCGGGTTCTTCAGCGTGCTGACGCTCGCGGGGTTCCAGCAGGGTTTCAGCTGGGCCGAAGGCATTCCCGAGGTCAACGTCCTGCCTCAGCTCCACGCCTACTACATCGCGCGGGGCATCTTCGGCGCGATGATCGTGGCCTCCGGGATCGTCCAGATCATCAACGTCGGGCTGACGATCTTCACGAACACCGATGCGCGTCAACGGGCGGAGACGCTACGCGTGGCCGAGGCCGTCGCGCCGCCGGTCTCGGGATAGGCCATGGACGACGAGCGCACAACGACGCAGCACGATCAGTACGAGGCCCCGCGAGGCTGGGCGCCGCATCCACGCGAGCGCATGCTCATCACGCCGCTCGTCGCAGGCCTCGGCGGACTGCTGGCGTTCTTCACCGTCGTATTCATTGTCGTCTGGCTGCCCATCCACACGTTCGATCCGCCTGCGTCGCTCGATTGGACACCGCTCTCCGACCAGGCCGTCAAGGGACGCAACCTGTTCGCGCAGAACGGGTGCTACGTCTGCCACTCCGGCTACTCGCGGCCTCAGGACGTGCGGGAGAGCCTGTACTTCCTCTACCCGAAGGTCTCGCAGCCCGGTGACTTCTTCGGCAGCGACCAGTCCCCGAATCTGCTCGGCACCGAAAGGACCGGGCCGGATCTCTCGCAGGAGTCCGGCTGGCATCCCGACGACTGGCAAAGCGCCCACTTCTACGACCCGCGTTTTGTCGATCCGCTCTCACTGATGCCGCCCATGAAGTCGCTCTTCTCCGACAAGCAGATCGAGCAGCTGATCACCTACGTCGAGACTCGGAGCGGCAAGTCGGGGCTGCTGCGCTACGCCGGCCAGCTGTATTCGAAGCACGTCGTCACGACGAACCAGGGATTCCCGCAGCCGTACACGGGCTTCCAGGGGGCGCACAAGCCGATCCTCGAAGGCAACGACAAGATCCTCAACCCGCCGAAGGACCAGCTCGAGGAGGCGCCTAACCTTGCACAGATCGATAGGAGCTACTGGCTCTCCGGGAATCCGCTTCCGGTGACCCAGGAGAATCTCTTGCGGGGCAAGGAGGTCTTTCTCCAGCGCTGCGTCGGCTGCCACGGCATCAAGGGCGATGGCAAAGGCCCCGGCGCTGCGTTCATGTCTCCATCTCCCGCGGACTTCACGAGCGCCGACGATGCGTGTTGCGGCGGCGACACGGGACCGGGCGACTTCTACTACCGCATCCTCCGCGGCTGGCCCGGGACGGCGATGGAGAACTTCGGCGACCGGCTGTCGGTCAACGACATCTGGCGCGTCGTGCTCTTCGTCAAGACGATCCCGAATCACACGCTCAAGAACAACGTGGTCCCCGAACCGAAGGACTACATCGTGTGGCAGCCCTCGAAGGAGCTGATTGCCTGGCTCAAGACCCGGCAGAAGCCCACGGGGAACGCGTCGTTCTCGAAGGAGCAGGTGACGGACCCGTTCATGCAGGAGGCGATGCGGGTCATGCCGGGGCTCGCACCGGGTGACAAGTTCCTCCTGAACGACGGCAAGACTCCGCTCTCTCTCGACGACGCCGCGGCCGGCATCAAGGCGATCTACCAGGATCTGCTCGACAGGGCCTGGAACGAGGCGCGCGCACGCGGTGACAAGCTTCCACCCGAGGCCCAAAAGGCAGTTCCTCCGACCGTCCCCGGCCAGCAATGAAACGCCTCCTCAGGAGCGTCGCAGCCGTCGGTGTACTTGCCCTCGTGACACCGGCGGCCGCGTTCGCTCACGAGGCGCCCGAGAGCGCGCAGTCGCGCTGGGTGATGGTCGACTGGATGCTCGAGGCGTTCTTCGTGTTCGCCGGCTTCGCGCTCGTGGGGTTCATCTGGGCCTGGAAGGCGGGGCACTTTCACGACCTCGAGCGCCAGGCCGCAATTCCGCTCTTGATCGACGAGGAGGACTACTACACGCCGGAGTGGGCGTTGGACGAGGAGGAGTGGGACGAATGAGCATGCCGACCGGAGACACGCCCGAGAAGGTCCAGCAGTTCTATCTCTATCTGAACGGCCATC
>Ga0307282_10000166_pt1 | contig 19270 bp, 22 predicted proteins | sample ER_DNA_121_FD_194475 | JGI IMG/M metagenome (GOLD analysis project Ga0307282, IMG submission 194475) | Bulk soil microbial communities from the East River watershed near Crested Butte, Colorado, United States - ER_DNA_121 | ecosystem: Environmental > Terrestrial > Soil > Floodplain | place...
ATCGTGCCGGCGCCCTCGGCGATCTCCGGGAGGACCCCGTCCTCTACGTAGAGGGCGTTCTTCTGCTGGGCGAAATCCTTGGCGGCGTCCTTGGCGGCGTCGAAGTCGGCGCCCTCTAGCACCACCCCAGCCCCCAAGGCGCGCATGCGTTCGACCTTTAGGGGGTTGGCTGTCACGGCAGCGAACACGGTCATCCTGGCGGCTCGCTTGCGTGCGGCGTAGGCCATCCCCTGGCCGAAGTTGCCGGCCGAGGCGCAGACGAAACCGCCGGGCTGGGGTCCGAGGCGGTGCAGAAGGTAGTCGGTGCCGCGTCCCTTGAAGGATCGGATGGGGTTGACGCATTCGACCTTGAGGACCGTGGTGACTCCCAGGCGATCACCGAGCGGCTCGCAGACGTACTGCGGGGAGTCCTTGAAAACGGGGTCGATCGCCTCAGCCGCCTCTCGGATTCGATCGATCGAGATCATGGTGTCCAAGGCGTCGAAGATTACGGCCTTCTCGCGCTCGCCAGCTTGGACGTCCCCACCCGGCTGCGCCCTCCCCAGCAAGTGGGGAGGGGTTGGTCCGGCTTTAGGCCGGACCTAAGTGCAGGGACCTAAGTAGACGCCGCCCCGGGGGTAGTCAGGGCGGCGCCTTACGCATCAAGGAGCCGGGAGGCACTCCGGCGATTCCTCTGTCCAAATAAACGCTCGGTCCTGTTAAAAGGCTACGGCCCAGCCAGCAAAACCCGGATGATGGTCAAGGTCACCAGATGCCCAAAGCAACAGTCACGTTCGTATGCACCGATTGCGGAGGCGAGAGCCTCCGTTGGGCAGGCCAGTGCCCTCACTGCAACGCATGGAACACTCTCCAGGAGTTCCAGGTCCGCAAAGCACCCGGAGGCCGATCCCGAGCTCCGCGGGCGGCCTCCGCCACTCGGCCCGTGCCCCTTACCGAGCTGGCCGGCGACGCCGCGCCGCGCCGCGCCCTCGCCTGGGGCGAGCTCAACAGGGTGCTGGGCGGCGGTATCGTGCCGGGGAGCCTTGTCCTGGTGGGGGGCGAGCCCGGCGTGGGCAAATCGACCCTCCTGATGCACGCCGCCCAGCAAATCGCCGCGCGAGGCGGCAGGGTGTTGTACGCCTCGGGTGAAGAGTCCCCTCAGCAAATACGCCTGCGAGCACAGCGCCTGGGCGCTATGGAGCCTGGAATCCTGCTTTTCGCCGAAAACGATCTCGATGCGATATGCGAAGCCATCCGCTCTGAAGCTCCACAGCTGGCGATCGTCGATTCCATTCAAACAGTCACTGACGCCGGTTTCGAAGGGAGCGCGGGAAGCGTCACGCAGGTTCGGGAGTCGGCCGGTCGGCTGATGCGCCTCGCCAAGGAGGTCGGCGTCCCCATCTTCCTCGTCGGCCACGTCACCAAGGACGGAGCGATCGCCGGACCGCGGGTCCTTGAGCATATCGTTGACACCGTGCTTTACCTGGAAGGAGACCGGCGGCAGGAGCTGCGCGTGCTCCGCGCCATGAAGAACCGCTTCGGATCCGCCGAGGAGATCGGCGTCTTCGCCATGGGCGAAACCGGCCTCGAAGAGGTACCCGACCCTTCGTCGGCGCTGCTCAGCCAGGCGACCACAAGGTCCCCGGGGACCGCCATCGTGGCGGCTCTCGAAGGCACCCGTCCTCTGCTGATCGAGATCCAGAGCCTTGTCAACCTCAAGAGCGAAAGCGCCATCGTTAGACGCATTGCGAACGGGGTCGACATCAACCGACTGCACATGCTCATCGCAGTGATCGAGAAACGAGCCGGGCGCAAGCTCGGCAACTCCGACGTCTTCGTCAACGTTGCGGGAGGCATCCGGATCACGGAGCCTGCCGCCGACCTCGGACTTGCCCTGTCCATCCTCAGCAACGAGCGCAACGTGCCCCTCCCGGACGGCATGGTTGTGATCGGTGAGCTCGGGTTGGCGGGCGAGGTGCGCCGCGTAGGCCAGCTGGAGCGCCGCCTGTCGGAGGCGGCCCGGCATGGGCTGACGCGCGCCTTGATTCCGGCTGGTGTCAAAGCCGGCCGGCCTTCCGGCCTCGAGGTGATCGAGGTCCGGACGCTGGCGGATGCGATGTCCGTCGCATTTTCTTCACCCATCCAGTCCGGGGCATTCATAGAGGAGGCCGGAATCTCGGTCTCCTAGGAGGTATCCCGTGAAACGTTCTGAGAATCTCGCCCGATGGGTTGGGGCGGGGCTCGGCGTGATCGGCGGATTCGCGCTCGGCTATTTCTTGGCCCGTGGCGTGGCCGCGCACCCTGGCTACGTCATCATCGGTCTGACCACGCTGGAAGGCCTGATCTTTGCCTACCTGGGCACGCCCTACGTGCTCGGTGGCTGGCGCACCTTTAACTTCCGGCTCACCAGCACGCCGCTGCCCGATCTGCTCAGCGGACTCCTTGGAATGGTCGTCGGGCTCGTCATTGCCGCGCTCATCGCGGTGTTCGTGCGCGACCTGCCAAACGGCTACGTGCTCTCCGCGATCCTTGCTCTCTTGCTCGCCGTCCAGGGCGCTTCAGTGGGTCTCACGCGCCGCAGTGAGCTGGCGGCGCTGTTCTTTGGCGGCGCCGCACGCGAACAGAAGAGCCATCGCTTGAGCGGGGTCCTGCTCGATACCTCGGTCATCATCGACGGGCGCATTCTCGACATCGGCAAGACCGGCTTTGTGGACATGCCTCTGATCATCCTCAGCTCGGTGCTCCGTGAGCTCCAGCAGGTCGCGGATTCGGCGGATGCCACGCGGCGGCGCCGCGGTCGCCGTGGGCTCGACGTTCTGACCGAGATGCAAAAAGACCCTTCCATTCCTCTCCAGGTCGTCGACGACGACGCGACTCCAGACGTCGAGATCGACGCGCACCTCGTGCGAACTGCAAAGCGCAAGGGTTGGGCGATCATGACCAACGACTTCAACCTGAACCGGATCGCACGCCTGGAAGGCGTGACCGTCCTGAACCTCAACGAGCTTGCGCATGCGATGCGGCCGGTGGCGATCCCGGGCGAGGAGATCGTGGTCACCGTGGCTCGCGAGGGGAAGGAGCCAGGCCAGGGGGTGGGCAGCCTCGATGACGGCACCATGGTCGTGGTCCAGAACGGCAGGCGCCTTTTGAACCAGACGATCACGGCGGTAGTCACGTCGGTGATCCAGACTTCCGCCGGCCGGATGATCTTCGCGGAGCCGGCGCCGGTGGACGGCCGTCGCAGCAACCCGCGGGGCAAGGTGGAAAGTGGCTAGGCCGCTGTCGGTCGGAGCGATCGTGGCCGCTGCAGGGTCGGGCTCACGTTTGGGCCGCGGCAGCAAAGCGCTGGTGCGCCTGAATGGCAAGACCACGCTGGCGCGGGTGCTGGAGCTCTTCCTCGCGCTCGACGAGATCGACCGCATCGTCGTTGTCGGCCCGCCAAGCCGTCTCGAAAATGCAGAGCGCGAGGTTGCGGCGCTGCATCCCCGCAAGCCGGTAGCAGTTAGGGCAGGAGGCGAAAGCCGGCAGGCTTCGGTGCGCGCAGGACTTTCGGCGCTTGGGGAATGCGATTTCGTGCTTGTGCATGACGCCGCCAGGCCACTCGCCACTGCAACCCTGGTGCGCCGCGTGCTTGCGGCCGCGGTGGAGTCGGGCGCGGCGTTTCCCGCGATCTCGCCACGCGACGCAGTCAAGCGCGTCGAAGGCAATCGGCTGGTGGAAAGCCTTGATCGCTCGCGCATCGTGCTGGCCCAAACTCCGCAGGCTTTCGCTTACGAGCTCCTCGCAAGGGCACACCGCGAGGCCGCGGACGCTGGGCTCGTGGGTGACGATGACGCCCAGCTAGTGGCGGCAACGGGACACGCGGTCACAGTCGTCGAAGGCGAGCCCGCCAACATCAAGCTGACAACACCGGAGGACCTCGAGGTCGTGGAGGCGCTTATCAAAGAGCACGAAGCCGCCACCACGTGAGGGTCGGCATCGGCTATGACATGCACCCGCTGCGTCCCGGACGTGCGCTCATCCTCGGCGGGGTACCCATCGACCATCTTCTCGGGCTGGATGGACACTCCGATGCAGACGTCCTGACGCACGCGATTGTGGACGCACTTCTCGGGGCTGCCGGCCTCGGAGACATCGGCACGCACTTCCCTTCCAGCGATCCCAAGTACAAGGGTGCATCCAGCCAGGATCTGCTCGTAACGGCCGTACGTGCCATCAATCAAGCGGGGTACCGAATCCTCAACGTCGACAGCACAGTGATCGCCGAAGAGCCGCCGCTCCAACCTTACGTTGAGGCCATGCGAAAGCAGCTGGCGAAGAGCCTCGCAGTGGACTTGACTGCGGTCAGCGTGAAGGCGACTTCACCTGAGGGACTGGGCGCACTGGGGCGCGAGGAGGGGATTGCTGCGCAAGCAGTCGCGCTGATCGAGGCGACCGGCTAAAGCTACCCTAGGTCGGTGGCTCTGAAGCTTCACAACACGCTCACCGGCACGAAGGACGCCTTCGAGCCACTCCAGCCTGGCAGTGTCGGCATGTACACATGCGGTCCTACTGTCTGGAACGATGCGCACGTAGGCAACCTTCGCGCATTCCTTTTCTATGACCTGCTTCGGCGCCACCTCGAGGTGGTTGGCTATCGCATCAATCACGTGATGAACCTCACTGATATCGACGACAGGATCCTTGACCAGGCGATGCACGCCGAAACGACGATCGCCGAGTACGTGAAGCCATACGCGACCGCTTTCTTCGAGGACATGACAGCGCTCCGGGCGCAGCCTGCGGAGCACAATCCCAAAGCGACCGAGCACATCCCCGACATGGTCGCGATGATCGCCACCCTGCTGGAGAACGAGAACGCCTACATCGCGGATGGCGATGTTTACTTTCGGATCGCCAGCTTCACTTCCTACGGCGCGCTGTCGCGCCTCGACCGCGGGGGATTGAAGGCGGGAGCTCGCGTGGCAGCTGACAAATATGACAAGGAGTCGGTCAGCGACTTCGCGTTGTGGAAAAAGGCGCAGCCGTCTGACGAAGGACTGGGTGCCGCTTGGGACGCGCCTTTCGGCCGCGGCCGCCCCGGTTGGCACATCGAGTGCTCCGCGATGAGCAAGCGCTACCTCGGCGAGACGTTCGACATCCACTGCGGAGGCATCGACCTGATGTTTCCGCATCACGAGAACGAGATCGCGCAATCGGAGGCCGCGAACCACAAGCCCTTCGCGCGGATGTGGCTGCACTCCGAGCACCTGGCTGACGCGACAGGGGAGAAGATGTCGAAGAGCGCCGGCGGCTTCACGACTTTGCGCGACCTGGTGGCGGCTGGCCACGATCCGCTCGCTGTGCGCTTCTTCCTGATCGCCAACGCGCACTACCGATCGCGCATCCGCCTGAGCTCGGATGCATTACATGCTGCCGCTGAACAGGTCCGCCGGCTGCGGGACTTCACAGACAGGGTTCGGCGATCAACACCGGGTCCGGCGGAGGACGAGGCGCTGCTGCGGCGAATCGGTGAGGTTCGCAAGGGCTATCGCGATGCCCTTGACGACGATCTCAATCTTCCACTGGGAATTGGGCTCGTGTTCGAGCTCCTTCGTGAAGCCAACTCGGGGTTGGACTATGGGAGGGTCGGCGAGCAAAGCCGCTCCCAGCTGCTTTCCCTGATCGACGATGTCGATGCGCACCTCGACGTGATACGCGCCGATGAACACGGGATTGCGGATGAGGTCGAGCGCTTGATCGCCGAACGCGAAGCGGCGCGTGGCGCGCGGGACTTCGGGCGCGCTGATGAAATTCGAGAAGAGCTGCGGCAGCGCGGGATTGCCCTCGAGGATTCCAAGGAGGGAGTGCGCTGGAAACGCATCCACGCAGGGACAGGCTGATAAGACGGCGGCCGCAGTCGCCACAGACTTCCGAAATTGCGGTCGCCCTAATACACGGACGCAACGCTGTGCTCGAAGCTGCCCGCGCCGGGCGAGTGGTGAAGGTGTACCAGGCCTCCGGTCTCGGCCACGATCCTCGGCTGATCGAGCTTGCCAAGCTGGCGCGAATCGAGGTTGTCGCGGCCGATCGGCTCGATGTCATCGCTCCGGGCGTCCACCAGGGCGTCGCGGCCGAGCTCAAGCCACGGCGCATATGGACTCTCAAGGAGCTGCTGGCCACCAGCCCGACGCTCCTGATCGCCCTCGACTCGATAATGGACCCGCAAAACCTGGGGGCGATCCTTCGGAGCGCCGAGGTCGCCGGTTGCGATGGCGCCGTCCTGCCCGAACATCGAAGCGCGCCGTTGTCGCCTGCCGCTGTCAAGGCGAGCTCCGGTGCGAGCGAGCTGCTGCGGATCGCTCACGTTTCTGGAATGCCGTCAGCGATTGCAGAGGTGAAGCGGTCTGACATATGGTGCGTCGCGCTGGACCCCCGAGGTGAGCTGGCGGCCTGGGAATTCGACTTCACCCAACGCGTGTGCCTCGTCGTCGGAAGCGAGGGCGAGGGCGTGCACAGGTTGGTCAGGGAACGGTGCGATGCTCGAGTCAGGCTCCCTGTCAAAGGACACATCGCGAGCTTCAACGCCTCGGCGGCTGCCGCCGCGCTCCTGTACGAAGTGATGCGCCAGAGGTCGAGGTCGAATGCCTGACGCCGCTTCAGAGCTCGCAACAGCCTCTGCGGATATTCAGCTCACGAAATCCGCGCGTGACGTGCTGGACCGAGCGGTAGCCATCGCGACCGCGCGTGGCGCTCTCCAGGCAGACCCAGTCGATGTGCTGAAGGCGATGCTCGAGAGCCGTGGCACCTTGGCCGCCCAGTCGATCCGCGAGCTGGGTGGAGACCCGGCGACCATCACATCTCTGCTGGTGCCACCTGACGGGTCGCCGAGCCTGCCGCTCCGCCAGCTCCTCGTCAATGCCAACCGCGAGGCCGGCGTGCTCGGCCACTACCAGGTCGATGCCATCCACCTGCTGCTGGCGATGCTCTACAGCGATTCGCGCGTGACATCGGCAGTGCTCCAGAAGGCGGGCCTCACCCTCTACGATCTGCGCAGCCATCTGCAGAGCGCGGCCAAGCCCGCTTTCGCGGGCGATCCGCGATCCGCACCCCGTCAAGACGCGGCTCTTCGCCGGAAGCCGCTCCCCCCGCTGCGTGGCGTGGTCACGATCAGCCCCGTCTTCATCGGCTTGCTGGCCATCACCGCGGGCGCCGGCGCTCTCCTTTGGTTCGATGTCCTTCCTGCGGCCGGCCCCGTGATCACCATCGCGTTCGTAACCGCCGGTTGGATCACCTCGGTGTGCGTTCACGAGTTCGGCCATGCGCTGGTGGCCTACCTCGGCGGCGACAGGGGAGTAGTGGCCCACGGCTACTTATCCCTGAATCCGCTGCTCTACACGAACATCCTGTTGAGCATCGTGATGCCCGTCGCTTTCCTGCTCCTCGGCGGCATCGGGCTGCCAGGCGCTGCTGTCTACATCAATCACACAGCGATTCGCAGCAAGTTGTGGGACTCTGCGGTTTCACTGGCGGGACCGACAGGCACCCTGTTGTGCGGCCTGCTCATCGCAATCCCTTTTCTCATCCCCAATCATTTCGATTGGATGGTCGGCCACCTCGCCTTCTTCGGAGCCCTTGCGTTTTTAGGGTTCATCGAGGCGATTGCTCTGGTGCTGAATCTGCTGCCGATTCCCGGGCTCGACGGTTTCGGCATCATTCGCCCGTGGCTTCCGTACTCCGCCCAGGACTTCGCCAACAGGTTCGGTCAGGGCGCGATCTTCGCCGTGTTCATAGTGCTGTTCTTCGTGCCCACTGTCTCGCACGCGTTCTTCTCGTCGGTGCTCCAGGTCACGAGTCTCGTGGGAATCGATCAATTGTTGATCGGGCTCGGCCAAGTGCAAATGCGGCTGCGCTGATGGAACGGGTCATCGTCGACGGTTACAACGTCATTCATGCCTGGGTACCGCTCAAGCGACTGCTCGACGTCTCGCTCGAGGCGGCACGCGACAAGCTCGTCGAGCGCCTTGCCGTATATGGGATGGTCACCAACTCGGACGTGACAGTCGTGTTCGACGCACACCATTCAACAGCCAGGACTAACTCTGAGGAGCTGGTGGAAGGCGTCCACGTTATCTTCACCCGCAAGGGCCATTCAGCCGACCACGTCATCGAGCGGATCGCGTATGCAGCAAATCAGGGAGGCGATGTGATCACCGTCGCGACCTCTGACCGCACACAGCGAGATCTCGTGCGCGGAATGGGCGGCGCCGTGATCGATGCGAAAGAGCTCGAGCGCAGGGTCGTCGACGCTGAGCAGGAGATGGGCAGGCGAGTGGACAAGTACGCGAGGTGAACCGGTGATCAGGCGCACGCGGATCGTCTGCACGCTGGGGCCGTCGAGCGCTTCGCCTCCTGTCCTGCGCAGCCTGCTGAAGGCAGGCATGGACGTCGCCCGTCTCAACTTCTCGCACGGCGACCATACAACCCACCGTCAGGCCGCCATGGATGTGCGTGCAGCCGCGGAGGACCTCGATCTTCCCGTCGCCCTGCTGGGCGACCTCCAGGGACCAAAGATCCGGACTGGAGAGCTTGACACCGCGTTTCAGCGGCTCGTGCGCGGTCGCCGGGTGTTCTTGATCGCCGGACATCGCGAGGGCGAAAACGAAATCGAGGTCAGCCATGCGGAGCTGGTTGACGCGCTGCGGCCCGGAGATCGTGTGCTGATTGACGACGGGCGCATCGAGCTGTTGGTTCGCAGCAGCAAATCGGAGAGGGCGGAGTGCTCGGTGGTGCGCGGCGGCTTGCTCGGCGAGCGAAAGGGGGTGAGCGTGCCAGGCCGGCCACTGCCGATGCCGGCCCTCACCGAGAAGGACCTGGAGGACCTGAAGCTGGCGGTCGAGCTTGGGGTGGACTTCGTCGCGCTCTCCTTCGTCCGCCACCCGGAGGACGTGCTCGCGTGCCGGAGCCATCTCGAAGGCCTTGACTGCCGCGCGCAGGTGATCGCAAAGCTCGAGAAGGTCGAGGCGATCCGCAACCTCAGCAAGATCCTGGACGTAGCCGATGCGGTGATGGTCGCTCGAGGGGATCTCGGCGTAGAGCTGAAGCTGGGCGAGCTGCCTGCAGTGCAGAAGGACGTCATCGACAGGGCCAACCGGGCAGGCGTGCCTGTGATCACGGCGACCGAGATGCTCGAGTCGATGGTCACCTCGACGCGACCGACCCGGGCTGAGGCGTCGGACGTCGCCAACGCAATCTGGGACGGGACTGATGCTGTGATGCTCTCGCAGGAGACGTCAGTCGGCGCCCATCCTGTCGAAGCGGTCAGGGCCATGGCGCGCATCTGCCTGGCCGCCCAGCAGCACTCTGCGTTTCAACGACAGCGTCAGATCTGGCGCGAGCCCGGAGAGATTGGCAGCGCAATCGCCCACGCTGCGGCGACCAGCGCTGACGAGCTTGGAGCTCGCGTGATCATCGCCTTCACCGAGTCGGGCACCACCGCCTTGCGCTGCAGCAAGGCGCGCCCACGTGTCCCGGTAATCGCTGCCAGCCCGCACCCCGACGTCCTCCGCAGGACCGCGCTGTATTCAGGCGTGATACCCATGCTGGTGAGCCCCGGAAGCGATACGGACCAGATGGTCACCAACGCCACGGAGGCTGCGCTGCGCAGCGGGCTGGTCCGCCAGGGCGACAGGGTGGTGGTGGTTGCCGGCGTGCCGGTGGGCCGCCCCGGCCAGACCAACCTGCTGAAGGTCGAGATCGTCTGACAGGCCTCCGGAGGTGCCGAAGTTCCCTGACGAGCGTTCCACGTCAGTGCGACAGAGGTACCAGAGGTGAGGGGTGATTTGGCTGGTAGAGACCGATTTCACCTCCACCGGGCAGCCGGATCCTGGTCACCGATCCCCACCTTGCTTCTTCCACTGCAGAGCAAGTGACGCCCTTCCCCTTGAGCACCACCATTTGGGCCTTCAAATCGGTGCACATGAAATAGAGCTCGTTCCGAGCAACATCGTCCGCCGGATGAACTGCCAGCTCCGCCGGGGGCAGCGCGAAGATAAGCCAACCCTGCCCGGCGTCCACTGATGAAAATCCAAGGACCTCTTGGAAGAAGGCACGATCAGCCGCCGCATCGTTGCTGTATACGATCACGTGGGCACCAAAGATCATGGACTGGCTCCTTTGGCCCCGATTATTCTCCAAACGCGGCTCGCTCTCCAGGCCAACCGTCGGGGCGGTGAACCGAACCTGAGGAAGGTCGAGATCGTCTGACGGTAAGGCGGGCTGATCCGGACGCCAGCCGGGCTAGAGTGATTAGGACCATGCAGCCAGAGATGCCAGCCGGATCTTTGGAGCCCATGCGGCCCGATCCGGGCGTTAGGGGGCCCGTCCGGCCGTCGTCACGCACTTTCAGTGCGCTCCTAGCCGGTCCACTCCTTCCACTGGGGCCCCCATGGCGAAGCCATGGGAGGGACCCCTGGATCTCCAAATCTCTCGGCCGGCCCTCTGGCCACCTGGTCTGATGGCACAGTCGTCGCACGGGTTGCTGGGCAGGATCCAAAGAGCAAACGACGACGCTTCACGTCGATTCGGACCCAACACCGCCGAGGTGGAAGCTTTCATCCAGGCCGCTTCCCACCTGAGCCCGTGGCAGTGGAGGCAGGTCCTCGCCGCCCGTCGGCTCGTGGCGTTGGTGACGAAGGAGGACGTCGGCGAGGCTGAACACTCACGGCGAACGATCCAGGCCGCCATTCGAACGAGCGAGGGCCGCATGTCCGAGCCGATGGCCAAGGCGGGGGAGGCTCTTTTCGAGGCGCTGGAGAAGCGAAGCGATGAGAAGGTCGTCTCGGCATGGCAAGCGGTGTCGGCCCTTGTGCTGCGCCACCAGCTTTCGGCGCTGAAGTTCGCCGCGCACTATGCCCCGTTCTCGACCCTGATCCCAATCTCGGAAGCCGATGCCCTGGATCCGACAACCCGGCGCTTTCTAGCCGCCATCGAAGGCTTGACCGTCGGCCAATGTCAGTATCTGGCCAAGCCGTGGCGGGTCGACCACGACGCTTCTCGCGCCCTGACTCAGGCGGTGGCGAAGAGTAAGCACCTGCACATCGAGGTCGCCGTTGCAATCGCGGCGTTGAACACGATTCCGTCACGACTCGCCGGTGACCCTGGATGGGCCGCAGTAAGGACAGCTGTGCATGGAGGCAGGGTGCTGAGCCGGCGAGCCGAGCTCGCCAAGAGCGAGGTCACCCTCCTGTGGGCTCCCCTGCAAGCGGTTTTCCCCCTTGGAGCGCTCGAGAGGGGTGGCCGCGACAAGAGCGCGGGGACTCGCGTTCGGGCAGCGGTGACCAAAGCCATCGAAACTATCAAGCCGCAGAAGGCGACCCCGGTGCCGCCGCCAAGGGCGCCGGCTCAGTACGGCCCCAACAGCGGCGAGGTTGCAGCATTTGTCAGGGCTGTGGTCGAGCTCACGCCCATCCAGTGGCTGCGCGTGCTCGATCGCAGGCAGCTCGTGGCGAGCGTGACACGAGAGGGCAGCGCCGAGCCCGCGAGCGTCGTGAGGGCGCTGCTCGCTGCGATCGACGGCACAAAGGAGATGGACACTTTCACCCGCAGCAGGGCTTTCGCTGCCGTTGAGCGGGCGGGCTTCGCGGTGGAATCCAAGGACCGCGTGAAGGGGGAGCAGCTGGCCCCGCACTACGGCCCCTTCGCGACGCTCATACCACTCGAAGAGGTCGACTCCAACGAGTTCGTGCGAAGGCTGACCTACCTCGGCGGCGACGAATGGGCGCAGGTGGCGTCGTCGGTTCCTTCGGTCAACCAGGAGGTCGTGGCTCCCCTGGTCAATGCCGGGACGGCGCTGCTTGAATTCCTGAGCCGCCGCTCGGACGAAGAAACGGTGGCCACGTGGCACGCGGTTACCGCGCTTGTACGGCGTCATCACCTGACCCCCATCAAGTTCGCTGCCTCGTATGCGCCGTTTGCGTCGGCGATTCCGGCCACGAGCGCCAGGGCGCGAGGCGCGATGGTGCTCCGCTACGTAACCGCCATCGGCCGGCTCGGCGGAAGCCAATGTGAATTGCTGGCGCAGCCGTGGCAGGTCAGCGATGAAATCTCCAACGCCCTCTCGCGAGCCATCAAAGACGGGAGCGCAAGGCCCGCGGAGGAGGCGGCCGCGTTGGCAGCGGTGGTCACCGTGCCGATGCGCCTCTCAGGCAGCGCGGGTTGGGCGGCCGTCAAGACAGCGGCGTTCGGCGGGCGAGTCATAGCCTCGCGCACGCGGCTCACCACCGAGCAGATCGAGGCGCTCTGGAAACCCATCCAGCCCGCGATTCCCCTTGCCTCGTTGGGAGCACCTGCGAAGCCTCGTCGTTAGGTTCCCGACTTGCTCCATCCCGTACTCTCATTGCCGTGGCGACAAAGAAGACCTCACGAACGACGACTCGCAAGAAAACGGCGAAGCCAAAATCCAAACCGCTGAAGTACGAGCGCGTGCTCGTCGTCTCGGCCCACCCCGACGATCCGGAGTTTTCAGCCGGCGGGTCGGTCGCCAAGCTCGCCAAGGACGGCGCTGATGTCACGTACGTCATCGTCACCGATGGTTCGCAAGGTGGTGAGGATCCCGACCAGAAGGACTCCGAGCTTGCGGCCATCCGCCAGAAAGAGCAGAAAGCGGCGGCGCGCGTGCTTGGCGTCAAGAAAGTCGAGTTCCTGGGTTATAAGGACGGGCACCTCGCCCACGACCTCAAGCTTCGGCGCGACATCGTGCGAATGATCCGCAAGCACAAACCAGAGCTCGTGATCACCCATCTTCCCGGGCGACTCATCGACGCCCCGATGGGCGGCTCTCACCCAGACCACATTGCAGTCGGCGAGGCCACGTTCGCCGCTGTCTATCCAGATTCCCGCAATCCGCGTGCCTTCAGGAGCCTCCTCAAGGAGGGCTTCAAGGCACACGAAGTCAAGGAGATCTGGGTTCCGTACTGGATGAACGGCGATTTCTTCGTCGACATCAGCTCGACGCTCGACCTCAAGATGGATGCTTTGAAGAAGCACAAGAGCCAGGTCGCCAAGCCGGGCCGTGAGTGGAACTACGAGAAGTTCATGCGCAAGCGCCACCGCGACCTGGGGAAAAAGGCCGGCTACGCTTACGCCGAGTCGTTCAAGAGCATCAAGGTCTAGCAGCCGCCGTCCACGGCTCGCGCACGGCCTCCCAGATCACCTCAGCCCACGCTGCGTATTGAACGTCACCAGGATGAAGCTGGTCGGACGAGATCCAGCCGGGCGATCCGAGTCCGGATGTGCTGACGTCGGTGATGTCCACCCACATGAAGCGCTGCGCCTCCGCCTCATTGCGGGCGATCTCGTTGAAGGTCTCGGTCAATTCGCGTATCCCAGCCGGGTTGCCGAAAGTGGAGGCGGCGGGCACCACCGACCAGTTCGGTATCGAGATTGCGATCACTCGGCCGGCCGCAAGATTGAGCTCTGCGACGGCTTCGTTGATTGTCATCAGCGACTTCCGGTATTGCTCCGGTGTCCGGCCCTGAACGAGGTCGTTGACCCCGATCAGGATGCTCACCAGCTGTGGCTTCAGGCGCCCGACGTAACCCAGCTCGTTGTTGATCAGGTCCTGAGTTGTAAAGCCGTTGACTGCAGGGTTGGTCAGCCCGACCTTGGTGCCCGTCGCCCTGGTCAGCCGCGCCGCCACGATCGACGGGTAGTTGTGAGCTTTGCCCGAGGCGCCAGTGCCGATGGTGTACGAGTCGCCCAGAGCGAGGTAGCGCAGCCCCGCCGGCTTATCTTTCGACGTCGGCAAGCGCGCTCCATACGTCAACCTTGGTGCGCACCCGCCGCAAGACCTCGTCGGTAAACTCCGTCGTTGAGGCGTGCCCCCCAAGGTCGGCGGTCCTGATGCCGTCGGAGACCGCCTCCAGCGCTGATTCGTAGATCGCGCGCGAGGCCTGGTGGGCCTTCTGGTCTTTCATGTACCCGAGCAAGGAGGCCACGGCCAGGATCATCGCCATCGGGTTGGCGACATTCTTTCCCTCCAAGTTGGGTGCGGTGCCATGAGGCGCCTCGGTCATCGCCACCTTGACAGCGCCTGCCTCGTCGAAGCCAAGAAGGACAGACTCCGCTCCGGCGATGGTGCCGAACATCTGCATGACCAGGTCGGACAGCGTGTCACCGTCACGGTTCAACGCAGGGATCACAAGCGCCTCGCCGGTGGTCGCGAGCAGCAGCGCGTACGTGGCGTCTATCAGCTGAGGGTCATACCGGACGTCCGGGTTGCGCTTAGCTGCGGCATCGAGCTCCTCTTTGAACATGCCCTCGTAGACGGGGCTGACTGTGAACTTTGGGCCGCCGAAGACCTTGGCTTCGATCCGTTTGGCATGGGCGAACGCGTAGTCGGCGACCATCCGGCAGGTTCGGCGGCTTATCTTCTCAGTCCGGAAAGCCCACTCGTCAAGCCCGCGGCCCTCGCGCCACTCCTTGGCCCCGTAAGCGTCGTCGACTGCCATGCGGATCACCGAAATCGGCGCGTGGACGCCGGCCAGGGGCCTGACGCCGGGGATGCGCCTTCCGGTGCGGACGATGACGCGTCCGTCGACCTGCTTGCGAAGTATCGCGTTGGGGCTGCCGACGTCTCCGGCCCCTTCCGGCGTGATCGTGGCCGCCTTCAGGCCGAATCCAGTCTCACGAAGCGCCTCGGCCGCGTCCATGACCACCTGGTTTCTGGTCTCGCGTCGCCGTTCGAGCGTGAGGTCGAAGTCCTTCATGCCGACCTCTAACCCGATGACGTCCTTCGCGAGAAGACGCTTGGCCTCGAGCAGGAGCTCCTCGCCGGTCTGGTCGCCGTGCAGCACAACCACGGTGGAACCAGACACAGACAGATCATATTGGCCGAGCGAGATCCCGGGCCCGGCCAAGGCCGAGCCCGGGTGGTCAGGTCAGGCGGTTACGGCGTGTCGCGCCGGCGGGGCGATGTGGCCGAGGGCGAACATCATCCCCAGCTGGTCGGGAACGCCCCAGTGTTCGACCATCTTGCCGTCCTCGAAGCGGCAGATGTCGATGACGTCGGTGAAAGCCTTGCGGCCGGTCGGCGGCCGGCCGGCGAAGCTGCCCAGGTTGGTGCCGCCGCCGCGCTGGCGGGCCCAGACCTTGTCTCCAACGACCGCCAGCTCGTCGATCGTGATCGTGAAGTCGGGAAACGCGGACCTCAGGATCGAGATCGTCCGCTTGAGACCCTCCGGTCCATCGCCCGCCCCACCCCGCTGGTGCTCGATCGCGTTCGCGCCCACGAGCTCGTCGGCCACCGCCAGGTTGCCCTGGTTGAAGCCCTCTTCGATGATCCGGCGGTAAATCTCCTCGTTGCTCGACGCTGCCATTCGCCATCTCCTTCAAATTCACCCTAGGAATACTCGGATGACTACTGGCATAGTAGGATGAACCTATGGGACCTGTCAAGTCTCAGCGGCGTTACGACTCGTCGCTGCGCAAGGAGCAGGCTCGCCAGACCCGCACCCGGATGCTCGAGGCCGCAGAGCGGCTGTTCGCGGATCATGGCTATGCCTCGAGCACGATCGAGACCATCGCCTCCACCGCCGGCGTCGCGGTCGATACCGTTTACGCGACCTTCGGCAGCAAGCGTGGCTTGCTCTCGGCATTGATGGACCTGCGGGTCGGGGGAGACGACCAGCCCGTCGAGCTCCTTGACCGGGCCGGGCCGCAGGCGGTGCGGCGCGAGCCCAACCAGAAGCGCCAGATCGCCCGCTTTGCCGAGGACGTCTCCGCGATCGGCGAGCGGGCCCGCCCGGTGGACGACATCATCCGGGGGGCTGCGGCGGTCGACGCGGAGATCGCCGGCTACCGCGCCCGTCTCCAGCAGAGCCGGTTCGAGAACATGCGCCGGTTTGTCTCCTGGGTTGCCTCCAACGGGCCGCTGCGGGCCGGTATTGGCGAGGACGACGCCGCAGCGATCGTCTGGAGCCTCACCAGCCCCGAGATGCACCGGCTGCTACGGGTCGAGCGCGCCTGGACTCCCGAGCGCTACGCGGAGTGGCTGGCCGAGACGTTAACCCGCACCCTGCTGCCCTGATACTATTGACAGCGCCTAGGTAACCTAGGCTTTTTTCTTTTCAGCCCCCCCAAAGAGCCAACTATGGAAGACATCATCACCCTCGCATGCGGCGTGTGTAAGCGGCGTAACTACACCACCGTGAAGAACAAGAAGAACGATCCGGACAGGCTCGAGATGAGCAAATACTGCCGGTGGTGTCATAAGCACACCCCGCACAAGGAGACCAAGTAGTGGCAGTCACCGCCAAAAAGCGTGCCGAGTCCACACCGGAGTTCAGCCCGGTGCGATTTCTGCGCGAGGTGTTCGACGAGCTACGCAAGGTCGTCTGGCCGACATGGGGCGAGCTGTACCGGTACACCCTGATCGTGATCTTTACAGTCATCGTGCTGGGGGCGTTCATCGGCGGGGCCGACTACGCCCTGGGTGAGATCGCCCGGCGCGTGATCTACAACGGGTCGACAGGCTGATGGCGGTCGAGAAGACAGCGCCCGAACAAGAGGCACAGTGGTACGTCGTCCATGCCTACTCGGGACATGAGGAAAAGGTCAAGAAGAACCTCGAGAAGAGGATCGAGTCAATGGACATGCAGGACAAGATCTTGCAGGTGCTCGTCCCGATGGAGGATGAGATCGAGATCAAGGACGGCAAGCGCCGCCATGTCCAAAAGCGGATCTTCCCCGGCTACATCCTGGTCCGCATGGTGATGTCGAACGAGTCGTGGTTCGTGGTGCGCAACACTCCCGGGGTGACGAGCTTCGTCGGTTCCGCGAACAGCCCTGTTCCCCTCCAGGAGAAAGAGGTTCGGGCGATCCAGAAGCAGATGAAGCAGGAAGCGCCCAAGATCCGGGTCGAGTTCCAGGTCGGCGAGTCTGTGCGGGTCGTCGATGGTCCGTTCACTGACTTCCATGGCAAGGTGGACGAGATAAACCCGGAGAAGGGCAAGCTCAAGGTGCTTGTCAACATGTTCGGTCGCGAGACCCCTGTCGAGCTAGACCTGCTGCAGGTCGAGAAAGTTCACTAACCGCACATACATAAGGAAGAGGAAGCGCCACTCCGATGAGCAAGAAGAAGATTCGTGCGGTCCTGAAGCTGGAGCTGCAGGCTGGAAAGGCGACGCCTGCCCCGCCGGTCGGCACCGCGCTTGGCCCCCACGGCATCAACATCATGGAGTTCACGAAGGCCTACAACGAGCGCACGGCTCAGCAAGCCGGCGACGTCGTGCCTGCCGAGATCACGATCTTCGAAGACCGCAGCTTCACCTTCGTCCTCAAGACGCCACCCGCGGTCAACCTGCTGAAGCGGGCGGCTGGGATCGAGAAAGGATCGGCCAAGCCAAACCGCGAGAAGGTCGGTCGCGTCACAAGGCAGCAGCTGCGTCAGATCGTTGAGACGAAGCGAAAGGATCTCAACGCCTACGACGCGGATGCGGCGATGAAGATGATCGAGGGGACAGCCCGCTCGATGGGCCTCGAGGTATTGGAGCAATAAAGTGCCCAAGAAGCGCGGGAAGAAATACATCGAGGCGGCCAAGAAGGTCGAGGCGGCGCTGGCCGGTAACGGCAACGGCGGGCTGAGCCCCGACGCCGCTGTCCAGATGGTCAAGGAGACGTCGATCTCCAAGTTCGATGCCACAGTCGAGGCTCACATCAGGCTTGGAGTCGACCCCCGGCACGCCGAGCAGATGGTGCGTGGCTCGGTTGTCCTGCCCAACGGAACCGGCAAGAAGGTGCGAGTGGCTGTCTTCGCGGTCGGGGACAAGGCGAAGGAGGCTCAGGAGGCAGGGGCGGACTTCGTCGGCGGCGACGATCTTGTCAAGAAGGTCTCCGAGGGCTGGACCGATTTCGACGCTGCAGTCGCGACGCCGGACCTGATGTCCAAGGTCGGACCTCTCGGTAAGATCCTCGGGCCCCGCGGCCTCATGCCGAACCCCAAGTCCGGCACGGTGACCAACGATGTCGCCCGGGCGGTGCGTGAGGTCAAGGGTGGCAAGGTTGAGTTCCGAACCGACAAGTTCGGGATCATCCACGCACCCATCGGCAAGGTCTCGTTCGACCAGAAGCAGCTGCAGCAGAACCTGACAGCTCTCGTGGACGCGCTGATCCGCAACAAGCCGACCACCTCGAAGGGCCAGTACTTGCGGTCCTTCTTCCTGGCCGCCACTCAGGGCCCATCGGTCCCGGTCGACGTCAAGGAAGCCGCAAAGCTCCACACCAGCAGCTAGCGGCGGTGTACGGGCCTGTCATCCAGGGCAAGTTAGTTCGGCTCAGGCCGCCTCGGCCTGAAGACGTGCCGGTGATGATCACCTGGTTCGAAGACATGGAGGTGACTCGCTTCCTCCTGCTCCGAAACCCACCGGGGATCGATGCCGAGAGGGAGTGGCTCGACAGGATGGGGAAGGATCCTGACCAGGTCGTCTGGGTGGTTGAGCACAAGGGCAAGACAGTGGGCACAACCGCCATCCACGCCATCGATTGGAAAAACGGCTCCGGTACGACGGGCACTGTCATTGGCGACAAGGCGGTCTGGGGCAAGGGCCTGGGCCGCGAGCTGATGCAGCTACGCGCCAGGTACGCCTTCATGCAGCTCCCGCTTCGCAAGCTCAAGTCGGCCTACATCGACGGGAACGAAGCGAGCGCTCGTGCTCAAGCGGCCATCGGCTACCAAGAGGTTGGACGCTTCAGAAAGGACATGTTCGTCGACGGTGAGTGGAGAGACCACGTGATGACCGAGGTATTGCGTGAGGAATGGGAAGCCGCCCATGGGCCTAAAGCCCATAGCAGGCCCAAGCGGTCTAGATCCCGCCGCTCGGTATAATCGCGCTCTGCCCTAGACCGTAGGCGCCGCCGCGAGGCGGCTTAATTTCCTACCGAGGCACCAAGTGAAGGACGTTGGATCCTTCCTGCCTCGACGTGTACGGCAGGGAGGATTTTTCATTTGCCGAAAGCCAGGAAGGAACAGAAGGTCGAGCAGGTCGAGCTTCTTACCGAAAAACTGAAAAACGCAAAGGTGGCGGTGCTCACCGACTACCGCGGGCTCAAGGTCAGCCAGATCCAGGAGCTGCGCGGCAAGCTCCGGACCGGCGACGTCGAGTACCGCGTAGTCAAGAACACGCTCGCACGGCGCGCCGCGGAGGCGGCCGGCTACCCGGCGCTGCAGGACGAGATCAAGGGCCCGGTGGCGATCGCCTTCGGGTACGACGACCTTGGCGTCCCGTCCAAGCTGCTCAACGAGTTCATCCGCGCT
>Ga0307282_10000172_pt1 | contig 18727 bp, 24 predicted proteins | sample ER_DNA_121_FD_194475 | JGI IMG/M metagenome (GOLD analysis project Ga0307282, IMG submission 194475) | Bulk soil microbial communities from the East River watershed near Crested Butte, Colorado, United States - ER_DNA_121 | ecosystem: Environmental > Terrestrial > Soil > Floodplain | place...
AGCCCAGATCCCGACGACGCGTTCATGTTCTGGGGCCTCGCCAAGGGCGAGGTCGATCCGCGCGGCTTCGAGTTCGAGCACGTGCTGCAGGACATCCAGACGCTGAACGAGTGGGCGCTCGAGGGCCGGCTCGAGGTGACGGCGATCTCGCTGCACGCGTACCCGCACGTGCAGGACCGCTACGTGCTGCTGCCGCACGGCGCGAGCATGGGCTCCGGGTACGGGCCGATCGTCGTCGCCCGCGAGGAGCTCGACGAGGACGACCTCCGCCGGGTCGAGATCGCGGTTCCCGGCCGGATGACGACCGCATTTCTCACGCTCCAGCTGCGACTCGGCGAGTACCGCTGGCGCGAGGTTCCGTTTGACCAGATCATGGACGAGGTCCTGTCCGGCAAGGCCGACGCGGGACTGCTCATCCACGAGGGGCAGTTGACGTACGCCGCGGCCGGGCTGCACAAGGTGGTCGACCTAGGCGAGTGGTGGCTCGAGGACACGGGCCTCCCGCTGCCGCTGGGGGCGAACGTGGCGCGGCGCGATCTCGGCCCGGACACGTTGCGTGAGCTCTCCGACGTGCTTGCCGAGTCGATCCGCGCGGGCCTCGACAACCGTGAGCGCGCGCTCGAGTACGCGCTCCAGTTCGGGCGCGGCCTCGACGACGAGCTGGCCGACCGCTTCGTCGGCATGTACGTGAACGAGCTGACCGAGGACTACGGCGAAGAGGGTCGGCGCGCGGTTCGCGAGCTCCTGCGCCGTGGCGAGGAGATCGGCGCGTTCACGGAGCCCGTCAGGGTCGAGTTCGTCGGCTAGCGTTCGCCGCATGGCTCTCGAGATGCGCGGGTCCTGCGAGCGCTGCGGCACTCGGCTCGCTCCGGGCGACGAGGCGTACATCTGCACGTTCGAGTGCACGTGGTGCGTCGCCTGTGCAGGCGAGCTCGCGTACGTCTGTCCGAATTGCAGCGGTGAGCTCGTGCGCCGCCCGCGGCCGGCCGCAGCGTGAGCCGTGCGGTCGTTCTCTCGGCGGTGCGCACGCCCGTCGGGCGCTACGGGGGCGTGCTCGCAGGCGAGCGGCCCGACGATCTCGCCGCGGCCGTGATCAAGGAGGCGGTCGCGCGCGCGGGTGTTGACGCGTCTGAGATCGAGGATGTCTACTTCGGAGCCGCGAACCAGGCGGGCGAGGACAACCGAAATGTGGCCCGCATGGCCGTCCTGCTCGCGGGCCTGCCCGAGTCGGTTGCGGGCGTGACAGTCAACCGGCTCTGCGCCTCGGGGCTCTCGGCGGTCGTCTCCGCGAGCCATGCGATCGCCGCGGGGGACGGCGACCTGTTCGTGGCCGGGGGCGTCGAGTCGATGAGCCGCGCGCCGCTCGTCCTGGAAAAACCGGACATGGCCTGGCCGCGCGGGAACCAGACCGTGTGGGACACGACCCTTGGGTGGCGCTTCCCGAACCCGCGCATGGAGGAGCTGATCCCGCTCGAGTCGATGGGCGAGACGGGCGAGAACGTTGCCGAGCGCTACGGCGTCAGCCGCGAGGAGCAGGACGAGTTCGCGCTGCGCTCGCAACAGCGCTGGGCCGCGGCCGCCGAGGCTGGGCGCTTCGACGACGAGCTCGTGCCGGTCGGAGACGCCGTTCGCGACGAGCATCCGCGTCCCGACACGAGCGCCGAGAAGCTCGCGACGCTGAAGCCCGCGTTCCGCGCTGAAGGCTCGGTCACCGCCGGGAACTCGAGCGGGATCAACGACGGCGCCGCCGCGATCGTGATCGCGAGCGAGGAAAAGGCGCAGGCGCTCGGCGTAGAGCCGCTCGGCACGTTCGTCGGGAGCGCGGTTGCAGGGGTCGACCCGCGAGTGATGGGAATCGGCCCGGTGCCGGCGGTCCGGAAGCTCCTCGCGCGCACCGGCGTCGCGGTCGGCGACATCGACCTCGTTGAGCTCAACGAAGCCTTCGCGTCGCAGAGCCTCGTTGTCATCCGCGAGCTCGGCCTCGACCCGGAGCGCGTGAACGTGAACGGGGGTGCGATCGCGATCGGCCATCCGCTCGGGATGAGCGGCGCGCGGCTCGTCGTGACACTGCTGCACGAGCTCAGACGCCGCAGCGGCAAGTACGGGTTGGCGACGCTCTGCGTCGGCGTCGGCCAGGGCCAGGCGGCCCTCTTCGAGCGATGAGCGACGTCGCCGTCCAGTACATCGAGCTCGGGCTGCGTCTCGGCCGGCACCAGGAGGGGCTCGTCGACTCGTACTACGGCCCTGCCGAGATCAAGGACCGGATCGATGAAGAGGAGCTTCGCGCCCCCGACTCGCTGGCGGAGGACGTTGCCCGGCTCAGCGACTCGCTGGACGGCCTCGAAGACGATCGCCGCAAGTGGCTGGAAGCGCAGCTCGTCGGGCTCGAGACCGCCGCGCGCAACCTCGCCGGCGCCGAGATCCCGTTCGAGCAGGAAGTCGAGCTCTACTACGGCGTCCCGCCGCACCGCACGCCCGAGTCCGAGTTCGAGGCGGCGCACGAGGCGATCGACGCCCTCCTGCCCGGGAGCGGCTCGCTCGAGGAGCGCTACCGGGTGTGGCGCGAAGACGATGAGATCCCGGCGGAACAGCTGCCGGATGTGATCGCGCGGCTAACCGCGGAGCTGTCGCAGCGTGCGGCCGAGTTGGTCGGGCTTCCGGAGGGCGAATCGGTCGAGTACGAGTACGTCTCGGACAAGCCCTGGACGGCGTACAACTACTACTGCGGTGGGCTCAGGAGCCGCATCGAGGTCAACACCGATGCCCCGGCGGTGCCCGACGCGGTCGTCGAGTGGATCGCGCACGAGACGTATCCGGGGCACCACACGGAACACGCCTGGAAGGAGCAGCTCCTGACGCGGAGCGGCCGGCTCGAGGAGTCGATCGTGCTGATCCCGACTCCGCAGTCGGTCGTCTCCGAGGGAATCGCGAGCCTCGCCGCGGAGATCGTCCTCGGCGAGGAGCGGCACGAGGTCACGGCGTCCACGGTGTTGGGGGCGAACGTCCGCTACGAGCCGGAGCTCTCCCGCAAAGTGATGGAGGCGAACGAGCCGTTCTCGGGGGTCGGCACCAATGCAGCGCTGATGCTGCACGTGGACGGCGCCTCGGTCGACGAGGCTCGCGAGTACGTGATCAAGTGGGCGCTAGCCTCCGAGCAGCGGGCCGGGCACGTGATCGCCTTCATCACCGACCCGATGTGGCGCTCGTACATCACGACGTACCCGAACGGCTACCGGCTGTGCAGGGAGTTCGTGGCGGGGGATCCGGAGCGTTTCAAGCGCCTACTGACCGAGCAGCTCACGCCTGCCGGGCTTCGCTAGGGTCTCGCCGTGGCCGTCGCGACCGAGCGCGAATACCTGCTCTTCATCAACGGTGAGTCGTCGGAGGCATCGGGCGGCGAGCTGAAGGAGCTGACCGAGCCCGCGACCGGTGAGCCGCTCGCGAAAGTGGCCATGGCCAACGAGGCCGACATCGACCGCGCTGTCGAGGCGGCACGGGCTGCCCTCGACGGCGACTGGGGCAGGACGCCCCCGACGGAGCGCTCGCGCCTGCTGCACGCGCTCGCCGACGCGCTGGTCGCGAACCGCAAGGAGCTGGCCGAGCTCGAGGTGCGGAACGTCGGCAAGGCGCTCTCCTCAGTCAAAGCCGAGCTGAGCCAGGCGGTCGAGAACTTCCGCTTCTACGCTTCGGCGATCGGCTCCATCGGCGGCCGCTCGAACCCACTGGGCGGCTCGCTCCTCTTCTACTCGCTGAAGGAGCCCGTCGGCGTCGCGGGGCAGATCGTGCCCTGGAACTACCCGCTGATGATGACGACGTGGAAGCTGGCGCCTGCGCTGGCCGCCGGCTGCACGATCGTGCTCAAGCCGGACTCGCAGACGCCGCTGACGGCGCTCCGGATGGCGGAACTCGCGACCGAGGTCGGGTTCCCGCCGGGAGCGATCAACGTCGTGCCCGGCCCGGGGACTACTGTCGGCCGGCACCTCGTGCAGCACCCGGGCGTCGACAAGATCGCGTTCACCGGCTCCACGGAGACGGGCGCGCAGATCATGCGAGACGCCTCCGAGGGCATCAAGCGGCTCACGCTCGAGCTGGGCGGCAAGAGCCCGAACATCGTCTTCGCCGACGCCGACATGGCCGACGCGATCCCGAGCTCGGCCTGGTCGATCTACTACTCGGCCGGCCAGAGCTGCGAGGCGCGCTCGCGGATCCTCGTCGAGCACTCCGCCTACGACGACTTCGTGGCGAAGTTCACCGATGCGGCGAACGGCCTCAAGGTCGGGGATCCGCTGGACAACGAGACGCAAGTCGGCTCGCTGATCTCGCCCGAGCACCGCGATCGCGTGCACGGCTACGTCGAGACGGGCCGCGAGGAAGGCGCGGAGGTCGTGGCCGGCGGCGAGTCGCCCGACGGCAAGGGCGCGTTCTATCCGCCCACAGTGCTCGCGGGTGTCAACCAGGAGATGACCGTCGCGCAGGAGGAGATCTTCGGGCCGGTCGTCACGATCTCGCCGTTCGCCGACGAGAAGGATGCGATCAGGCAAGCGAACGCGGTGCGCTACGGGCTGATGGCGACCGTCTGGACCGGCGACCCGGCACGCGGGCATCGGCTGGCGCGCAGGATCAAGGCGGGCACGATCGGGATCAACATGCCCTTCACAGCATTCCCCGGCATCCCGTTCGGCGGCTACAAGCAGTCCGGCTTCGGCCGCGAGCTCGGCCTGGAGACGCTCGAGCTCTACCTCGAGACGAAGAGCGTGATCACCTCGACGAGCCCGAAGCCGTTCAACCCGTTCGGGCTCTAGGTCTCCTCGAACGAGATCGGCTGGGCGCCTTCCCACAGCACCCTGCGCCCGAGCTCGCCGAGCTCTGCGACTCCTCCGAGCACGGTGGCGAACTGGTTCCCGGCCAGCGCGCCCGCCTTGCTCGCGAACGCGGTCGGCCCGTACGGCAACAGGATCTCCGTCTCGCTGACGCCGCCCGGGTAGAACAGGATCTGCCCCGGCGCCGGGTAGCAGGTCGCGTTCTCCGGCCGGAGGCCGACGTCGAGCTCGCGGAACGGGATCCAGCACGCCTCGCCGCTCCAGCGTGCGTGGATGATGCGGCTCTCGAGCGGGAGCAGCCGCCGGAACGCGGCCACGGTCTCGGGGGCGGCCTCCTCCTCGAGGCGCGCGACGAAGCGGAACTCGCCGGAAACGATCTTCAGCACTAGGTCGCGAACAGCTCCTTGAAGCCGGGGTCCTCCCGGATCGCGTCGAGGTCGGAGTCTGTCCCGGCGAGCTCACGCAGCTGGTCCGAGCCCTCGACCGCCATGCGCAGGTGCGCGATCGCGGACTCCTTCTCCCCCGCAAGGGTCTCGGCGCAGGCGACGTTGTACGCGAGGCCGGGGTAAGGATGGTTCTCGAGGAACTGGCGCCCGCGGGCGGAGACAGAGGCGTAGTCGCCTGCGTCGTAGAGCTCGTGCAGCTCCATGAACCACACCTCCCAGCCGAAGACCTCGTACGCCTTGCCCGGCGTGCCGCCGGCCGTGACGATGGTCGTCGGCGCCTCCTCCGCAAACGCCGTCCGCTTCACGCCCGGCCGCACGAAGACGAACGTGCCGACGGGCGCGTCCACGCTTTCGCCGTCGAGCTCGAACCTCGCGCGGCCGGAGTACACGAAGTAGAGCTCCTCCTGCCCGTCGCCCGCGTCGGCCGACACCTCGTCGTGTTCGTTGACGATCCGGTCCCCCACCTCGTCGGCCGTCCACGCGTTCACGCCGAAAGCCTCGATGCCGAAGTGGTGGCGAACGGGCCGGAACGGCACGCGGCCGTCGTCCATAACCTCGATCTCCTCCAGCTTCGCAACGCTGTAACCGGTCATCAGTCCTCCGCCGCCTCGGCCATCGACCGCGGCGCGCGCACGTCCTCGAAGCGGATGTTGCCGGCGGGAACCATCCAGGTCATCACCTCGACGGCGAGCCGACCCGCTCTCACTGCGGGGTCCTCGCTGCTGATCCGGCGCGCCGTCTCAGGGTCGCACTTCATGATCGAGATGCCGCGCAGGCGCTCGTCGTCCTGGTCGACCAGCGGCCCGCCGCCGATCAGGTAGCCGCGGTCGCGCAAATCCGCTCGGAAGGCGAGGTGGCGATCCTGCAGCTCGGCCGCGTCCTCCTCGGTCATCTCGGGCGCGTCGGGCCGAAGCACGAGCAGCACAAGCGTGTGCCGGTCGAACTGCATGCGCCGAATTAGACCAGGCTCGGGATAGGTTGCGGCATCGCGAATCCCCGCTACCGCTGGGTCGTGCTCGCCGCGGGCACGGCCGCCCAGGCCGGCTTTTCGGCCGTCCTGATCGGGCTTCCGGTTCTCGGGCCGGCGCTGCAGGACCGGTATGACCTGTCGCTGAGCGCCGTCGGTGTCGCTTTCTCCAGCGTGTGGATCGGCCCGATCGCGACGCTCCTGCCCTGGGGGCTGCTCTCGGACCGGATTGGGGAGCGGATCGTCCTGGGGAGCGGTCTCGCCGGATGCGGGGTCGTCGTCGCCACGGCCGGGTGGGCGGGCTCGTTCTGGCTGCTCGTCGCGCTGCTGACGATTGCAGGCGCGCTCGGGGCGAGCGTGAACGCTGCCAGTGGGCGGGCGGTCATGCAGTGGTTCTCGGCCGACCAGCGCGGACTCGCGCTCGGCGTCCGGCAGACCGCGATCCCAGTCGGGGGAGCCGTTGCCGCGTTGGCTTTGCCGGCCGTGAACTCGGCCGCCGGGCTGAAAGCCTCGTTCGTGTTCCTCGGCGTGGTGTGCATCGGGTGCGCGCTGTTCGCGGGAATCGCCGTCCGCGAAAGGGCCAGGCCAGAGGTCGCACTCGACGCCGCGGACGTGGAGTGGACGCTCCGCGACCGGCGTCTGTGGCTCCTCTCGGCCGGCAGCGACCTGTACCTGGTCGCGCAGGTCGCGCTCCTGTCGTTCTTCGTGCTCTTCCTGCACGACGAGCACGGCCTGAGCGACGCGGCGGCCGCTGCGGGCCTCGCCGTGATGCAGGTCGGAGCCATCGTGACGAGGATCTCGGCGGGTCGGATCTCGGACGCCCTCGGTGCGAGGATCCGGCCTCTGCGCTGGATCGGCCTCGCCAGCTGCGCGGGCGTCCTCCTCACCGCGGTCCTCACCAAAGCTTCGGTTGCAGTCGTGCTGCCCGTCATGGTCGTCGCGGGCGCGGTCTCGATGGCCTGGAACGGGCTCTCCGTGACCGCCGCCGCGGAGCTTGCGGGCCTCGCGCGAAGCGGTACCGCGATCGGGTTCCAGCAGACCACGCTCTCGGTCACGGGCCTAATAGTTCCCATCGCGTTCGCCTTCGTGGTCGATTCGGCCTCATGGGAGGCCGGGTTCGCGCTCGCTGCGGTCGGGCCTTTGCTCGGCTGGTGGCTGCTCGGCCTGCTGCCCGAAAGCGCGCCCTAGTCGAGCTCGCGCCGCAACACCGAGGCGACCGCGGTCAATGCGACCCGGGTCTCCTCGATCGTCGGCTCACGCGTCGTCAGCCGCTGGAGCGCGAGCCCCGGGACGAGGAACGCGCGCGCGGCCGGCCACGCGGAGCCCTGCACCGCCCGCCAGAGCTCCATCGTCAGCCCGAGCGAGAGCACCGCGACGACGACGGGCGTCCAGAGCGCGGGTGCGAACGGCCACAAGCGGTCGGCGAGAAGCGCCATCGGCAGCGCGAGCGCGACGAAGTTCGTCCCGCAGCGCACCGAGAAGCGCGAAGGACGCGCGTCGCCGTCCCACGTCGGGCCCAGCTGCCCCCGCTCCGCCGCCGCGATCGCCCGGTGCTCGGCGCCGTGCAGGTAGAGCGTCCGGCCGCGCATCAGCCAGGCAATCAGACCCACACTCATCACGATTCCTGCGACCAGCGCCGCACGGCTGGGCAGGAAGACGAACGCGACCGGAGACAACAGCACTACGAACAGCACGAGGCGCTCGATGTGTCCGGCGACGCCGTCGCGGCGGAGCAAGGGCGAGACCGACAGCCCGAGGCGCGCCAAGCCTCGAAGCAGCGGTATTCGCCGGGCGAACGCAGGAGGCCGAGGCATCTCGCCTTCGAGCAGCGATCCGTCGCGTCCTGCGAACGCGAAGAACCGCTCGCTCGCGATCACGACGCCGTTGGGACGGGCCATGCCTCCGAGCGCCGGTAACGCGGTCGAGTCCGCACGGTCGAGTAGCGCGGCGAGGCTGGTCCCCTGCACCCATCAAAGGTGCCTGAAAACGCGACCGCCCGGCAAGTGCCGGGCGGCCTATCCGTCCGTGTGTCGGGTCCTACCAGCGTCCCCGGCTGAAAAAGCCGAGTACCAGGAGGACGATGACGACAATCAGGATGATCCAGAGAATGCTCACGAGCGGGTCACCCCCTTTCCGAGGCTGACCCTCGTGATTCCACGCAGGCGGCGATCTCAAACGGCGCGGTCGCGGTAGGCTCGGCGCGTCACACGAGCCAGGAGGCCGAATGGTCAGAGTGTTCGTCGTCTACGAGAGCGAGCCCGACCCGGAGCGCTACGAGCAGCACGTCGAGTTGTGCCGCAAGGTGCCCGGATCCACGTTCCGGCACGGTCGCATCTTCGGCGCCCCGGTGGGCGAGCCGCAGTACAGGTACTACGCCGAGTGGGAGTTCGCAGACATGGACGCCTTCAAGGCGGCGGGGCGCACGGACGAGTTCATGGCCACCGGCAAGGACGGGGTGGCGATGGGCATCCCGTTCCACGTCCACTTCGCGGAAGTTGACTGAGCCCACGTACCCGAGCCCGGTTTCGCCGGACGAGCTCGGCTTCGAGAAGATCGTCTACGAGAAGGCGCCGCCGCGGGCGACGATCACCTTCAACCGGCCCGAGATCCTGAACGCCTTCGACTTCCAGATGCTCCGCGAGCTCGCGCGGGCCTGCGAGGACGCGTCCTGGGACGACGAGATCCGCGTCGTCGTGCTCACCGGCGCCGGCCGCGCGTTCTGCGTCGGGGCCGATCTCAGCTCGTGGGCCGAGGACTACCTCGACAAGCCGACCGAGTACTGGAAGTGGTTCGGCGCGTTCAAGGACGCCCACGACCGGCTGCGCGAGATCGGCAAGCCTACGGTCGCGCGCATCAACGGGATCGCGGTCGGCGGTGGGAATGAGTTCCAGATGGCCTGCGACCTCGCGGTCATGGTCGACGACGCGTTCGTCCGGCACGTAGGCCCCGAGCACGGGTCGGTGCCGGCGGGCGGCGCGACGCAGTGGCTGACGATCCTGGTCGGCGACCGGCGCGCTCGCGAGATCGTGCTCATGTGCGAGGAGATCCCGGCGCAGAAGTGCCAGGAGTGGGGCCTCGTGAACCGGGTCGTCCCGGCCGCCGAGCTCGATGCAGAGGTCGATCGCATGGTCGAGAACCTCGCGCGCAAGCTCCCGCAGACGACGCGCTACGCGAAGCAGCACCTCAACTTCTGGCGCGACCTCGCCTGGCACGAGACGATCAACCACGCGCGGGACTGGCTCGCGCTCTCGATGGCGACCGAGGAGCCGAAGGCCGCGATCAAGCGCTTCCTCGAGAAGAAGAGTGAGTGACCTCGTCCTCACCGAGCGCGACGGGCCGATCGCGGTCGTCGCGCTCAACCGGCCCGACGCGCTGAACGCGCTCTCGGACGAGCTCATGGAACAGCTCGTCTCGACGCTCCAGGAGCTCGACCGCGACGACGAGGTGCGCTGCATCGTCCTCGGCGGCAACGATAAGGCGTTCGCCGCCGGCGCGGACATCGCTGAGCTCGCACGGTCGTCGGCGATCGACCTCTACTACCAGCGGCGCATCGAGCGCTGGGACGCGATTCGCGGGCTCTGGACGCCGCTCGTGGCCGCGGTCTCCGGCTACTGCCTCGGCGGCGGTTGCGAGCTGGCGCTGGCGTGCGACCTGATCGTGGCTTCGGAGAGCGCGAAGTTCGGCCAGCCCGAGACGGGCGTCGGCGTTCTGCCCGGCGCCGGTGGGACGCAGCGGCTGACGCGCGCGGTCGGCAAGGCGCTCGCGATGGACGTGATCCTGAGCGGACGCTTCCTGGCGGCCGAGGAGGCTCTGGCCGCGGGGCTCGTCGCGCGGGTCGTTCCCGAGGGCGAGTGGCTGGACGAGGCGAAGCGGGTCGCGCAGGAGATCGCGTCCAAGGCGCCGATCGCTACGCGGCTCGCCAAGGAAGGGATCGACCGTGCGTACGAGGGACCGCTCCAACTCGGCCTCGAGTACGAGCGGCGGTTGCTCTACCTCGCGTTCGCTTCGGACGACGCGAAGGAGGGCCTCACAGCTTTCATGGAGAAACGCAAACCGGAGTTCAAAGGGAGGTAGGAGATGCCCAACGTCGACGAACTGCTGCAAGGTGCACGCGACGCCATCTCGGTCAAGCGCGTGTTCGGCGACCCGATCGAGACCGAAGGCGTGACCATCATCCCGGCCGCGAAGGTCGGTGGCGGAGGAGGCGGTGGCGGCGACAGCGAGGACAACGGCGGCGGCGGCTTCGGGATCGGCGCCAAGCCGGTCGGCGTCTACGTGATCAAGGACGGCGACGTCAGCTGGCGGCCGGCGGTCGACGTGAACCGGATCATCGCGTTCACGTTCGTGCTCGGGCTCGTCTTCGCATTCAGACGCTGAGCTGACTCAGCCGCATCGCAGAGCCCTAGCCCACTCCGAGCTCGGCCGGGACGATCTCGACCGAGATCGACGTGCCGCCGCGGACGACCTGCATCGTGGCGGCTTGACCGATCAGCTCGCCTGCCATCAGGCGCTGAAGGTCGTTCACCTGCTCGACCGCAGTCCCGTCGACCTCGACGATCAGGTCTTCGGGGCGCAGCCCGGCCGTCTCCGCGGGGCTGCCGTCGACGACCTCGACGACCTCGATCGCCGAGCTCCGCCCGAGGCGTGAGGCGACCCTCGGCGGCAGCGGTCGCGACCCGCCGGCGATGCCGATGTAGGCGCGCCGGAACCGGCCCTCGCTCATCAGTGCGCCGATGATCCTGCGCGTGGTGGCGTCGATCGGGACGGCAAGCCCGAGGCCCTGGCCGGCGACCGCGGTGTTGATGCCGACGACGTGCGCGTTCGCGTCTGCGAGCGCGCCGCCGGAGTTGCCCGGATTGAGCGCGGCGTCGGTCTGGATCACGTTCTCGACGACGCGGCCGGCCGGGACCGGAAGCGAACGGCCGAGCGCCGAGACGACGCCTGCTGTGACCGAGCCGCCGAAGCCGAGCGGGCTCCCGATCGCGACGACGAGCTGACCGACCCGTAGTTGGTCCGCATCGCCGAGCTGAGCCGCGGTCAGTCCGTTCGAGTCGAGCCGGAGCACGGCGAGGTCGGAGAGCGGATCCGAGCCGATCACCTTGAAGTCCTCCTCGTGGCCGTCGGAGAACGTGGCACGTCCCGAGCCGTCGGTGCGGGCGACGACGTGGGCCGACGTGAGCAGGAACCCATCGGGCGTGATCACGACCGCGCTGCCACCTCCGTCGAGTCGCCGTCCCCCCCGCACGCGCCGCGAGACCTTCACGCTCGCAACCGAAGGCGCCAGGCGGTCCGCGACCGAGATCACGGCCTGCGAATAGGCGTCGAGCGCCTCGGATTCCGTCGGCGGATCGGAGATGAATTGCATGAGCCGAAGCTAGCAATCGCCTTATAGGCTGCGGCGAATGGCCGAGGTGGAAACGAGCCGCGCCGACGGCGTCCTGACGATCACGTTGAACCGCCCCGAGGTCCTGAACGCGTTCAACGCGTCGATGCACCAGGCTCTCGGCGCCGCCCTCGTCGAGGCGGAGGACGCGTCCGTGCGCGCGGTCGTCCTCACGGGCGCGGGACGAGGCTTCTGCGTCGGGCAGGACCTGACCGAGTTCCGCGAGGCAGCCGGTGACATCGGCAGCCGCCTCCGCGACAACTACCACCCGAACATCCTCGCCATTCGAGCCCTGGAGAAGCCCGTGATCGCGGCCGTCAACGGCGCCGCGGCGGGTGCGGGCCTCTCGTTTGCCTGTGCGTGCGACATCCGGCTCGCGTCCGACGCCGCGAGCTTCGTGCCCGCGTTCATCAACGTCGGCCTCGTCCCCGATTCCGGCGGGACGTACTTCGTCGTCGAGTTGCTTGGCTACGCGCGGGCGTTCGGGTGGATGACGTCAGGCCGGAAGCTGACCGCGGCCGAGGCGCACGAGTGGGGGCTCGTCTCGGAGGTCGTCGAGGGCGATGGCCTCGCGGCGCGCGCACGCGAGATCGCGGCTCGGTACGCGGCGATGCCGACCCGCGGCGTGGGGATGACGAAGCGCCTCTTCTCGGACGCGGCGCGAAACCGCCTGGAGGATCAACTCGAACTGGAAGCCGAGCTGCAGACCGCTGCGACGCAGACGAACGATTTCCGCGAAGGCGTCGCCGCCTTCCTCGAGAAGCGCAAGCCGGAGTTCAGCGGCTCGTAGCTACGAGCGCGGCTTCAGCTCGACCGTCAGATCGCAGTCGAGCGCCTCGGCGATCCCGAGCAGCGTGTCGATGCGCGGCGGCCGCCCACCGGACTCGAGCCGCGCGATCGCCGACTGAGTCGTCCCGGTCAGCTCGGCGAGCTCCTTCTGGGAGAGGCCGTGCGCCTTCCGCTGGTCGGCGACCTGCTCGGCGATCTGCGCGAAGAACCAACCGTTGTCCTCGTCGACGTGGGCGAGCCGCTCGCGCAGCTTCTCGAAGGTGTCAGGGCTCATATCTCACCGTTGCGATGATAGCAAAGCCGCTATTGACATCCATCTCACGTCTGCTATAGATAGCAAATATGAGATACAGACTGGTTGTCGCTTTCACATACGTCACCGCACTTGGCTGGTTCGCCTACGCGTCGGACGGTGTGATCCCGAATTGGGTCGTGTTCGCGGCCATCTTCGTCGCTCCGTTCGTCGCGGGCTTTTTGGTTGGCCGGTTGTGGTCGGTCGCCCTCCCTGCGGTTGTCGTCTTGATCGCCGTTCCGGCAGGCCAGGGCAGCGGCGAAGTGTCGCCTGCCCTCGGGATGATGTTCGTCGGGCTCATCGCCGTTCCAGCGATCGTGATCGGGTGGGGAGCCAGGTGGCTTGCGGATCGGTTCGTGATCCGATGAAACGGTCTTCTCGCATGTGGGCGCTCGCGTATCTGGCGGTCATGACGGCATGGGTCTACGGCGTCGTCGACCAGAGCGGTGTGGAGTCGAACTCCTGGCTTCTTCCGGTGCTGGCCGCCGTTCAAGTGGCGGCTGGCTTCGCCGTCGGGCGCTGGTGGGCCGGCCTTCTCCCACTGCTGCTCGTCGCGATCTCGGTCCCGGCCGGCTTTCCGGCGATTACGCCGGACAACGCCGAACCCTTTCCGATCTTCTTCAGCGTCGCGTTCGGCGCACTCTTCACCGTCCCGCTCGTCGCTGTCGCCTCGCCGCCCGGGTCGTCTTCGAGGCACACGGGGAGGCTCGCTGATGCTTGCTGACTTCGCGGAGTATGCGGCAGCTCTCATAGTGCCGCTCTTGCTCATCGGGGCGACCGTGGCGATCGTTGTCGCCGGGCTCGCCACCGTCTTCCAGGCCCGAAATCGGTTTCTGCGGGTGGCCTACGCCAGTCTCGGAGTACTGCTCGCAGTCAGCTCAGCGTGGCTTGTCCTCTACGCGACCGGAGTGGATACGTATTACGAGCCAACTCACGTGTCTCGCTGGGACCATGCCCAGAGGTTCATGGGGACCTGGCCGGTCTCGCTAGCGCTCGTCGGAGCACTGGCGACGAGCATCGTTCTCTTCGCAAGCGCGTTCTCACGGGTTCGTGGCGCCGTGACTCTCGTGGCCGCACCGGCGGCTGCATTCTCGTGCTTCCTCCTCATCTTCGGCTGGTTCGCACTGACTGCGGGGCACTGACGAGCCCAAGCGTTGTCGGTTCAGCCCAACAACGTGCGGATTTCAGCGCCGTCCGGAAACCGACCCTTGTCCTGCTTCGAGAAGATCAGCCTCCCGTCTGCGAGCACGTCGTACTGGCCCTTCGCTCCCTCTTCGGCGACCGCCTCGTGTTCCGTCTCGGCGTTCAACTCGGCCGCGAGACTCGCAGCCCTCACGTCATAGCCGTCTCAGACGGGGCAGTACTGGATCAGGATCCGCGCCACGACGCAAACCTACCCGCTAAATCGTCTTGAACTGCTCGAAGGGCTGGCGGCAGCTGTCGCAGTAGCGCACTGATCGACACGGCGTTGGCCCGAAGATGTTCTCGAGTCGGGTCTCGGTGGAGCCGCAGTACGGGCACTTGAACGCCTTGCTCTGCAGCTGGACGAGCTGCGGGCCGCCGGCCTCGCGTGGCGCAGGCGGTGCGAACCCGGACTCGCGGAGCTTCTCGCGGCCCTCGGGCGTGATCCGGTCGGTCGACCACGAATCGTCGAGGATCACCTCGACCTCGGGCTCGGCCCCGAGCTCGCGAATGCGTGCGGCCATCTGGTCGCGCATCACCTCGAGTGCGGGGCAGCCGAGGAACGTCGGCGTGAACTCGACCCGCACGCGACTGTCCACTTCGGCGCCGTCCTGGGACCTGGTCCCGGGACATGGCTCAACGGACACGCTGCGGACGACGCCGAGGTCGACGATCGAGATCGGCGGGATCTCCGGATCGGGGATCTCGGCCAGCGCCTCCCAGACGCGTTCCTCGGTTACCACGTCGCCCCCGCGACCGAGCGGCGCACCTCGGTCATCTCCTCCCAGAGCTGCTCGAACTCGGGCAGGTGCTCACCCCGCTCGACGACCATCGGCCGGAGCTCCTCGAGCGCCTCCTGGAACTGCGGCACGTCCTGGAGGCGCTCGAACCACATCTGCGCGTGCATCCGGTGGTAGGCCTCCTCGCGGTCGATCTTCGCGGCGAGGCCCGCGACCTCGGGATCGTCGGACTCGATCAGCTCCTTGATCCGTCGCTCGTCCGCGTCCTCGTAGAGACAGTGGCGCGCGATCGTCTTCGCCCAGTCCGGCACGAGGCGCAGCTCGACGAACGACGAGCAGCGGTACTCCTCCGGCCTGCGGTCGAAGGCGAGCTCGTCCGCGGTCGTGCCGAGCTCCTCGGCGACGAGCTGGTAGAGGGCGCGCGCATGCCCGACCTCGTTCTGTGCGATCGACGAGAAGGCGACGTCCTCCTCGAGAAACGGCGCGATCCCCGTCCACTCGGAGTTGCGCCAGCCGAGGATCAGCTCGTCGTCAGCGATCGGCAGCAGCAGCTCGGCTCGCGCGCTCACGGGCCTCCTTCAACTTCTCCTTGAGCGGATAGCCGTCGACCCGGTGGTAGTTCCGTCCCAGCTCGTCGACGAACTCGTCGATCTCGTGCACGGCCTCGCGCGGGACGACCCAGAGCGCGACCGACTCGCCCCGCCGGCCGAACTCCTCCCGCGCGTACCACTCCGCGAACTCCTCGTTCGGCGCCTCGACAGAGCCGGCGTGCGCGAACGCCTGCCCTTTTCGCTCCTGACGGAAGACCTCGTAGATCACGCTGCTTCGGGCAGCACCACGCGGCGCACCCACTCGGTCTCGTCCCGAGTCGTGCGCCGCAGGCCGAGCCGCTCTTCGGTCTTCGGCCCATGCCCGGTGACGACGTGCATGAGCTCGTCCCAGTCGGGCTCGGTGAACTCCCACACTCCGTCATCGTTCTTGCTCAGCTTCGGGTCGGGCACCGTCAGTCCAAGCTCCCAGATCTGCGGCACGTAGCCGTCGAGGAACTGCTGCCGCGCCTCGCCGTTCCCCTGGCTCTTGATCCGCCAGGTGTACATCGGATCGTCCCCGGGCGGGATCGGGTTCCCGTGGAACTGCATCAGCGGCCCCCACCAGCGGTTCAGCGCCTCCTGGACGAGCTCCCGCTGCGCGTCGGTGCCGTTCATCATCGTCAGGATCACGTCGCGCCCGTGGAGGATGTGGAACGACTCCTCCCAGCAGATCTTCTTCATGATCCGCGCGTACGGCGCGTACGAGCACTTGAGGAGCGCCTTCTGGCTGATGATCGCCGCGGCGTCGACGAGCCATGCGATCACGCCGACGTCGCCCCAGGTCTTCGTCGGGTAGTGGAAGACGTTGTGGAACTTCGACTTGCCCGAGATCAGGTCGTCGAGGCACTGCTCGCGGGGCTTGCCGAGGTCGGAGACGACGCGGTAGATCAGCTGCGAGTGACCGACCTCGTCCTGCACCTTCGCGGTCAGCGCGAGCTTGCGCTGGAGAGTCGGCGCTCGGAGGATCCACTCGCGCTCGGGCAGGACGCCCATCAGCTCCGAGTTGCCGTGCATCTCGATGAACTTGATCAGCTTCGCGCGGTAGTCGTCGGGCATCCAGTCGGTCGTCTCGACTTGGCCGCCGGACTGGACGTACTCGAGGAATTCCTGTTCGCGCTCTTTCATACCGAACGATCGTTAGGGTGATCCTACTATCTCCACCCGCAAGTCGCAGCTAATACGGGAAGCGGCGCGGCTCTTCGCCGAGAAGGGCTACCACGGCACCTCGATCGGCGATCTCGCGAAGTCGATGGGCGTGCAGAAGGGGTCGCTCTACGCGCACATCTCGTCGAAGCAGGACCTGCTCTACGCGACGATGCGGGAGGGCGCGGACGCGTTCCACGCCGCGCTCGACGTGATTCCGGACGAGCTGCCGGCGACGGAAAAGATCCGTCTCGCGCTGCGTGGCCACCTGCGCGTCGTCGCGGAGCAGCTCGAAATTGCGACCGTCTTCGTGCGCGAGTGGCGCTACCTCGAAGGCGAACGTCGTGACGAAATCGTGGCCGAGCGCCGGCGCTACGAGGACCGCGTGCGCGCGCTCTTCCGCGAGGGCCGCGAGCTCGGGGAGCTGCGGACGGATCTCGACGACTCGACTGCCGCGCTACTCAGTCTCTCGGCCGCGAACTGGGCGTACACATGGCTCCAGCCGGGTCGGGACACGGACGAGCTCGCCGACCGCTTCTACAGCCTCCTCGTAGACGGCATGCGCGGTTACGCGACGCCGGGCTAATCCCTGGGGGAACCTGCCGGTTCCTCACCAAACCACGAGTCAATCGAGACAAGTTAACTCAGAATTCATCTGGCGATTGGATTCGTCCGCCATATACGCACAGACAACCATGTCTCAGCCTTGGAAACCGAGACGAAAAGTCGATGCTTAGATTTTCCGTTAAAGGGTAAGCCCCTCCCGTTTTCTTCTTTATCTCCCAGGGAGGGCAGAGATGAAGGTCTTCACTCGCCTCGCGGGGCTCGTGCTTCTCGGCGGGCTCCTGCTCATCGGACCCGGGGCACTTCCCGCGGCGACACCGCCGGCGGGGACGATCGGGCCGACGGCTGTGTCCACTACCTGGTCGGGCGGGCCCTACGCCGTGCCGACGCCGGTCCCGGACGTCTGTCCTCCGGCGGCCGACCCCGGCAACGTCCGCTGCGACCACTTCCAGCTCACCGTGAACGTCGCGTCGAGCTACTGGGCGACGCACTCGGGTGGCGCCGACATCCAGATCACGTGGGGCAGCCCGGACGACGACTTCGACCTCTTTGTCTACGACAACACGGGCAATCTCGTCGGGCAGTCCGCCTCGGGCGGGACGACCTCCGAGCGATTCCTGCTCCAGAACGCGAACAGCGACCAGAGCCCCTACGAGGTGCGGGTCGTGCCTTTCCTGACCGCCGCCGCGACCTACAACGGCTCCGCGACCTTCGTCTCCCAGGCGGGCGGGGCTCCCATTCCGCCGCGCAGTACCGGCGGCCTCGTTTTCTCGCCGTCGGCGACCGTCGTCGACGGGCAGCGAACCGAGGGCGAGCCCGTCAACTGGCTCGATCCGAACGACGGCTCCTACTGGGAGAGCGGGCCGTGGGGGATCACGACGCAGCAATCCTTCATCCACCGCTCGACCGACGGCGGCAACCAGTTCAACATCGACAGCCCGATCGGAACCCGGCCCGACGCAGGCCCGGGCGGGGGTGACACGGACATCATCACCGACGACCAGGGCTACGCTTACTTCACCGACCTCGAGTCCCTGGTCGAGCTGGACTGCGCGGTCAGCAACGACCACGGCAACACCTGGCGCCGAAACAGCTTCTGCGTGCAGACGACGGGCGTCGACCGCCAGTGGTACTCGATCGACAACGGGTCGAACCACTCGATCGGAACCGCCGGCGCGGACGACAACACGGTCTTCTTCGGCTTCCGTCAGGAACTGGGGACGTACATCTACTCGAGCCCCGGATCGAGGGGCAGCTCCGACGTGACGGGCGGCTTCGTCTACCAGAACTCGTCGGCCGATCTCGTCAACCCGTTGTCGACCCAGCCTCGCTGCGGTCAGCTCCGTTTCGACCCGGTGCGGCGAAACCTCTACTTCCCATGCTCGGCCGACGACCACGTCGAGCTGACGGTCGGGCACGTGAACCCGGGTCAGCGCACCGGGATCGCGTACCACAACGTGGAGCTCCCGGTCTCGCCCGGAGGTGGCGGAGTGGGCGACCTCTTCCCGGTGGTCGCAGCGGACGCGGCCGGAAATGTCTACGCGGCCTGGGTCGACTCGAACGACAACAACGTCTACTACACGGCGTCTACCGACGGCGGCGAGCACTGGCTCGCGCCGCAGCAGGTCAGCGGAGGGGACGCGTACTCCAACGTCATGCCGTGGGTCCAGGGCGGAAGCGCCGGCCGGCTCGTTGTCGCCTGGTACGGCAGTCCGTCCAACCTGGACAGCGATTTCATGCCGTCCTGGTACAACAACCGGCAGGCCGCGACGGCGTTCGAGTGGTACGGCTACGTGTCGCTGATAACGAAC
>Ga0307282_10000173_pt1 | contig 18625 bp, 19 predicted proteins | sample ER_DNA_121_FD_194475 | JGI IMG/M metagenome (GOLD analysis project Ga0307282, IMG submission 194475) | Bulk soil microbial communities from the East River watershed near Crested Butte, Colorado, United States - ER_DNA_121 | ecosystem: Environmental > Terrestrial > Soil > Floodplain | place...
GACCGGATCGGCGCTGCGGACGCGGACGGGCTCGAGCGCCCGCTCGATGGCCTGACGCTGCTCGAGGCCGCCGCGGTCGGCGGCGACGAGCTCGTGGCCGACGCGCTCGCGAACGCTCTCGGCCCGGCCTTCACCGCGGCGCCGGCGCCGGGTCGCGTGGCGGTCGCGATGAGCGGCGGCGTCGACAGCGCCGTCGCGCTGCTGCGCGCCGGCCCCGGCGCGATCGGCGTGACGCTGCGCCTGTGGCTCGACCCGCAGGGACCGGACGCCGAGCGCGCCTGCTGCTCGCCCGAGGCGGTGCTCGCCGCGCGGGCGACCTGCCACGCGCACGGCCTGCCCCACGTGACCCTCGACCTACGCGAGGAGTTCCGCCGGGCCGTCGTCGGCCCGTTCATCCGCGGCTACGCGGCCGGCGAGACGCCGAACCCGTGCATCCGCTGCAACGGCAGCTTCCGCTTCGCCGAGCTCCTCGACTTCGCCGCGCGCGCGGGCGCCGAGCGCCTGGCGACCGGGCACTACGCGCGTATCGTCCGCCACCGTGGCCGGCTCCTGCTCGCGCGCGGGACCGACCCGGCCAAGGATCAGTCGTACATGCTCGGCCGGCTCGATCCGCGGCTGCTCGAGCGGATCTGGTTCCCGCTCGGCGAGCAGACGAAGGAGGAGACCCGAGCCGAGGCGGCGCGCGCCGGGCTGGCCGCGGCGGGCCGCTCCGAGAGCCAGGAGGCGTGCTTCCTGGCCGGCGGCGACTACCGGGACTTCCTGGAGCGACACGGGCTCGAGGCATCGGACGGCCCGGTCGTCGACGAGGAGGGGCGGGAGCTCGGGCGGCACGACGGCTTCTGGCGCTTCACCCCCGGCCAGCGGCGCGGGCTCGGAATCGCGGCGGGCGAGCCGCTCTACGCGCTGCGCGGCGAACCGGCCACGAACACGGTCGTCGCCGGTCCGCGCGAGGCGCTGGCCACGACGGAGGTCGAGGCGCGCGGCCGGCTCTACGTCCCGGCCCGCCGCGTCGAGGCGAAGCTGCGCTACCGCTCTCCGGCGCTCGCCGCCGAGGTCGCGCCGACCGGCCACGGCTTCCGGCTGCTGCTCGACGAGCCGGCGTACGGCGTCGCGCCCGGCCAGGCCGCGGTGCTCTACGAGGGCGAGGTTGTCGTAGGAGCGGGCACGATCGGCCTACCGGATCCTCGCGAAACCTCACAGGCCGTTCCGGCGTTTGAACGACGGTGCAAATGACCGGCGACGAGATCACTCTCACCATTCCCCGTGAGGAGCCGTACCACGAGGTCGCGCACCTCGTGCTGGGCGGCTTCGCCGCGCGCCTGAACCTGAGCTTCGAGAGCCTGGACGACCTCGGGACCGCCCTCAATGCCGTCCTCGAGCGCGCCTCCAGCAACGGGCACGTCACGGTCAAGCTCTGCCTGGACGAGGGCTCGCTCCGCGCGACGGTCGGCCCGATCCTCGGAGAGGCTCTGCGCGGCGAGCTCGAGCGCGAGCCCGGGGACGAGGTGACGCTGCGCCGCATCCTGGACACGGTCGTCGACGGGTACGAGCTCGATCCGGACGGGTGGCTCGAGCTGCGCAAGCGAGTGTCGGACTGATGGCGGAGAGCGACAAGGTTCTCCTGCGCCGCTACCACGAAGAGGGCGACCTCTCCGCGCGCGAACAGCTGATCGAGCAGTACATGTCCCTCGTGCGATCGCTCGCCCGGCGCTACGCGTACCGCGGCGAGCAGCTCGAGGACCTCGTCCAGATCGGCGCGATCGGCCTGATCAAGGCAATCGACCGCTTCGACGTCGACCGCGGCGTCGAGCTGACGACCTACGCGACGCCGAACATCATCGGCGAGATCAAGCGCCACTTCCGCGACCGCGGCTGGTCGGTCCGCGTCCCGCGCGGGCTGCAGGAGCTGAACATCCAGCTCTCCCGGCTGCTCGAAGAGCTGACCGTGCAGCTCAGCCGCTCGCCGACGATCGCCGAGCTGGCCAAGGCGGCCGGGGTCACCGACGAGGAGGTGCTCGAGGCGCTCGAGTCCGGCCGCGCCTACAGCTCGCTCTCGCTCTCGGTCGGCGCGAGCCAGGACGACGAGGGCGAGCTCGACCCGCTCGAGTCGCTCGGCACCGAGGAGCCACGCTACGCGCTGACCGAGGACCTGGCCGTGCTCGCTCCGGGCTTCCGCGTCCTCGACGAACGCGAGCGGCAGATCCTGCACCTGCGCTTCTTCGAGGGCCTGACGCAGTCGCAGATCGCCCAGCAGGTCGGCATCTCGCAGATGCACGTCTCGCGGCTGATCCGCCGGTCGCTGGAGAAGATCCGCGCCGAGATCGCCGTCGAGCCGGACGAGCCCGACAGAACCGCCGCGAGCGGCTAGCGCGGCTGAGGCCGCACCTAGAATCACCTGCGTGAAGACGACCGCCGAGCTGCGCGCGGGCTACCGCGAGTTCTTCGAGTCCAAGGGCCACGTGTTCCGGCCCTCGGCCTCGCTGATCCCGCGCGCGGACGACCGCTCGACGCTGGTCGTTTCGGCGGGGATGCAGCCGCTGATGCCCTTCTTCCTCGGCCTCGAGGAGCCGCCGGCGCCGCTGCTGACGACCGTGCAAAAGGTCTTCCGCACGCCCGACATCGACGAGGTCGGTCTCGACACCTTCCATCTGACCTTCTTCGAGATGCTCGGCAACTTCTCGTTCGGCCGGTACTTCAAGGAGGGCGCGATCGATCTCGCCTGGGAGTTCATCTTCGAGCACATGAAGCTCGACCCGGACCGGATCTGGTGCACCGTCTTCGCTGGCGATCCCGAGCTCGGGCTCGGCGAGGACGAGGTCGCGATCGCCCACTGGGAGCGGAAAGGCATGCCGCCCGAGCGGATCACACGCTTGCCGCGGGCCGACAACTTCTGGTCGGTCGGGGGGCCGGGGCCGTGCGGGCCCGACTCGGAGATCTTCTACGACTGGGGCGAGGGCGCCGGCTGCGGCCGGCCCGAGTGCGCGCCGGGCTGCGAGTGCGAGCGCTTTCTCGAGTTCTGGAACCTCGTCTTCATGGAGTTCGAGCTGCACGCGGACGGCTCACTGACCCCGCTACCCCAGCAGAACATCGACACGGGGCTCGGTCTCGAGCGCGGGGCAAGGATCCTCCAGCAGGTTCCCTCGGTCTTCGACACCGACGGCTACCAGGAGATCATGCAGTGGATTGCGTCCGAGTCGGGCGTCGCCTACGGCGAGAGCGAACAGGCGACGAAGGCGCACCGGATCCTCGCCGATCACGCGCGCGGGATGACCTTCCTCGCTTCCGACGGGGTCGAGCCGTCGAACGAGGGGCGGGGCTACGTGATGCGGCGGATCGTCCGGCGCGCGATCCTGCAGGCGGGACGGATCGGGCTCGACTCGCCGTTCCTGGGACGGCTCTCGGAGGTCGTGATCGCGCAGATGGGCGAGGCGTACCCGGAGCTGCGCGAGCGCGGGGAGGAAGTGGGCCGAATCCTGGGCGAGGAGGAGGAGCGCTTCTCGGAGACGCTCGCGCGCGGGCTGAAGCTGTTCGAGGAGGTCGCGGGCGGCGACGGGATCAGCGGGGACGACGCGTTCCGGCTGCACGACACCTACGGCTTCCCGGTGGAGCTGACGGAGGAGCTGGCGCGCGAGCGCGGGCTGCCGGTCGACGTGGACGGCTTCCAGCGGCTGATGGCCGAGCAGCGGCAGCGGTCACGGAAGGCGGCTCCGGAGGTCGAGGTGCGGGTCAGCTCCGACAAGCGGAGCGAGTTCGTCGGCTACGAGAAGACCGACGTCTTGACGGCGATCATCGCCTACGAGGACGTCGGCGACGGACGCTTCCAGGCGAAGCTGGAGCAGTCGCCGTTCTACCCGGAGGGCGGCGGGCAGGTGTCCGATACCGGCTTCATCGAGAACGAGGAATCCGGCGCGCGCGCCGAGCTGGTCACGGCGGCCCGGCTGCCCGGGGACGACCAGGTGCTCACCTTCGAGGGCGAGGGCTTCGCGGAGGGAATGCGCGTGCGCGCGGTCGTGCCCTGGTCGGTGCGCTTCCCGACGATGGCCAACCACACCGCGACCCATCTGCTGCACAAGGCGCTTCAGGACGTCCTCGGCGAGCACGCGCGCCAGGCCGGGTCGGCGGTGCGGCCGGACAAGCTGCGCTTCGACTTCGCCCACCCGCAGGCGCTCACGCCCGAGGAGCGGGCCGAGGTCGAGCGGCAGGTGAACGAGCGCGTGTTCGAAAACCTGCCGGTGCGCGCGTTCATCGTCCCAATCGACGAGGCGCGCAAGCTCGGCGCGATGATGCTCTTCGGCGAAAAGTACGGCGACGAGGTTCGCCTCGTCGAGATCGCGGGCTACTCGCGCGAGCTCTGCGGCGGCACCCACGTGCGCGCGACGGCGGAGATCGGGCCGTTCGTGATCCTCTCCGAGAGCTCGATCGGGTCGGGCACGCGCCGGATCGAGGCGGTCACCTCGGGCGAGGCCTACGCGCTCCTGCACGCGCGCTCGCGCGAGGTGGACGAGCTGCGTGGGGAGCTCGAGCAGGCGCGCAAGGGAGGCGGGCGCCGCGAGGAGTCGGTCGAGGTGCGGATCGAGCCGAGCCGTGAGGAGGAGATCGGCGGCGTCAACGTCTACGTCGGACGCGCGAGCGGCGTGGACGCGGAGGCGCTGCTGGCCGAGTCGGACCGGATCGTGCAGGAGCGGGCTCCGGCGGCGGTCGTGCTCGGCGCCAGCGAGGACGGGCGCGTCCACCTGGTCGCCAACTTCGACCGGTCGCTCGAAGGGCGGCTGGACGCGGTCGCGGTGATCCGCGAAGCCGCGGCCGAGGTCGGAGGCGGCGGCGGCGGCCGCGCGACGATGGCGCGCGCCGGCGGGAAGAACCCCGAGAAGCTGGACGACGCGCTGGCGAAGGCGGAGGAGGCCCTGCGCCGGGCGCTCGCGTGAAGGTGGTCGCGGTCGACTACGGGTCCGCGCGCACGGGCGTGGCGGTCTCCGATCCCACTGGCACGATCGCGCGGCCGCTCGGCATCGTCGAACGGGCGGGGAGCGAGGCCGGGCTGGCGAAGCTCGCCGAGCTGATCCGGGCCGAGGCCGCCGAGCGCGTGGTCGTCGGGCTGCCGTTGACGCTGCGCGGCGAGCACGGCGCCCAGGCTCAGGAGACCGAGGCGTTCCTCGAGGCGCTGCGCGGCGCGGTCGACGTCCCGGTCGAGAGCTTCGACGAGCGCTTCACGACCGGTCTCGCCCAGACGGTCGGGTCGGACGACGCCCCGGAAGACGCGCGCGCCGCGGCACACCTGTTGTCGAGCTACCTCGAGTGGTCGAGCGCCGGGCGGGAGTGATGCCGCCGCGGCCCCGGCCGCCACGGCGGACGCCGCGCGGAGTCGTCTACCGGCGCCGCCTGGCCGCGCTCGGCGTGCTGGTCGCCGGCTTCGCGGTGGCCTGGTTCATCGTCAGCAGCTTCGGCAGCGGCAAGCACGTCCAGCCGACGACCGCGGCCCTGCCGCCGAAGCCGTTCCGCGTCGTCTTCCCGGAAGGCTTCACCCGCGCGCAGATGGCCCAGCGGGTCGGCGTGGTCTCGGGGATCGCGCAGCGCGAACGCGGCAAGGCGACGAGGCTCCGGGCGAGGAGCTATCTCGCAGCCACCAGGCACGCGCGGCTCGAGCCGGGCTTCGGCCGGCACAGCTACCCGTTCGAGGGTTTCCTCTTCCCGGCGACCTACGACTTCGTCGCGCACACGACGTCGGCGCAGCTCGTGGCCCAGCAGCTGAAGGCGTTCAAGCAGAACTGGGCGAAGGTCAACCTCGGCTACGCGCGCTCGAAGAACCTGACCGCGTACGACGTGCTGACGATCGCGTCGTTGGTCGAGAAGGAGGCGGTCGCCCCGGAGGACCGCGGCAAGATCGCGCGCGTGATCTACAACCGGCTCCACCTCGGCATGAACCTCGGCATTGACGCGACCACGCGCTACGGCCTGCACATCCCGCCGACCCAGTCGCTGACGGCCTCCGAGCTGGCGAGCACCAATCCCTACAACACGCGGAACCCGACCATCGTCGGGCTGCCCCCGACGCCGATCGCGAACCCCGGGCTCGCGTCGATCCAGGCGGCCGCGCATCCGGCCTCCGGCCCGTGGATCTATTTCGTGCGCAAGCCGGATCACGTGCACCACTTCTTCACGGCGAGCTTCGCGGCGTTCCAGCGCTACAAGGCCGCGCACGGCTTCGGATGAGCCCGCTTTCGATGAGCCCACTTTTCAATGAGTAACGTCGCGCTGCTCGGGCGGCCGGTCGCCGAGTCGCTCTCGCCGCGGATGCAGAACGCGGCCTTCCAGGCGGCAGGGCTCGACTGGAGCTACGAGGCCGAGGAGGTCGCGCCCGAGGAGCTGGCGGCCGCCGTCGCCCGGCTCGTCTCCGAGGGCTACGCGGGTGCGAACGTGACCATCCCGCACAAGCTGGCCGTTGTTGCGCTCTGCGACGAGGCCGAGGGCGAGTCGGTGAACACGCTTGTCCTCCGGGACGGCCGCGTGCTCGGCTTCAACACGGATGTGGAGATCGTGGCCGGGATCGAGGCGCGGCGGGTCTGCCTGATCGGCGCGGGCGGAGCGGCGAAGGCGCTGCTGCCGGGGCTCGCAGGCGAGGTGCGCGTCTTCTCGCGGAGCGGGGAGTGGCCGCCGGACGCGGGCGCCTGCGACCTGATCGTGAACGCGACGCCGGTGCGGGACGAGCTGCTGGTCGAGCCGGAGGCGGGGCAGACCGTGGTCGACCTCGCCTATTACCCGGACGGCCGCCCGACCGCGCTCGTCGCCGCCGCCCAGGCTGCGGGGTGCGAGGTCGTCGACGGGCTCGAGGCGCTCGTTCGCCAGGGCGCCAAGTCGTTCGAGCTCTGGACCGGGGTTGAGGCGCCGGTCCCGGCGATGCGGGCCGCCGTAGGCTTGGACCCGTGAGCTTGACCCTGACGACTGCAGGCGAGTCGCACGGCCCGGCGCTGGTTGCGATCGTCACCGGCCTGCCCGCCGGGCTCATGCTCGACCGCGCGGCGATCGACGCCGACCTCTCGCGCCGCCAGCAGGGCTACGGGCGTAGCCCCCGGCAGAAGCTCGAGCAGGACACGGTCGAGGTGCTGGCCGGCCTGCGACACGGCCGCACGCTCGGCACGCCACTGGCGCTCGTCGTGCGTAACCGCGACCACGCCAACTGGGAGTGGGGGATGAGCCCGTGGCCGCCCGAGGGCGAGCCGAGCGGCAAGGGGACGAAGCCGGTGACGCTCCCGAGGCCCGGCCACGCCGACCTCGCCGGCACCGAGAAGTTCGGCCTCGCCGACGCGCGCGACGCGCTCGAGCGGGCGAGCGCGAGGCAGACCGCCGTGGCCGTCGCCGCCGGGGCAGTCGCGAAGGCACTGCTGACCGAGGTTGGGATCGACGTGCTCGGCCGGGTCGTTACCGAGGCGCTCGAGCAGCGGATCGACGAGGCCCGCGCCGAGCGCGACACCGTCGGTGGGATCGTCGAGGTGCGCGCGCACGGCGTCCCGCCGGGGCTCGGCTCCTACGCGACCAAGGATGAGCGGCTCGACGCCCGCCTGGCCGCCGCGCTGATGGGCATCCAGGCGGTGAAGGGCGTCGAGATCGGCGCCGGCTTCGAGCTGGCCGAGCGGCGCGGCTCGGACGCCCACGACGAGATCCTCGCCGACGCCGACGGGACGCTCTACCGCGAGACCAACCACGCGGGCGGGATCGAGGGCGGCGTCTCGAACGGCGAGCCGGTGGTCGTGCGCGCCGCGATGAAGCCGCTCCCGACCCTGATGCGCCCGCTGCGGTCGGTCGATCTCGAGACCGGTGAGGCCGGCGAGGCGCTCGTCGAGCGGAGCGACGTCGCGGCGGTCGAGGCGCTGGCGGTCGTCGCCGAGGCGGCGGTGGCGTTCGAGCTCGCCCGCGCGGCGCGCGAGAAGTTCGGCGGCGACGCGCTCGGAGACTTCGTCGCGGCCCACCGCGCCTACGTGGAGCGGATCCCGTGGCGCACGCGCTAGACCGGCACGTCGCGCTCGTCGGCTTCATGGGCGCGGGCAAGTCCACCCTCGGCTGGGAGGTCGCGGGGCGGCTCGGGCGGCGCCTCGTCGACCTCGACCACGAGCTGGCCCGCACGGCCGGCAGCACGATCCCCGAGCTGTTCGAAGAGCGTGGCGAAGTCGAGTTCCGCGTGTTGGAGGCTCAAGCCACGATCGCGGCGTTGGAGAACGAGCGGCCGGCCGTGCTCGCGCTCGGCGGCGGCGCGGTCGAGACGCCCAAGATCAGGCGCGCCCTGCGCGAGCACGCGCTGACCGTATACCTCGAGGTCGATGCCGACACGGCCTGGGGGCGGGCGGTCGGGAGCGGGCGCCCGCTGGCGCGGGACGAGGGGAGCTTCCGCGACCTGCACGAGCGGCGAAAGCCCATGTACCGGGAGGTCGCGGACGTGACAGCGGCGACCGCCGAGGAGATCGTGCTCGCGGCGGCGGGGATCGTCGTCGAGGAGGGCGCGCTCAGTCGCCTGTCCGAGCTGCTCCCGCCGGGCGAGAAGGAGCTCGTCGCCGACTCGACCGTCCTCGGGCTACACGGCCCGCCGCTCCGGGTGCCGGCGCACGCGCTGCGGCCCGGCGAGGACGCCAAGAGCATCGGCGCGGTCGAACGGCTCTGGCGCGAGCTGCAGCTTGACCGCGAGGGCCTGATCGTCGCCTTCGGTGGCGGCTGTACGACCGACGCGGCCGGCTTCGCGGCGGCGACGTACCTGCGCGGGATCCCCTGGGTCGCGGTGCCGACGACGCTGGTCGGCCAGGTCGACGCGGCCATCGGCGGCAAGACCGCGGTCAACCTCCCCGAGGGCAAGAACCTCGTCGGCGTCTTCCACTGGCCGGAGCTGACGGTGATCGACCCGGAGCTCCTGCAGACCCTGCCCGAGGTGGAGCGCCGCACGGGAATGGCCGAGGTCGTGAAGACGGGCCTGCTCGCGGGCGAGCCCCTCTGGGAGCTTCCCGATGACGAGCTGGTCCGCCGCTGCGCCGCCTACAAGGCCGCAATCTGTCTCCGCGACCCGCACGAGCACGGCGAGCGGGCGGTGCTGAACCTCGGGCACACCTTCGCCCACGCGCTCGAGGCTGCGGGCGGCTACGCCGGCGTCACCCACGGGCGGGCCGTCGCGCTCGGGCTGCTCGCGGCCCTGCGCCTCTCCGGGCTCGAGACGGCGGCGGTCGAGGAGACGCTGGCGCCGGAGCCCGTGCGCGTCGACCGCGACGCCGCCTGGGCGGCGCTGGCGCGGGACAAGAAGGCGCGGGACGGCAAGCCACGGCTGGTGCTGCTCGAGGCGCCGGGCAAACCGGTGACCGGCGTCGAGCTCCCCGAGGAGCAGGTGCGCGCGGCGCTCGACGAGCTGATCGCCGAGTAGAGTCACCTCGTGCGCGTGGCCGTTCTCAACGGTGTCAACCTCGACGTCCTCCACCGCCGAGATCCCGCGCTCTACGGCGGGCTCAGCCTCAACCAGCTCGAGGGCAAGATCTACGAGTGGGCGCGCGAGCTGGAGCTGCTCGCCGACTGCCGCCAGACGAACAGCGAGGGCGAGTACGTCGGCTGGTGCCACGACGCGCTGGACTGGGCGGGCGGCGTGATCGCCAACCCCGGCGCCTGGTCGCACTACAGCTACGCGATCCGCGACGCGCTTGAGCTCTTCGAGGCGCCGGTCGTGGAGGTGCACCTCTCGAACATCGCCGAGCGTGAGGAGTGGCGGCGCCACACCGTGCTCGAGGACATCGCGACCGAGCGCGTGATCGGCAAGGGGCCCGAGGGCTACCAGGAGGCGCTCGCCTTCTTGGCGGAGCGGCGCGGATGACCCGGTTGGAGCGCCTACGGCCGTCACTCGAGGAACCGCTGCTCGTCACCGCGCCGGCGAACGTCCTCTATCTGGTCGGGTTCTCGAGCTCGAACGCCGCGCTGCTCGTCGAGCCCGACGGCGCGCAACTCTTCAGCGATTTCCGCTACGCGGAGACCGGCCGGGCGGTCCCGGAGGTCGAGTTCATCGAGACGAAGCGGAATCTCTACGCCGACCTGGCCGAGCGGCTCACCGGCCCGGTCGGCTTCGAGGCGAACGCGGTCACCTTCGCCGCGCACGAGACGCTCGGCGCGAAGGGCCTCGAGCTCGTTCCGCGCCGTGGGCTCGTCGAGGCGCTGCGGGGGGTCAAGGACGAGGGCGAGCTGGAGGCGATCCGCGCCGCGGCCGCGATCACGAGCGAGGCGTACGCGCGGCTCGCCGACGAGCGCTTCACCGGCCGCACCGAGCGGGAGCTCGCTTGGCGGCTGGACACGCTCTTCCACGAGCTCGGCGCCTCGGGCCCCGCGTTCGAGACGATCGTGGCTTCGGGGCCGAACGGCGCGCGCCCTCACTCCCGGCCGACGGACCGCGTGCTCGCCCTCGGCGAGACCGTCGTGATCGACGCCGGGGCACTCGTCGACGGCTACTGCTCCGACTGCACCCGCACCTTCGCGACCGGGCTCTTGCCCGAGCGGCTGCGCGAGGCGTACGCGGCCTGCCTCGAGGGGCAGCTCGCCGGCGTCGCGGCCGTACGCGCCGGAGTCACCGGCGTCGAGGCCGACGCTGCCGCCCGCGACTCGATCGACGCGGCCGGCTTCGGCGAGGAGTTCGGCCACGGCCTCGGCCACGGCGTCGGGCTCGAGGTGCACGAGGCGCCTCGCCTCAGCCGCGATTCGCCGCACACGCTCGCCGCCGGCAACGTCGTCACCATCGAGCCCGGGATCTACCTGCCGCAGCTCGGTGGGATCCGGATCGAGGACCTGGTAATCGTCGGCGACGGCGACGCGGAGATCCTGACGACCTTCACCAAGGAGCTCGTCGCCGTTACCTAGACTTCCCGCCCGTGGCGGAGACGGTCAACACCAACCAGTTCAAGAACGGGATGCACATCGAGCTCGACGGCTCGGTCTGGCGGATCATCGAGTTCCAGCACGTCAAACCCGGCAAGGGCGGCGCCTTCGTGCGCTCGAAGCTGCGCAACCTCGACTCCGGCGCGGTGGTCGACAAGACCTTCCGCGCCGGCGAGAAGTTCCAGCGCGTCCACACCGAGGTGAAGCCGATGCAGTACCTCTACGACTCCGGCGACGAGGTCGTCTTCATGGACACCGAGAACTACGAGCAGGTCTCGCTCGCTCACGCGACGGTCGAGGACGCGCTTCCGTACATGGAGCCGAGCTCGACCGTCCAGATCATGACCGTCGACGGGCGGCCCTCCGGAGTCCAGCTCCCGGCGTCGGTCGAGCTGGCGGTGACCGAGACCGAGCCCGGCGTGCGCGGCGACACCGTCTCGAACGTGACCAAGCCGGCGACCCTCGAGACCGGCGCCGTGGTGCAGGTGCCCCTGTTCGTGAATGTGGGCGAACGGATCAAGGTCGACCCCCGCGAGGGCCGGTACATCTCGCGCGCCTAGCAGCGCTAGGGTCCCGCCCGTGCCCGCGCTCGTCGACACCACCATCCGCCTGCTCGGCCAGGAGCCTTTGGCCGGGCGGATGCCAACCGCCGATCTGCTCGAGCTGGCGGAGATCCTGGACGGCGCCGGCTTCGCCTACCTCGAGGTCTCCGGCGGCGGCGTCTTCGACACGGCAGTCCGGCGCGGCGTCGAGAGCCCGTGGGAGCGGATCCGCGCCCTCAACGCGCGCACGAAGACCCCGCTCGCGATGGCGCTGCGCGGCCGCTTCCTCGTCGGCTCGCACCCGGTCGGCGGCGACTTCGTCCGGCGCTTCGTGGCCTCCGCCGCCGAGAGCGGGATCGAGGTCTTCCGCCTGCACGACCCGCTCAACCACGTCGAGAACCTGCGCGAGGCGGGCGAGGCGATCACCGCGGCGGGTAAGGAGTTCGACGCCGGGCTCGTCTACGGCTCCGGCTACACGGGCGAGACCGACGCGCTGGTCGAACAGGCGCGCAAGCTTCCGGACCTGGGCGCCTCGCGCGTGCTCCTGCACGACCCCTCGAGCTCGCTCCATCCGCACCGCGCGCACGAGCTCGTCGGGACGCTCGCCGCGGCGAGCGGCCTGCCGGTCGGCCTCTACTGCCAGGGCGCGGCCGGGAACGCGATGGCCGCGGCGCTCGAGGCGACCAGGGCAGGCGCCGACCGGATCGCCACCGCGGTCTACCCGGTCGCGCTGACCGTCCACCGCGTCTCCGGCGAGGCGCTCGCCACCGCGCTGAAGGGGCTCGGGCTCGACCCGGGCATCGACGTCGACACGCTCTGGCAGGCCTCCGAGCTCGTGGACGAGCACATCGGCGACGAGCCGGTCACGCCACTTGCACCGCGCATCGCCGTCAGGGCCGCCGAGCACCAGCTGCCGCCGGGCCTCGTGGCCGCGCTCGACGCGCATCTCCGCGCGCACGACGCGGGCGACCGGTTGCCGGATGTCCTCGACGAGCTCGCCGTGATCCGGGAGGAGGTGGGCTGGCCGCCGCTGGCCGCGCCGATCGGCCAGATCCTGGGCTCGCAGGCGCTTCTCCACGTGCTCTCGGCCGCGCGGTACCGCACCGTCGTGGACGAGCTGCGCGCCCTCGTCGAAGGCAAATACGGCAGCCCGCCGGGCCCGATCGACGCGACCGTCAAGCGCGCGGTCTCGCTCCTGGGCGGCGCGCCCGAGGAGGAGGCGCCCGCCGAGCTGGACGCGATCCGCGAGGAGGCCAAGGATCTCGCCTCGAGCGAGGAGGACCTGCTGCTGCTGGCCCTGTTCGGCGAGGAGGCCGAGCCGCTGCTGCAGACGATCCGCGGCCGGGCCAGCGGGGACGAGAGCCTCGGCGCCGGGGGCGTCGACCAGGCGCGCGCCGAGCGGATTCGCGAAATCGTCCGCATCGTCCAGGAGTCGGGCGTGGGGGAGGTGACGATCGAGGAGGCGGGCATGCGCGTGTCGGTGCGGCGCACACCCGAGCCCGTGGACCCTGGGCTCCTGCCCCTGCCGGAGGCCGGCGAGCCGGAAAGCGTGCCGCCTCCTCCTCCCAGCGATGGGCTGGTTCGGGTCGAGGCGCCGATGGTCGGCGTCTTCTACCGCGCGCCCCAGCCGGGTGCGGCGCCGTTCGTCCAGGAGGGCGACGCAGTCGCTCCGGGCCAGACGCTCTGCATCCTCGAGGCGATGAAGCTGATGAACGAGATCAAGGCGGACGCGGCCGGAGTCGTCCGCGCGATCCACGTCGGCAACGCCGAGCCGGTCGAGTTCGGGCAGCTCCTGTTCGAGCTGGACCCGGTCCTGCCGCCTCCGCTCGACGCCGTCTGATGTTCAGGCGAGTTCTCGTCGCCAACCGTGGAGAGATCGCCGTGCGCGTCATCCGCGCTCTCCACGAGAACGACGTCGAGGCGGTCGCCGTCTACTCGACCGTCGACCGCGACTCGTTGCACGTGCGGCTCGCCGACCGCGCGATCTGCATCGGGCCGCCGCAGGCGACCGAGAGCTATCTCCGAATCCCGTCGGTGATCGCCGCCGCGACGACGACCGGCTGCGAGGCGATCCATCCCGGCTACGGCTTTCTCGCCGAGAACCCCGCCTTCGTCGAGGCCTGCGCCGACAACGATCTCGTCTTCATCGGGCCGAGCGCCGAGGTCATGGCCCGCATGGGCGACAAGGTGCAGGCGAAGGCGGAGATGCGCGCCGCGGGAGTGCCGGTCGTCCCGGGCACCGAGGGAGCGACCAACCTCGACGAGGTGCGGGCGGCCGCGGACGAGGTCGGCTACCCGGTCCTGTTGAAGGCCTCGGCAGGCGGCGGCGGCAAGGGCATGCGGCTGGTGACCGACCCCGAGCAGCTCGAGACGGCCTACGGAACCGCGTCGCTCGAGGCCGAGGCGGCCTTCGGCGACGGCAGCCTCTACCTCGAGAAGGCCGTCTCGCCCGCGCGGCACGTCGAGATCCAGGTGCTCGCCGACGGGCAGGGCGGCGTGCTCACCCTCGGCGAGCGCGAGTGCTCGATCCAGCGGCGCCACCAGAAGCTGATCGAGGAGTCGCCGTCGCCCGCGCTCGATCCCGAGACGCGCGAGGAGATGGAGGCCGCGGCCGAGCGCGCCTGCCAGGCAATCGGGTACCGCAACGCGGGGACGTTCGAGTTCCTGCTCGGCCCCGACCGCTCGTTCTACTTCATCGAGCTGAACGCGCGGCTACAGGTCGAGCATCCGGTCAGCGAGCTTGTCACCGGGCTCGACCTCGTCCGCGAGCAGCTGCTGATCGCCGCCGGCGAGCCGCTCGCGCAGACCGGCCGCGCCGAGCGGCGCGGTCACGCGATTGAGGTGCGGCTGAACGCCGAGGATCCCGCCCGCGACTTCATCCCCGCACCGGGGCGGATCACGCGCTTCCGGGCGCCGCTCGGCCCGGGCGTGCGGCTCGACACATTTATCGAAGAGGGCGTGGACGTTCCGCCGCACTACGACTCGCTGCTCGGCAAGCTCGTCGTCTGGGACGACACGAGGCCGCACGCGATCGAGCGGATGCTGAGGGCGCTCGGCGAGCTGCAGCTGGACGGGCCGCCGACGACGCGCGCGCTGGCGGTCGACATCCTGCGCAGCGAAGAGTTCGCGAGCGGGCGCTACTCGACCTCGTTCCTGGCCGAGGCGTCCGAGCGGCTGCCGGCGCTGGCGGAGTCGTGAGCGAGCCGCTCGTGCTGAGCGGTCCCGAGGGCTCGATCACCCTCGTGCCGGGAGCGCTGACGCAGCTCGTGGTCGTCGCGGCAGAGAGCGTCGAGGGGGCGCGGGTGCGGCGGCCGAAGCGCACCGTGCAGGTCGGCCGCGGCGCGGTCTCGCTCGGGCTCGTCGTCGCGCACGGAGCCTCGCTGCCCGACGTCGCGCGCGAGGTGCAGAAGCGGGTCGCGGCTGCGGTCTCCGCGACCTGCGGGCTCGAGGTCGAAGCGGTGGACGTCGTCGTCGAGGCGGTGGGCTAGTGGCCGGCCGCCGCGCCGCGCGCCGGACCGCGCTGATCCTGCTCTACCAGTGGGACGTGACCGGCCAGGCGATCGCGTCGCTGTACGAGGGCGACGTCGACGAGTACGCGCGATCGCTCGCGGAGAAGGTGGTCGAGCGGCACGAGGAGCTCGACCGCCGGATCACCGAGGCCGCCGACGAGTGGACGGCCGACCGCCTCGGCGTGCTCGAGCGCAACATCCTGCGCCTGGCGATCGTCGAGCTCGACGAGGAGGCCGTCCCGGTCGAGGTGGCGATCGACGAGGCGGTCACGCTGGCCAAGCGCTACTCCTCGGAGGACGCCGGACGCCTGGTGAACGGCATACTCGGCAAGATCGTGCAGGAGACGAGAGCGTGACCCCCGAGGACCGGCTCAAGAGCGCCGAGGATCTCCTCGACCGGCTCGAGAAGACCCGTGCGAAGCTCGAGCAGACGCAGGACCCGGAGGAGGCGATCGAGATCCTCTCGGAGCTAGCCGAGATTGCGAAGGAAGTCGAGTCGCAGCTCCAGCAAGCGAAGCGGGAGGCCGAATGACCACTCCAGAGGAGCTGCTCGAGCTGATCGAGCCGTACCTGGAGGACCTCGCGCTGACGCCGGAGCTCGGCGGGCTGGAGGCGTCGGTGCGCTACTCCCTCGCGGGCGGGGGCAAGCGCGTCCGGCCGCTGCTCTGCCTGGCGACCGCCGAAGCAGCGGGCGCCGAGCCCGAGGCGGCGTTGCCGGCGGCGGCGGCGCTGGAGCTCGTGCACAACTTCTCGCTCGTCCACGACGACCTGCCCGCCCTCGACGACGACGAGCTGCGGCGCGGCCGCGCGAGCACCTGGGCCGAGTTCGGCGAGGCGGTCGGGATCCTCGCGGGCGATGCACTGCTCGCCGAGGCGCTCAGGCTGGCCTTGACCTATCCGACGACGGCGGTCGCCCGGGAGCTCGTCCAGGCGACGCTGGGCATGATCGGCGGGCAGTACCTCGACATCACCGACGGCGCCGACGACCTTGCTGCGCTCCACCGCCTGAAGACCGGCTGCCTCTTCTCGGCGTCGGTCGCGTGCGCGCTCTGGGTCGCCGAGGTTCTCGAGGCGGAGCAGAAGCCGTGGCGGGCCTTCGCGGACGAGGTCGGCCTGCTCTTCCAGATCGTCGACGACATTCTCGACGAGGACGGCTACCTGCTCGAGCGCGGGGCGGAGGGGGCTCGCGCGCTGGCAGACCAGACGGCGGAGCGCGCCCAGGCGCTGCTGCTGGAGATTCCGGCCGACACCTCCGTTCTCGCCGGGATCGTCGCCGGGCTCGCAGCCAGGACATCCTGAAGAAGCGCCTCGACGTGCTGCTGGTCGAGCGGGGGCTCGCCGAGAGCCGCGCCCAGGCGCAGGCGCTTGTCCTTGCCGGGCTCGTTCCCGGCTACGAGAAGGCGGGGCAGCAGGTGGACGAGTCGGCCGAGCTGACGGTGACGGCGCCGCCGCCCTACGTCTCGCGCGGCGGCGAGAAGCTGGCGCACGCGCTCGACGAGCTCGCTGTCGACCCCGCCGGCCGGGACTGCCTGGACGTCGGCGCGTCGACCGGCGGCTTCACGGACGTCCTGCTCCAGCGCGGAGCGGTCCGCGTGATCGCGCTGGACGTCGGTCGCGGGCAGCTCCACCCGCGGCTGCGGGGCGACCCTCGGGTCGTGGTGCTGGAGCGGACCAACGCGCGCTCGCTGCGAGAGCTCCCGTTCGCACCCGAGCTCGTGACCTGCGACGTCTCGTTCATCTCGGTGCGAACGGCGCTGCCGCCGGTTCTCGCGCTGGGCGCGCCCGCCTGGGAGGCGCTCGTGCTGGTCAAGCCGCAGTTCGAGGCGGGGCGGGGCCAGGCGCCACGGGGCGTCGTCCGCGATCCCGAGGTCTGGGGGCGGGTTTTGCGCGAAACCGCCGAGGCCGCGCTCGAATGGGAGGCGGAGGTGGCAGGCGTCGTAGACTCCGGCCTGCCCGGGCCGAAGGGGAACCGCGAGTTCTTCCTGCACCTCGTCCACCGCGAACGCCCGGAGCTTCCCGATGAGCTCGAGAGCTGGATCCAAGACGCAACCCGCTGACGTGAAGCGCGCCGCCGTGATCACTCACGGCAGGCCGGAGACGATCGGCTCGGCGCTGGACCGGTTGCGCGCGGTGGCGGCCGACCGCGGGGTCGAGCTGCTGTTTCCGGACGAGGAGGTCGACAAGCACGGGCTCGGTCAGGACGGCGACCTCGCCGACCTCGACCTGGCGGTCGTGCTCGGCGGTGACGGGACGATGCTGCGGGGCCTGATGCGCTTTCTCGGCGTGGAAGTCCCCGTGATCGGCGTCAACTTCGGGCGGGTGGGCTTCCTGGCCTCGATCGCCGCCGACTCGCTCGAGGAGGGCCTCGAGCGGGCGTTCTCCGGCGATTACGTCGTCGTCGAGCTTCCCGCGCTGGAGGCGGAAGCGGGGCGCGCGCGCTGGATGGCGGTCAACGACGTCGTGACGACGAGCTCGCTGCTCGGGCGGATGATCGAGCTCGGCTGGGCTGTCGGAGGCGAGGATCTCGGCTCGATCCCCTGCGACGGCCTGATCTGCTCGACGCCCTCGGGCTCGACGGCCTACAACCTCTCGAACGGGGGCCCGGTGCTCGTCTGGGGGCTTGACGCGCTCTCGGTCACGTTCGTGGCGCCGCACTCCCTGCATGCCAGGCCGCTGGTCGTGCCGCGCGGCCGCGAGGTGACGATCGAGAACCGAACCCCGGATGTCGAGGCGACCGTGCTCGCGGACGGGCATCCGGTGCACCAGCTCGCGCCGGGCGATTCCGTCGTCGTCCGCCTGGCCGACGCGCGCAGCCTGCTCGCGACTCTTCCCGAGAGCACGTTCTTCAGCCGCTACCGGCGCACCTTCGCCTCCTGAGCGGAAACTGGCACACAATCGGCACACACGCGTGCGCGGTTGGCGGGTACCGTCCCAAACCCCCACCCACCCAGGGGCGCGCGCGCGTAATTAAAGAGCGCGCGCGGCGACGGCTGTTGGAGCCAGTCGCCGTCCGGGGCCGCTCGGCGTAGCATCCAGCCCAGTGCTCCGGCGCCTTCGGATCGAGAACCTCGTCCTCATCCGCGAGGCGGATCTCGCCTTCGCGCCGGGACTCAGCGCGATCACCGGCGAGACGGGCGCCGGCAAGACGATCCTTGCCCAGGCGATCGGCCTGCTGCTCGGCAGCCGCGGCGACTCCTCGTTCGTCGGGCCGGACGCGACCGAGGCCTACGTCGAGGCCGAGCTCGAACCGCCGCCAGGCTTCTTCGACGATGAGTCGCTGGCCGGTCTTGCGGAGCTCCGGCCCGAAGACGAGGAGGGGCTCGTGCTCGCGCGAAGGGTCTTCTCCGACGGCCGAACCCGCGCGTACGCCTGGGGTCGCAGCGCCGCGCGCGAGGACCTGGCTGCCGCCGCCGAGCGGCTGATCGCGATGTCCGGCCAGTTCGAGCAGCGCAGGCTGGCCCGGCCCTCGTACCAGCTCGATCTGCTCGACGCCTTCGCGGGCGAGAAGCAGGTCGCGTGCCGCGCAGAGCTGCGCCTCGCGTGGCGGGAGCTGAACGCGGCCAGGCGCCGGCACGACGAGCTGGCGGAAGGAACTGCCGCAGCGGAGGCCCGGGTGGCAGAGCTGCGGGCGCTCGTCGAGGACACGCAGGGGCTCGAACCGGGCGACGAGGACCGGCTTCGGGCCGAGCG
>Ga0307282_10000174_pt1 | contig 18604 bp, 16 predicted proteins | sample ER_DNA_121_FD_194475 | JGI IMG/M metagenome (GOLD analysis project Ga0307282, IMG submission 194475) | Bulk soil microbial communities from the East River watershed near Crested Butte, Colorado, United States - ER_DNA_121 | ecosystem: Environmental > Terrestrial > Soil > Floodplain | place...
GCCGTCCGAGAGCGAGGTCGAGACCGACACCTCTCCCCCGCCCGGCGAGTACTTGACCGCGTTGTCGATCAGGTTGACGAGCACCTGCTCGATCCGGCTGCGGTCGCCGAGCGCGGCCGCGCCGTTTGTGTCGGTCGACGCGACGAGGGAGATCGACTCGGGCAGGTGCTCGCTCATCGTCTCGACGGCCTCGCGGACGAGCTCTCCGAGATCGACTCGGTCGTGCTCGAGTCGCAGCTCGTCCCGGTCGAGACGGCTGGCGATGAGGACGTCCTCGGCGATCTTCGTCAGGCGCGTCCCCTGGGCGCCGATCATCTCCAGCAGCTGGCGGCGGCGCTCGTCGCTGAGCTCGATGTCGTCGCGCATCAGCGTCCGCGCGGCGCCGATCACCGCGGTCATCGGCGTGCGCAGCTCGTGCGAGACGGTCGCGACGAACTCGCTCTTGGCCTCGTCGAGCCGCCGCTCGACCGTCAGGTCGCGGAACGCGTAGACCACGCCCGCCGGGCTGCGGACGGCGACGAACGAGAGCCAGAGCTCGTGGCCCTCGACCTCGACGGGCAGCGTCACCGGCCGCGCCGCCTCCGCGCCGAGGGAGACGGGGATCTGCTCGGCAATCCGCTCCCAGTCGGCGAAGGTCTCGGCCGCGGGACGGCCCCAGACCTTGTCGCCGGCCTTCTGCGTGACGAGCTCGGCGGCGCGGTTCCAGAAGCGGACAAGGCCCTCGTCGTCGAGCAGGAAGACGCCGTCGCCGACCGCGTCGAGCACGCGCGCGGCGTGCTCGCGCTCGGCAGCGGTCGCCTCGGCCCGGGCCCGCGCGGCCGCCTCGGCCCGGCCCGCCTCGTGTAATCGAGCATTGCGGGCGGCGGCGCCCATCAGGCCGACGAGCCCCTCGGCCAGCTCGAACTGCTCCTCGTCGTACTCGGAGTCGGCGTTATGCAGCTGGACGACGCCGACGACCGCGCCCTCGTGCTTGATCGGCAGCATCATCGCCGCGCGCACCCCGGGCGGGCCCTCGTCGTCCGGGAGCTTGCGCATGCGGCCCTCGCGGTCGACGTCGTAGTAGACGCCGTCCCGCTGCTTGACCTGCTCGGGGACGTCGTTGACGAGCAGCGGCTCGCCGCTCATGATCACGCGGCTCTGCATGCCGCCGCCCTGGCGGTTCAGCGGCAGCGACGGGAAGATGGCCGGGTCGAGCTTCTCGCCGTCCACCCAGGCGTACTCGCAGCTGATCAGCCCGCTGTCCGCGTCGAACGCGGAGACGACGGCCCCCGCGTGCGGGACGGCGTCCTCGAGCAGCTCGTGGAAGCGGTCGTAGACCCGGTCCGGCTCGAGCGTCTCGTTCAGGTACCGCGCCGCCGCGAGCAGCAGCTCGGCCTTCTCTACCTTGCGCTTCCTGGCCATGGCTTCATGATGCCAGCGTGTTCGAGCGACTCGGCGAGCGTTTGGAGGGGCGGATCGTCGTGCTCGAGCCGCTCGGCCCGGAGCACGTGGACGGGATCCGGGCGGCGGCGGAGGACGAGCGCATCTGGACCTGGATGCTGACCACCGACCTGGACGTCTGGCTCGGCTACACGCTCGGCAACGAGACGATGCAGCCGTTCGCAATCCTGCGCGACGGCGAGGTGGTCGGCTCGACCAGCTACATGTCGCTCGCGCCGGAGCACCTGCGGCTGGAGATCGGCAACACGTGGCTGCACCCGTCCACCTGGGGGACCGGCGCCAACGTCGAGGCCAAGTACCTGCTGCTCCGGCATGCCTTCGAGGACATCGGCTGCCGGCGGGTCGAGTTCAAGACCGACGCGCTGAACGACCGGGCGCGGGCGGCGCTGGCCGCGCTGCCCGCGCAGTTCGAGGGGATCCACCGCAAGCACATGCTCGTCCGCGGCGGCGAGCGGCGCGACTCGGCCTGGTACGCGGTGATCGACGACGACTGGCCCGAGGTTCGCTTGGCGCTCGAACGGCGGCTGGAGGGCAAGAGCTAGACTCTCGGCGCCCGGTATCCGCTACGGAACTGGAGCTATCTATGGTCGAAAGCGTGAACGTGATCGGTCGCGGCCGGGTCGGCTCGGCGGTCGCCGCGCGCCTCGAGGAGCGCGGCGTCGCGCTGCGCGAGGACGCCGAGTTGACGCTGCTTTGCGTCCCGGACACGGCCATTCGGGACGTGGCCCAGGGACTGTCCCTGGGACATGGCCGTTGGGTCGCGCACGTTTCAGGGGCCACGCCGCTCGCGGCGCTCGACCCGCACGAGCGGCGCTTCTCGCTTCACCCGCTGCAGACGTTCACGCGCTCGCGCGGGCCGGAGCAGCTCGACGGCGCCTGGGCCGCGGTCACGGCCGAGACGGACGAGGCGCGGGCGCTCGGCTTCGAGCTGGCGCGAACGCTTGGCCTCGAGCCGTTCGAGCTCGCCGACGAGGCGCGGCCGCTCTACCACGCGGGCGCCGCGATCGCGTCGAACTACCTCGTCACGCTCCACCGTGCCGCCTCCGAGCTGCTCGCTGCCGCCGGCGCGCCGCCCGAGGCGCTGGAGCCGCTGATGCGCCGGACGATCGAGAACGGTTTCGAGCTGACCGGCCCGATCGAGCGCGGCGACTGGGCGACCGTCGAGGCGCACCGCGAGGCGATCCGCAGCGTGCGGCCCGACCTCGAGCCACTCTACGACGTGCTGGCGGAGGCGACGTCGCGATGAAGGTCGTGCGCACCGCCGCCGAGCTCCGCACCGACGGCTCGACCGGCCTCGTGCCGACCATGGGCGGCTTCCACGAGGGCCACCTCTCGCTGTTTCGCGCCGCGCGCGCCGAGAACGACACCGTGGTCGCGAGCCTGTTCGTCAACCCGGCGCAGTTCGCGCCCGGCGAGGACCTCGACCGCTACCCGCGCGACGAGGAGCGCGACGCCGCGCTGGCCGAGGAAAACGGAGTCGACCTGCTCTTCGTCCCGGCCGCCGAGGACATCTACCCCGACGGGTTCCAGACCTGGGTCGACGTCGAGGAGCTCGGCTCGATCCTCGAGGGCGAGCACCGCCCCGGCCACTTCCGCGGCGTGGCGACGGTCTGCCTGAAGCTCTTCAACCTCGTCCGGCCCGACCGCGCCTACTTCGGTCAGAAGGACGCGCAGCAGGTGGCGGTGATCAAGCGGATGGTGCGCGACCTGGCCGTGCCGGTCGAGATCCGCGTCTGCCCGACGGTCCGCGACGATGATGGCCTCGCCCTCTCCTCGCGCAACGCCTACCTCTCGCCCGAGGAGCGCGAGAAGGCCCTCGCCCTGCCTCGCGCCCTCGCCGCCAACGACCGCAGCGCGCTCGACGGCCTCGCGGTCGACTACTTCGAGCCGGCCGACTTCGAGCCGCGCGTGCTGGCCGCGGCCGTCCGCGTCGGCAGCACGCGTTTGATCGACAACGTCGTCCTGGAAGGAGAGACCGCATGAGCGTTCCCAAGGGCAAGCTGCCGCTGCCACGGCTCAACGAGATGAAGGCCGACGGCGAGCGGATCGTGATGGTCACCGCCTACGACGCGCCCGGCGCGCGCTTCGCCGAGGACGCGGGCGTCGACGTGATCCTCGTCGGCGACACCGCCGCGATGGTCGTGCTCGGCCACGAGGGCACGACGGTGCCCGTGACGATGGAGGAGATGCTCTTCCTGACGCGCACGGTCGTCCGGGCGGCGCGGCGGCCGGTCGTGATCGGCGACATGCCCTTCGGCTCGTACCAGGTGTCGGACGAGGCAGCGGTCGAGAACGCGATCCGCTTCTTCAAGGAGGCCGGCGCCGATGCGGTCAAGCTCGAAGGCGCGGGGCCGTCGCTCTCACGCGTGCACGCGATCGTCGCCGCCGGGATCCCGGTGATGGGTCACGTCGGCCTGACGCCGCAGTCGGCGACGATGCTCGGCGGCTTCAAGACGCAGGGCAAGACCGCGGCCGCGGCCGTGCAGCTGGTCGACGACGCGCTGGCGCTGGAGCAGGCCGGCTGCTTCGCGGTCGTGCTCGAAGCGGTTCCCTCGCCGGTCGCGGCCGAGATCACCCGCCGCCTGGAGGTGCCGACGATCGGGATCGGCGCCGGGCCCGACTGCGACGGCCAGGTGCTCGTCTACCACGACCTGCTCGGCCTGAGCGAGGGACATCTCCCCCGCTTCGTCAAGCGCTACGCGAACCTGTCGCGCGAGATCCGCGACGCCCTCGAGGCGTACGCGCACGACGTCCGCACCGGCGCCTTCCCCGAGGAGCAGCACACCTACGAGATGCCGGCCGAGGAGCTCGAGGAGTTCGAAAAGACGATGCTGATGCCGACCGCGAGCAGGGCCAGCGACCAGGCCACGAAGAGGAGCTCGAGCCCGACGAAGACGTAGTTGCCGGCGCCGTGGTCGGAGCCGCCGCTGCGGAAGAGATCCTCGCCGTAGACGGCAAGGCGAACCGGCCAGACGAGCAGCAGGGACAGCGCAATCGGCGCGGATGCGAAGGCAAGCACGTGCCGAACCTGGCGGTAGGTGATCCCGCCGACGATCCGCGTGAACAGGTAGAGGAGCAGCCCGCCCCCGAAGTAGAGAACGCTGCCGTAGAGCAGGCCGCCGATGAACGCCCACACCGCGACGTCAAGGCCGTCCTCGGCGTGGATGCCGTTCACGTCCATCACCCGGCCGGCGACCGGCGACCAGAGCACGGTCGCGATCCCGGACAGGATCACCAGCGCGAGCACCGCCTCGCTGCGTGCGCGGGCGGCCTCGTCCGAGTCGTCGCGGATCCCCGCCAGCACCATCCGCGGCGCGACGAGCACGAACACCGCGCGCTTCAGCCAGACGAGCTCGTCGGCCGGCGCGGCCTGGGCGCCGGCAGCCACGCTAGGCGGCGGCCGAGACCAGGTGCAGGACCTGGCGCAGGTACTGGCCGGTGGCCGACTCCTCGACCGCGGCGACCTGCTCCGGCGTCCCCGTCGCGATCACCTCGCCGCCGGCCTCGCCGCCCTCGGGCCCGAGGTCGACGATCCAGTCGGCCTGCTTGATCACGTCCAGGTTGTGCTCGATCACGAGCACGGTGTTGCCCGCGTCGGCCAGCCGCTGCAGCACCTCGAGCAGCTTCTCGATGTCCGCGAAGTGGAGGCCGGTGGTCGGCTCGTCGAGGATGTAGAGCGTGCGGCCGGTCGCGATCTTGCCGAGCTCCTTGGCCAGCTTGATCCGCTGCGCCTCGCCGCCCGAGAGCGTAGTCGCCGGCTGGCCGAGCTTGACGTAGTCGAGCCCGACGTCGTGCAGGGTCTGCAGCCGCCGGCGCAGCTTCGGGATCTTGGCGAAGAAGCGCAGAGCCTCCTCGACCGACATCTCGAGCACGTCGGCAATCGACTTGCCCTTGAAGCGCACCTCGAGCGTCTCGCGGTTGTAGCGCTTGCCGCCGCACGTCTCGCAGGGCACGTAGACGTCCGGCAGGAAGTGCATCTCGATCTTGATCGTCCCGTCGCCCTTGCAGGTCTCGCAGCGGCCGCCGCGGACGTTGAACGAGAAGCGGCCAGGCTTGTAGCCGCGCACCTTCGCCTCCGGCGTCAGCGAGTAGAGCTCGCGGACCGGCGTGAAGATGTCGGTGTAGGTCGCCGGGTTCGAGCGCGGCGTACGCCCGATCGGCGACTGGTCGATGTCGATCACCTTGTCGAAGCAGTCGATCCCCTCGACCTCGTCGTGATCGCCGGGCTTGACCCGCATCCGGTGCAGCCGGTTCGCGAGCGCCTTGTAGACGATCTCGTTCACGAGGGTCGACTTGCCGGAGCCGGAGACGCCGGTCACGCAGACGAGCTTGCCGACCGGGAACTCGACGTCGATGTCCTTCAGGTTGTGCATCCGGGCGCCGCGCACGGTGAAGCTGCCGTTGTCCTCCTCGCGCCGCTCGGGGATCGCGATCTCGCGCTTCCCGGAGAGAAACTGGCCGGTGACCGACTCGGCGTTCCGCTCGATCGCCTTGGCCGGGCCCTCTGCGACGACGTGGCCGCCGTGCTCGCCGGCCCCCGGGCCCATGTCGACGAGGTGGTCGGCGGAGCGCATCATCTGCTCGTCGTGCTCGACCACGAGCACGGTGTTGCCGAGGTCGCGCAGGCGTTCGAGCGTGCCGATCAGCTTGCCGTTGTCGCGCTGGTGGAGCCCGATCGACGGCTCGTCGAGGATGTAGAGGACGCCGACGAGCTGGGAGCCGATCTGCGTGGCGAGGCGCAGGCGCTGGGCCTCGCCGCCGGAGAGCGTCGAAGCGGCGCGGTCGAGCTGCAGGTAGCCGACCCCGACGTTCTCGAGGAAGGTCAGCCGCTCGCGGATTTCTTTGAGGATCCGGGCGCCGATCAGCTGCTCGGTCTCGGTCAGCTCGAGGCCGTCGACGAACTCGATCGCCCGCTGCACGGATAGCCGCGTCAGCTCGTGGATGTTGTTGCCGCCGATGGTGACCGCCAGCACCTCGGGCTTGAGCCGCGCGCCGTGGCAGACCGGGCAGGGGCGGAAGCTCATGTACTCCTCGATCCGCTCGCGCTGCTGGCTCGAGTCGGTCTCGCGGTAGCGGCGCTCGAGGCTGGCGACGATCCCTTCGAAGGCGAGCATGTACGAGCGGCGCCGCCCCATTCGGTTGCGGTACTGGACGTAGACGCGGTCGCCGTCAGTGCCGAAGAGGAACAGGTTCTGGTGCTCCTCGGAGAGGTCCTGCCAGGGCGCCTCGAGGTCGATCTCGTAGCGGTCGGCGATCGCCTGGATGACGGACTCGTAGAAGCTCGAGTTGCCGAGCGACCACGGCACCAGCGCGCCCTCGCCGATCGAGAGCGCCGGGTCGGGGACGAGCAGGTCGGGGTCGATCTCCTGCTGCGCGCCGAGGCCGGTGCAGCGCGGGCAGGCGCCGTGCGGCGAGTTGAAGGAGAAGACGCGCGGCTCGAGCTCCGGCAGGCCGATCCCGTGCTCGGGGCAGGCGAAGTTCTCCGAGTAGGTGGTTGGCTCGCCGTCGACCACGTCGATGGTCACCAGGCCCTCCGCGAGCGAGGCAGCGGTCTCCACCGACTGCGCCAGGCGCTGGCGGAGGTCGGGCTTCATCACGAGGCGGTCGACGACCACGTCGATCGTGTGCTTGAACTTCTTGTCGAGCGTCGGCGGCTCCTCGAGCAGGTGCTGCTCGCCGTCCACCTTCACGCGCGTGAACCCCTCGGCGCGGAGCTCCTCGAAGACGTCCTTGTACTCGCCCTTGCGATCGCGGACGACCGGCGCGTTGACCGTGAACTTCGTCCGCTCAGGGAGCTGCAGGATCTGGTCGACGATCGCCTCCTGGCTCTGGCCGGCGATCGGGCGGCCGCAGACCGGGCAGTGCGGGCGGCCGATGCGCGCGTAGAGCAGGCGCAGGTAGTCGTAGATCTCGGTGACCGTGCCGACCGTCGAGCGCGGGTTGCGGCTGGTGGTCTTCTGGTCGATCGAGATCGCCGGCGAGAGGCCGTCGATCGAGTCGACGTCGGGCTTCTCCATCATCTGCAGGAACTGGCGCGCGTAGGCGGAGAGGCTCTCGACGTAGCGGCGCTGGCCCTCGGCGTAGATCGTGTCGAACGCGAGGCTCGACTTGCCCGAGCCGGAGAGGCCGGTCACGCAGATCAGCGCATGGCGGGGCAGCCGGACGGTGATGTCCTTGAGGTTGTGCTCTCTCGCTCCGTGGACGACCAGCTCTTCCTGGGCCATAACCACGCCAGTCTAGCCGGGTCGGTGGACGCGAACAAGCGTTCGCTTTGGGGTTTCGGCGGGCCGACCACGGCCAGTCTTCGGCTTGTTGGACTAGGCCCGCGCGGACCGGGTTCTGGAGGACGTACTCGATGGTTCTCGCGAGGTGGTCCTCGTCTTCGACAACCCAGGACGCGAAGCGCTCGCCGAAGAGGTGACCCCAGCGCTTGTGGCGGCGGTTGAAGGCTTGCGCGTAGACGCCGTTGAGGCGGCGCATGCCGTCGGAGAGGCGCCAGAGCTGGGTTTCGACGACCAGGTGGTAGTGGTTCGGCATCAGGCAGAAGGTGTGGACCCGCCAGTCGTGTCGCCCGACGGCCTGGGCAAAGAGGGCGAGGAAGAGGCGGTACTCGTCTGGGGCTAGGAAGGTGGCGGTCTTCGCCACGCCGCGCGTGGTCACGTGGTAGATGCCTTCGGGCGGCAGCGTGTTCCTCGGACGCCTCACCGCGGACGACCCTAGCCCCCGTTTTCGCGCCCGCCGCGCCCCAATGTGACACCCCGTGGACAAACCGTCACGCTTTCGTCACACCCGCCGTGCTCGAAACGGCCCACCCGCAGGGACAGTCCCTGGCGGGCTCAAGTGTTCGGTTCAGGTCACGTCGCTGCGTTCGACGAGCCAGATCCCGAGCAACCCGAGCACCGTCGCGTAGGCGAGGCCGAGAAGCACGGCCGGCCAGAAATGCAGCAGCTCCCCGCTCCCCCGGCCGGCGTTGACGGCGACCGCAGCGATTGCGTGGCCGGGCGCATATGGCTGGGCGCTCCCGATCGCCAGCAGCGGCTCGCCGACGAGCAGCCAGATCAGCGCGAGCACGATCGCTCCAGTCTGGCGCCGGAGGACCGCGCCCAGCCCCACTCCGATCGCGGCGGCGATCGCGCCCGCGATGAGCGTGCCCGCGAAGAGCTGCAGCGTGTCGTGCGAGGCGAGGTGCGAGGGCGCCGACTTGCCGGCGAGCCAGAGCGCGGCGAGTGCGTACGCGCCGACCTCCGCCACGAACGCGAGCCCCAGGCCGACCAGCGCGGCGGCAACGAGCTTCGCCCCGATCACACGGAAGCGCACAGGGGTGACGAGAAACGTCTGGTTGACAGTGCCGTGGGCGTACTCGCCGGCAGTGACCACGATCCCGAGGATGAGCGCCACCAGCGCCGAGATCGCCGACGCCGTGAGGAGGTCGCGCTGGCGGGCGGCCTGCGCGAGCTCGTCGGTGGAGTTGTTCCCCGCGGTCACCGAGACGATCAGCGTCACGAGCCCGAGAATCAGCAGGCCGAGCCAGAGCAGGATCCTCGTGGTCATGAGCTTGAGCAGCTCGGCGCGGACGAGTCTCGTCACAGCTCGCCGCCGGTCAGCTCGAGGAAGACCTCTTCCAGGCTCGCGCCCTCGCTGCGGAGCTCGTGCAGCACGACGCCGCTCGCGGCCGCGACCTCGCCGATCCGCTCGGCCGGCGCGCTTGCACGCAGAACGTCGGGCCCGTCAGGAGTCGCCTCGATTCCCTGGCGCGCGAGCTCCTCGCGGAGCCGGTCCGCCTGCGGCGAGCGGACGAGCGTGCCTCCGGCCGCCCGCGCCGTCAGCGCCGCGAGCGGCTCGTGCGCGACCAGGCGGCCGTGGTGGACGATCACGACCTCGTCGGCGAGCTGCGCCACCTCGGCGAGCACATGGCTGGAGATGAAGACGGTGCCTCCGCCGCCTGCGAACGAGAGCAGGAACCTCCTCAACCAGCGGATTCCTTCCGGGTCCAGGCCGTTCGCGGGCTCGTCGAGCACGAGCAGGGACGGCTTGCCCAGGAGCGCCGCAGCGACGCCGAGCCGCTGGCGCATCCCGAGCGAGTAGCCGCCGACGTGGCGCCCGCCCGCGCCTTCCAGCTCGACCTCCGCGAGCACCTCGTCGACGCGGGCCTCCGGGATCCCCGCGGCGACCGCGAGCACCCGCAGGTGGTTCCGCCCGGAGCGAACCGGGTGGTAGCGGTGGGCCTCGAGCACCGCACCGACGGCGCCGAGCGGATCGCGCAGCCGCGCGTACGCGGCGCCCGCGACAAGCGCCTCGCCGGAGCTCGGGTGCACGAGCCCGAGCAGCGCGCGGAGCGTCGTCGTCTTGCCCGCGCCGTTCGGGCCGAGGAAGCCCGTGATCCGCCCTGCCGGGATCGCGAAGCTCAGGTCCTCGACCGCGACCGTCGAGCCGTAGCGCTTCGTCAGCGCGCGTACCTCGACGGGCGGCGCGTCGGCCATTACCCCGCCAGGCGCTCGACTAGGCGGTACACGTTCCGCGGCTCGGGAACGTGGTCGATCTCCAGCGGCCCGGCGACCAGCGTGCCGTACCCGAGCAGCCGCCCGGCCAGGCTTTGGTCCAGCTCGAGGTTCTCGACCGAGCGCAGCCGGACCGCCGAGGAGCGCCGGCGCAGCGTCCCGTCGACGACGAACAGCTTCTCGGTCGTGACGACCAGATGCGTCCGCTCCCAGCGCCAGACCGCGCGCAGCGCCAGCAGCGCCCCGAGCACGACGAGAACCGCGCCCGGAAGCAGGAGCGGCCAAGGCTGCGCCACGAGGATCCCGCCGGCCCCGGCCAGGACGATCGCCTGGGTGAAGGGACGCGCCAGCACGACGCCGTGACGGCGTGCGTCTAAGCACACCTGCTCCTCGGGGGTCGCAAGCACGCTGGACGCTTCTGCGCTGCGGCATCCAGTCCTGCCGTTTGGGGAACCCCCGAATACGGGGAAAGAGCCGAACGTGGGCAAGACAGCGCGAACCGCTTTCGTCGCCACGCTGGTCGTCCTGGCCGTGCTCGTGGTCGCCGTTGCGCTCTGGAAGCTGAAGATCGTGATCGCGCTCGTCTTCTTCGGCCTGATCATCGCCGCCGCGATGCGACCCGGCGTCGACCGCCTTGCGGAGTGGCGGATCCCGCGGCCGGCCGGCGTGCTGCTCCACTACCTCGCGATCGCGGGCGCCGTCGCGCTCCTGCTCTGGCTCGTCGTCCCGCAGGCGATCGACCAGGTCGGCCAGGCCCTCAACGGCGTGCCGACCTCACAGCAGGAGCTGAACCGCCAGGCCAGGCACTCGACCGGGCTCAAGCACGAGCTGCTGGTCGGTGTCCAGAAACGCCTGAAAAAGCTCCCCGCCGCCGGCTCGCTCTTCCACGGCGCGGCCGCGATCGGCCTGAAGGCGTTCGAGGTGCTGGTCGGGATCCTGTTCGTCTTCGCGGTCGCGGCCTACTGGATCTTCGAGCGCGACCGGACGATGCGCCTCGTCTTATCGCTGGCACCGTCCCGTCACCGGCGCGTCATCCGCGACACCTGGAAGCTGATCGACCTGAAGCTGGGCGCGTTCGTGCGCGGCCAGCTGCTTCTGATCGCTCTCGTCTCGACCGCGCTCTCCCTCGGCTTCTGGGCGGTCGGCGAGCCGTTCTGGCTGCTGCTCGGCGTGGTCGCCGGGATCCTCGAGCTCGTGCCGGTGATCGGCCCGATCGCGGCCGGCGCGCTGGCGATCAGCGTCGGGCTCACCCAGTCATGGCACGTTGCGCTCGCGGCCGGAATCGTGGTGGTCGTCGTCCGCCTGCTCGAGGACTACGTCGTGATTCCGCGCGTGATGGGCCACGTGACCGGGCTCTCGCCGCTGCTCGTGCTCGTCGGCGTGACCGCGGTCGGGCTGCTGTTCGGCGCCTTCTACGTCCTGCTCGCGACGCCGCTCCTCGCGGTGCTGGTCACCTTGATGGATGTCGTCGTCCGCGACAAGGACCCCGCCGACGAGGACGTCCCGACCCTGCTCTTTGCAAAGGAACGCGAGGCCTAAGCCTAGGCCTTGCGCCAGCGGCCGAAGATCAGCCCGCCGAGCGTGAAGCCGAGGCCGAAGGTGCCCAACGAGAAGGCGCCGATCGCGAACGACTTGCGAACCGTCGACAGCCGCTGCCAGCGGCCGAGCGCCTCCTGCTCCTCGGTCGTCAGCGGCTCGCCGCGCCGCCGCTTGCGCAGCGCGCCGCCCGCCCGGAGGCCGAGATAGAGGTCATCGAAGATCTCGGTGGGTTCTTCCGCCATTTACCTCAGTGTATAGCCTGCTTCGGCGTTGCCAATACGGCTCCTCCACATCTCCGACCTGCACGCCGGAAGCGTCGAGGAGGCGGCCGTTGAGAGCGGTCTGGCGGCCCTCGTCGAGCGCGTTTCCCCGGAGCTGATCGCGGTCACCGGCGACCTCGCGCACCGCGGGCGCCGGGCCGAGCACGAGCGCGCCGCGGCGTTCCTCCGGCGTCTGGGACGGCCGCTGCTCGTGATCCCCGGCAACCACGACATCGCCTACACCTTCCCCGCCCGCTTTACGCACCCGTTCCGCGAGTTCGAGCGCCAGTGGGAGACGACCGAGCCGGTCCACCGCTCGGCGGAGCTCTTCGTCGTCGGCCTGAACTCGGTGCGCCCCTGGCGGCACCAGTCCGGCGCGCTCCGGGACGCCCAGCTGCTGCGGGCCGCCGAGCTGCTCGCCGAGGCGCCCGAGGGCTCGCTCAGGGTCGTCGCCCTCCACCATCACCTGATCGGCGCCCCCTGGCGCTCGCGCAAGCGCCCGGTCTCCCGCCGCTCGCACGTCCTGACCGCGCTGGTGGACGCCGGCGCGGAGCTGATCCTCGCCGGGCACATCCACCAGGCCGCGGTCAGCGAGCGGCACGAGTTCGCGGTCGATCGCGACGGGCTGCCGGGCGTGACCGTCTCGATCGCACCCGGCCTCGGCCAGCCGCGCCCCAACCGCCTCGGCGAGGCGCGCGGCCTGCACGTCTACGAAGCCGCCGCCGACTCGCTGCGGATCGACACCTACGTCTGGCGCGACGACGACTGGGCCCTGATTGCCCTAAGAACGTTCCCGAGGGGTCAGCTGCCCCTTCAAGTCGAGCCGGGTTGAGACGGTTGCGCGGGCTAAGCCCGCACAACCTCTAGTCGGCATCGCAAGCGACGCCTACGCCGGTGGCCGTCGAGCCCCCGGCCCGGTGAGCGGCCGGTGCTGGACGAAGTGGCGGTAGAGGATCAAGAGCAAAACGGCGCCGAGGAAGGCGAACAGCAGGCCGCCGGCGGTTCCGATCAGGAGGCGCGCGACGACCCCGCCGATGATCGAGCCGCCGATCCCGAGGGCAGCCGTCGCCCAGACGGGCATCGGATCCGGCCCCGGAACGGCCCAGCGGGCGAGGCCGCCGATGACGAAGCCGAAGACGAACAGGAGGATCAGGAAGAGGATGAAACCCACGCGAGAAGCTTAAGGGCTGGGCCGCACGTACTGGCGCTTGAGCCGCGGGTCGTAGTCGGCGAACGGCCCGGTCCCGAAGGCGTGGAAGGACAGCGTCGGTTGCTCCGCAGGCATGAACCGCGACGCTTCGCGCCAGTCCGGGTTCAACTCCGATAGGCGCGCCAGCAAGCGATCGCGGACGTCTTCCGGCGCGTCTGCACCTTCGGGGAGCTCGAACGCGAGCTCCAGCGTCTTGTTCGCCTGCTCGTCCTCGCCGGCAATCAGCATGAACGACGCGACGCGGTCGCCGAGCCCCTCGACGGAGAAGACGGCCTCCTCGACGTCCGCCACCGGGAGGTTGGCCCCATAGAAGGCCACCGTTGCATCGGACCGCCCGTAGTGGAACAGCAGGGGCAGGTCGATCCAGTCCGGCGACAGCGACGAGGGATCGACGCCGGCCGCGGCTAGTGCCGCACTCACCTCCGAAAAGCGGCGCACGCAACCGAGGTCGTGAATGCAGTAGCGGAGCTTCGGGGCGGTCGTGTCGAGCCGGCAGATCGTGATCACGAGCTCATCCGCGTCGTTCACCTCGATCACGTAGTCGAGGGGGTTGTACTGGAAGACCATCGGCGCCGACCCGTGGTCGGGGAGGCGCAGCACCTCGCGAAGGTCGTCGCGTTCCAGCAGCAGCCGGCGGAAGGCGATCGTGAAGTCGTTCTCGGTCGCGATGTTGATCTCCAGATCCGACGCGCCGAAGGAGCTGTAGACCTCGCCGAACGCCCGCCGGAGATGGTCGCGCAGGGCCTCGCTCATGCCCTCGCCCCCGACGGCCGCCGTGCACTCATAGGCGCTCCAGTCGAGCGACGATTGGTCGACCAGCGCCTTCAGGAACGGCGGATAGCCGCAGATGAGGTAGTGGTAGCGCGGGCCGAACAGCTCGAGGGTCTTCTCGATCTTGGTGACGTCCGGCCCGGTCGACTTGAGCACGGCGATATCGACGATCGACATCGAAATAGCCATGCCGGTCGCCCAGGGCCCGAGCGCGAACGCGTTGATCACGAAGAACGGCCTCGTGCCGAGCGTACGGTGGACGCCGAGGTGCAGCAGCTTGCGCGCGTCCTGCCGCTCGTCGGGGCCACGCACCCAGTTGGTCGGCTCGCCGCTCGTCCCCGACGATTCGTCGATCACGGCGCCGCGCAACGGCAACTGCCCGCCGACGCACCGCTCCTCGACGGGATACCGGCGGACGTAGTTCTCCTTCGTCGCGACCGGAACGCGCGAGAAGTTCGGCTTCCACCGCTTCGCCGTCACCTCGCCACCGTGCTCGCGGACGAAGTCGGCGTACGCTGGAACGTCGGCCACTGCGCGCTCGAAGGCGAGCCAGGCGCGCCACTCGCCGATCCGCCAGAGCACCCTCTCGTGACCCCGGCGGAGCAGCTTCGACGCAAGCCACGGGGACGCAACGATCAGCTTCCGCAGGCCGCGGGTCGCATAGAGCAGCGCGAAGATCACAGTCCGCTGGAAGCGGCTCATCGCAGCAGCTCCTTGGCCGGCAGCCGTGCGCTCTGGGGCGGCTCGGGGCTGTAGCCGAGGCGGAGCAGGAGCCACACCGGCTGCTCTCCCGGCTGAATCCGCTCCTCGAGGCGCGCGTGTGCCGTCGGGTTCGTGATCACGGAGCCGAACGGCTGCAGTACCACCCTGTGCCGCGTAGCCGCGAGCCAGAGCCGCAGGAGCATGCGGCCTGCGTCGTACCACTGCTGCGGCGAGCCCCACGGACCTGCAACCCAGCCGACGGTGGCGGTCCCGCGCGTCTGCCGCAGGTACACGCGGCGCAGCAGCGGCTCGACCGGCCGCACCAACCGGTGGTGATCGAAGAAGGCGCGGATCAGCAGCCCGTTGAAGCCCATGCAGCGCGGCGAGAACCCATCGGCCTTCGCCCGCGCCTCCCCTTCGCTCGTGCGGGTCCAGTGGCGGATCTCAGCGCGGCGGTCGTCCTCGGCGAGGTCGTAGAAGAGCGTCGCGGCATTCAGCTCGACGACCCAGCGCACGAAGGCCGGATCGGCCGAGGCCCTGAACGCGTGGCCGAAGCCGGACGCCTCGGCGACGAGGGTGGCGAGCACGTCCTCCGGCACCGGTCGGCCGTCGTACGGGAGCCGCGACGTCCGGCGGCGGCGCAGCTGCACGAGCGCTTCGTCGTCCCGCGTCGTCGCTTCAGTCAGCTCGAGCCGAGCGACCAGCGCATCCTCGCCCGCGGGCCCGACGAGCTCGTCGCGGAGCTCGGCTCCTCGTGCAGCCGCCGCAACCCGCAGCGCCTCCACGAAGATCCCGACGCCGCACGTCAGGAACGCGTAGTCCGGGTCCTCGACCGGCAGCAACCGTTCAGCCCGCGTGTAAACGGTCGCACGCTGCTCGTCGAGCGCCTCGACGAGCCACGGCTGCGTGTTGTGCGGCGAGGGCGCCCGCCGCGCCTGCTCGACGAGATCGGCCCACACGTCGAGGAGTATCGACGCCCGGGCGACCGAAAGCTACGCCGGCGCCTCGGCGGTGGCCTGCAGCTCGCGGCGGAGATCCTTGATCTCGTCCCGCAGCTTGGCCGCGTACTCGAAGCGGAGCTCCTCGGCGGCCGCGTACATCTCCTCCTCGAGCTGGATGACGAGCTTGTCGAGCTCGGCGGGCGCCATCCCCTCGACCTCCTTGCGGCCCTTGCGCCTGCGGCCAGGCACCGTCGGCGACTCCAACGCGAGGAACTCCGCGATGTCGGAGACGCCCTTGACGATCGACTCCGGCGTGATCCCGTGCTCCTCGTTGTACGCGAGCTGCTTCGCGCGGCGGCGGTCGGTCTCGCTCAGTGCGTGCTTGATCGCCTCGGTGTGCTTGTCGGCGTACATCAGCACCTTGCCGTTGACGTTGCGCGCCGCCCGGCCGATCGTCTGGATCAGGGCCGTCTGGCCGCGCAGGAAGCCCTCCTTGTCGGCGTCGAGGATCGCGACCAGCGAGACCTCGGGCAGGTCGAGGCCCTCGCGCAGGAGGTTGACGCCGACCAGCACGTCGTACTCGCCGAGCCGCAGCTCGCGAATGATCTGGATCCGCTCCAGCGTGTCGATCTCGGAATGGAGGTAGCGCGCCTTGACCCCGGACTCGAGCAGGTAGTCGGTCAGGTCCTCGGCCATCTTCTTCGTCAGCGTCGTGACGAGCACCCGCTCGCCCACCTCCTCGCGGCGGCGGATCTCGTTCAGCAGGTCGTCGATCTGGTTCGTGGTCGCGCGCAGCTCGACCTCGGGGTCGACGATCCCGGTCGGACGGATCAGCTGCTCGGCGATGCGCGTCGAGTGGCGCAGCTCGTACGGTCCCGGCGTCGCCGACATGAACACCAGCTGCGGCACTTTGCCGAGGAACTCGTCGAAGCGCAGCGGCCGGTTGTCGAGCGCCGACGGCAGCCGGAAGCCGTGCTCGACCAGCGTCTCCTTGCGCGAGCGGTCGCCCTCGTACATGCCGCCGACCTGGGGCACGGTCTGGTGCGACTCGTCCACGAAGACGACGAAGTCGGAGGGGAAGAAGTCGAGCAGCGTGTGCGGCGCCGAGCCCGGCGGGCGGCCGTCGAGGTGGCGCGAGTAGTTCTCGATTCCGTTGCAGAAGCCGAGCTCCTGCATCATCTCGAGGTCGTACTCGGTGCGCTGCCGGATCCGGTGCGCCTCCAGCATCTTGCCCTCGGATTCGAAGAGCCTGACCTGCTCGGCGAGCTCGTGCCGGATCTGCTCGGAGGCGCGCTCGACAGTCGGCTTGGAGGTCACGTACTGCGTCGCGGGGAAGACCGCGAGGTGCTCGAGCTTGGCGTAGATCTCGCCGGTGAGCGGGTCGAAGTGCGTGATCTGCTCGACCTCGTCGCCGAAGAACGAGATCCGGTAAGCCGACTCCATGTGCGCGGGCTGCACCTCGACCACGTCGCCCTTGACGCGGAACTTGCCGCGGCCAAGCAGCGTGTCGTTGCGCGCGTATTGGATGTCCACCAGCTTCCGCAGGACGTGGTCGCGGTCGTGCTCCTCGCCGGTCGCGAGCAGGACGACGCGCTTCTCGTACTCCTCGGGCGAGCCGAGGCCGTAGATGCACGAGACCGAGGCAACGATGATCACGTCCCGGCGCGAGAGCAGCGCGGCCGTCGCCGCGTGGCGCAGCCGGTCGATGTCGTCGTTCCGCGAGCTGTCCTTCTCGATGTAGAGGTCGGCCTGCGGCACGTACGCCTCGGGCTGGTAGTAGTCGTAGTAGGAGACGAAGTACTCGACCGCGTTGTCCGGGAAGAACTCCCGCAGCTCGTTGCAGAGCTGGGCGGCCAGCGTCTTGTTGTGGGCGATCAGCAAGGTCGGCTTCTGGACCTGCTCGACGATCCACGCCATCGTCGCCGTCTTGCCGGTGCCGGTCGCGCCGAGCAGCGTCTGGTAGCGCTCGCCTTCGCGCAGGCCGGCCGAGAGCTCGGCAATCGCCTGCGGCTGGTCGCCGGTCGGCCGGTAAACCTCCGTGGTCTTGAGCTCCGCCATTCGCCAAGGGTAGCGACGGCCTAGGCGTCGTCAGGCTCGGGGAGCTCGCGCAGCCTGAGGAACGGCGAGGGGATCAGCCAGAGCACCCCGGCGATCGCGCCGAGGGAGCCGACCCAGAGCGCCGACCGCAGCCCGATCCAGGTGCCGAGCGCGCCGCCGACGAGCGCACCGACCGGGCGCACGCCGTAGTTGACGACCTGGTAGGCGCCGGCGACGCGGGCGCGTAGCCGGTCCGGGACGAGTGCGGCCTTGATCGAGCCGCCGGTGATGTCGAGGATCATCACGCCGAAGCCCGAGAGGAACTCCGCGGCGAACAGGTACGCGAGGATCTGCCAGTCCGCGCCGCCGGCGAGCGGGACGAGCACGAGCGGCACCGGGAAGAGCACGCAGCCGAGGACGAACGCGGGCCCGACGCCGATCCGGCGGCTGATCCGGCCGGTGACGATCGAGCCGGTCAGCCCGCCGATCGAGGCGGCGCCGAGCACCAGCCCGAGCGCGCCGGGGCTGACGCCGAGCGAGCGGATCGCGTAGAGGAAGAACAGCGCCCAGAAGACGAAGTTGAAGAAATTGATCGTCGCGGTCGCGAGCAGTGAGGACCGGAGCATCGGCGAGCCCCAGAGGTAGGCCATCCCCGCCTTGATGTGGCCGCGCTGGGCCGGCTCGGTCGGCGGCTCCACTGGATGGATCGACGACATGGTGAACGCCGAAACGAGGAACGAGAACGAGTCGACGACCAGCGCCGCCGGCGCCGAGAGCGCCTGCACGAGGAGCCCGCCGATGCTCGGCCCGGCGATGAACGAGAGCGCGCGGCTGCCGTTCAGGAGCGAGTTCGCCTCCAGGTACCGCTCCCGCGGCACGAGCGCGACGAACAGCGTCTGGTACGAGATGAAGAAGAGGACGCTCATCGTCCCGACCAGGAAGCCGACGACGTAGAGCTGGGCCAGCGTCAGCACGCCGAGCCAGTAGGCGACCGGGATCGTGGCGAGCAGCCCGGCGCGCCCGAAGGCGGTGAAGATCATCGTCTGGCGGCGACGGCCGCGCTGGTCGATCATCGCCCCGGCGTGCAGCGAGAAGAGCAGGTGCGGGATCAGCTCCGCGGCGCCCAGAAAGCCCATCTGCGCCGCGCTCGCGTTCAGGACGAGCACGCCGACGAGCGGCAGCGCGATCAGCGAGATCTGGTCGCCG
>Ga0307282_10000181_pt1 | contig 18487 bp, 21 predicted proteins | sample ER_DNA_121_FD_194475 | JGI IMG/M metagenome (GOLD analysis project Ga0307282, IMG submission 194475) | Bulk soil microbial communities from the East River watershed near Crested Butte, Colorado, United States - ER_DNA_121 | ecosystem: Environmental > Terrestrial > Soil > Floodplain | place...
GGGCACTGTCGCCACCCCCGACGATCACGCAGGTGCGGTCGCGAAACACATCCTTCTCGCGCACGAAGTAGTGCAGTCCTTTGCCTTCCCAAGCGTCGATGTCATCGACGCCGAGCTTGCGCGGCTCGAAGGCGCCGTGGCCGGCGGTGATGATCAGCGCCCTGCTGAGAAACGGCCCGCCCTTGTCCGTCGTCACGGAGAGGAGCTCCTCACCATCGGGGCTGACGCGCTCCAGCGCCTGCACCTCTTCGCCGAGCCGCACTTCCGGCCCGTACTGGAGTCCCTGCTCCGCACAGAGGTCGACGAGGGCCTGCCCCAGGATCTTGGGATAGCCCGCGACGTCGTAGACGTGCTTCTCGGGGTAGACCGCGGCGACCTGGCCCCCGATTTGCTCGAGGCTCTCGATGATCCGGACCGAGGCGTCGCGGTGCCCGGCGTAATACGCGGCGGCGAGCCCGGACGGCCCCGCTCCGAGGATCGTGATGTCGACGACCCCGTCGGTCACGACGGCACTGTAGACGCCTAGGGAACAGCAGGAGCGGACCGGCTCATGGCCCATTCCCGGCCCGCGAGGCTGCCGGCCACACCTGCGACCGCGAGCGCGTTCATCCCGTGCAGGACGCCAAGCCCGGCCACCGCTCCGCCGAGCCATGCCAGCAGGACCTGAGCGATCAGCAGCCCGAAGAGGATCCCTGCCCACTTGGGCCGAGCGGCGCCGGCCGGATCTCGTCGAGCGACGAACGCGAGGATCAGCAGCACGAGCGCGGCGAGGACGATCACGTAGCCGAGGGCGGCATGCGCGTTGAAGCCGTCCTCGACACCGTGCTTGGTGATCGCGCCCTTGTCATCAGAGACGTCGACAGCATGGAACCCGCCGTACGCGGCCAGGCCGACCTGGACGATGATGGCCAGCGAGACGAGTGAAGCCCAGATTCGGAAAGCCGCGTTCATTCGTTGCTCCTTTCGGCGGTTGGCGGGCGGCGGAGGTTACGCGATCTCACACGCAATCCGCTGCAGCGAAAGCCTGGTGCCCGCGCCCGGCCTGGCAACGCTGCGTGCGGACACTCGAGACGAGCTTCCAACCATCGCCGTCGGGCTCGAAGCGCAGGACGTGCCGAACCGCCGCGACCGAATCGTCGGCGATCCCCTCCTGCAGCACAGTGACCGTCGTCGGGCCACCGCCCTCCGGGGAAGCCTGCGCCAACGTCGTCGTCTTCGCCGCGCTCGTGTCGGCCGCGTGGACGACTGCCAGCGCGAGCTCGGTGGGCGACCGCTCGCTGCCACCGATCGACACAGTCGTCGGCGCTGTCGTCTTGGAGGAACCGCAGGCTGAAAGGAGGAGCGTCGCCGCTAGTGCGAACAGCCCGAGCCGCATCCGGCTGCGCCCTGCTCTGGCTCTGCGCCTTCCTCGACCTGGAAGGAGTGCCCGCATCCGCACGACGCCGAGACATTCGGGTTGTTGATCGCGAACCCTGCCTGCAGTCCCTCGACCCAGTCGATCTCGGTGCCGGCGAGGTAGGGAGCGCTGAAGGGGTCGACGACCACGTCGACGCCGTTCACGTGCAATTCGTTGTCGCCCTCCTGGGCGCCGCGGTCGAAGCCGAGCGCGTACTGGAAGCCGGAGCAGCCACCACCTTGAACGGCGATCCGCAGTACCGTGGCCTCACCCTCGGGCTCCTCGGCCATCAGGTCCCGGATCTTCGCCGACGCACTCTCGGTCAGCGTCACGAGTGTCGGTTGCTCGACGGTTGCCACGGGCTCATCGTAGCAGCGTCCTCCGCCGTCGATCCTCCGCCAAAAGGGGGTGACTTTGTAACAGCTGTCTCCCGCACCACTCCAGGGGTTTCAGGTGACCTCGTGCCACCCACTTGATCCTTGATACGTTCCGGCGCGCCAGGGCCTGGCGGGAGGAGAAGACGGTGCTCGACAACTGGCTGCCGTTTCTGATTTATGCGCTGTTCGCGGCGGCAATCCCGACCTCGATGGTCGTGATGTCGTTCGTGTTCGCGACCCGTCCGAAGCGCCGGACCCGAACGCGCGGAATCCCGTTCGAGTCGGGTGTCTCCACCGGGCCGCCGCGCCGGCAGCGCTTCACGATCAGCTTCTACCTGACGGCAATGCTCTTCATCGTCTTCGACATTGAGATCGTCTTCCTGTACCCGCTCGGCGTCGTCCTCCACAACCTCGCCTGGTTCGGGTTCGCCGAGTTCGCGTTCTTCCTCCTGATCCTCCTGGTCGCCTACATCTACGTCTGGCGCAAGGGCGCACTCGAGTGGCAGTAGGGAAGAAGCGCCTCGCCGACTACGGGCTCCAGTCGGAGCGCGTGCTCTGGCCCGACAAGGGGCCGAGCGAGTTCGAGCAGGAGCTCGGCGACATCGAGTCGCAGCTCGGGCTGACGACACTCGAGAAGGCAGTCGCCTGGTCGCAGACGAAGTCGATGTGGCCTGACACGTTCGGGCTGGCCTGCTGCGCGATCGAGATGATGTCAATCGTCTCGTCGCGGTACGACATCGCGCGCTTCGGGATGGAGGCGTTCCGGTCCTCGCCGCGCCAGGCGGACCTGCTGATCATCTCCGGCCGCGTGGCCCAGAAGATGGCCGCGCCGATCAGGCAGATCTACGACCAGATGCTCGAGCCGAAATGGGTGATCGCGATGGGCGCCTGCGCGAGCTCGGGTGGGATGTTCAACAACTACGCCGTCCTCCAGAGCGTCGACAAGATCCTGCCGGTCGACGTCTACGTCCCGGGTTGCCCGCCCCGGCCCGAGGGGCTAATGGAGGGCATCATCCGACTCCACGAGCGGGTCATGGCCGGGATCCCGGCCGCCTACGAGCTCGGCGGCGTCGCCAAGTAATGGCCTACGAGAGCGTCCCCGGCCTGGTCGAGAGCCGCGAGGCGTATGGAGAGACGACGCTCATCGTCGATCCCGCCCGGCTGGTCGAGGCGTGCACCCACCTTCGGGACGAGCACGGCTTCGACATGCTCGTCGATGTCGCCGCGACCGACTACCTTGGCTGGGGCTCGCCGGGTGTCTCCGGCTACATCGGCACGGAGCAGGGGCGCAACCTGAACCGCCCGATGACGCAGGGCTTGCAGGCGCTGCCGACGCCGAAGCCGAAGCGTTTCGCGGTCAACTACCACCTGCTCGCGATCCGGCCCGGAGCCCCGCGCGTGCGCGTGCAGGTCTGGGTCGACGACGGCGAGTCGGTGCCGACCGTCGTCCCGGTCTGGCCCGGCGCCGACTGGTTCGAGCGCGAGGTGTGGGACATGATGGGCATCGAGGTCGAAGGCCACCCGCACCACGAGCGGCTGCTCATGGACGAGGACTGGGAAGGCCACCCCCTGCGCAAGGACTACCCGCTTGGCGGCGAGCCGGTCCGGTTCTCGGGAGAAGAGTGATGGCGGTCTCTGCGCGACCCGGCCAGGCGGATCCGATCTACGAGGGCTCACGAATCCCCTCGCCGATTCCGACCGTGCTCGAGGTCGACCCGTCCGTGCGCGGGACCGACGACATCCTCACCGTCAACTTCGGCCCCAACCATCCCTCGACGCACGGTGTGCTCCGCCTGATCGTCGACCTCGACGGCGAAGTCGTCGTCGGTGTGCACGCGAAGGTCGGCTACGTCCACACCGGCTTCGAGAAGAACATGGAGCAGAAGTCGTGGTGGAAGGGGATCACGTACGCGCCGCGGATCGACTACCTCGCCTACCAGAACAACGAGCTCGTGTTCGTGCTTGCAATCGAGAAGCTGCTCGGCCTCGAGGTGCCGCCGAAGGCGACGTGGATGCGGATGCTGCTCTCGGAGCTCAACCGGATCCACTCGCATCTGGTCTGGCTGGGAACCGCCGCCCTCGAGCTCGGGGCCATCTCGATGTTCTGGTACACGTTCCGCGAGCGCGACATGGTCCTCGACCTGTCGGAGCTCGTCGCGGGTTACCGCATGCACACGCGGTACTTCCAGGCCGGCGGCCTCGCCGAGGACATCCCACCCGGCTTCTACCCGGAGTGCCGCAAGTTCGTCGAGTGGATGCCGAAGGCGATCAACGACTACGACGGGCTCCTGGCGAAGAACGAGATCTGGGAGGAGCGGACGCGGGAGCTTGGGTTGCTGAACCGGGCCGACGCGCTCGCACTGGGGCAGACCGGGCCCGTGCTGCGCGCCTCGGGCGTCGACTGGGACCTGCGGCGAGACGACCCCTATCTCTTCTATGAGCGCGTCAACTTCCGCGTGCCGGTGTTTCCGCACGGAGACACGTACGACCGCTACCGCGTGCGCATCGAGGAAATGCGGGCGTCGGTCGAGATCATCGAGCAGTGCCTCGACCGCCTCGAGCGGATGGAGGGCGAGCCCTGGATCTCCGACGACCGCAAGGTCGTGCTGCCGCCGCGGGAAGAGCTCCACACCTCGATGGAGTCGCTGATCCATCACTTCAAGATCGTCACCGAGGGCTACCGCGTGCCCGAGGGCGAGGTTTACGTCGCGGTCGAGTCACCGCGGGGGGAGCTCGGCTGCTACGTCGTCTCCGACGGCGGCCCGCGTCCGTGGCGCGTCAAGTTCCGCGCCCCTTCCTTTGCCGCGCTCGAGGCGACCGCGACCACCGTCCAGGGGTCGTACATCGCCGACCTGATCGCAATCGTCGGTTCGCTCGACACCGTCATGGGCGAGGTGGACAGGTGACGATCGCCGAAAATCCTGCGGATTTCCGGCGCGAAGTGGAAGCCATCGCCGCGCAGTACCCCGAGTCGCGCTCCGCCGTGCTACCGGCGCTGCGAATCGCTCAGGAACGGCACGGTGGCTGGCTTCCGCCCGAGGCTTTCGAGGAGGTCGGCGATGCGCTGGGGCTGACGCCCGCCTACTGCAAAGGCGTGGCGACCTTCTACGACATGTTCCACCTGGCTCCGGTGGGGCGGAAGCTGGTGGAGGTCTGCACGAACATCTGCTGCGGACTGCGGGGGGCGCAGGACGTGTTGGACACGTTCGAACGGGAGCTAGGGGTCGCGCCCGGCGAGACGACCTCGGACGGAGAGTTCACGCTGCGCGCCGTCGAGTGCATCGGCGGCTGCGGCTGGCCGACTGTCGTCGCGATCGACGACCGGCACCGGTTGAGCGTCTCCGCGGCCGATGTGCCCGAGATTCTCAAGGAGCTTCGAGATGAGTGACGTGCTCGTCCTCGCAGGCGCGGACGAGCGAGACCTGACGCAGCTCGACGAGTACCGCGCGGTCGGCGGCTACGCACAGGTCGAGCGGGCGCGCGGGCTAGAGCCCCCGGCGATCATCGAGGAGCTGAACACGGCCAACCTCCGTGGCCGGGGCGGCGCCTTCTTCTCGACGGGGACGAAGATGAAGTTCATCCCTTCGCAGGAGCAGAACCCGAAGCCGCACTACGTCTGCGTCAACGCCGACGAGTCGGAGCCTGGGACGTTCAAGGACCGCGAAATCATGAACCGCGTTCCGCACCGGCTGATCGAGGGCTCGCTGATCGCGGCGCACGCAATCGACTCGCAGCACGTCTTCATCTACATCCGGGGCGAGTACCTGGACGCGTTCGAGTCGCTGCGCGCGGCGCTCGACCAGGTGCGCGATGCCGAGCTGCTCGGCGGCGTCACGGTCGTGCTCCATCGCGGCGCAGGCGCCTACATCTGCGGCGAGGAGTCCGGGTTGCTCGAGTCGCTCGAGGGCAAGCGCGGCCAGGCCCGCTCGCGGCCGCCCTTTCCGGCGGTCTCTGGCCTATACGCGTCACCGACGCTGATCAACAACGTCGAGACGATCGCAACGATCCCGAAGATCCTCGAGCTCGGCGGCACCGAGTACGCGAAGATCGGCGCACCGCCGGATTCGACCGGGACACGGCTGTTCTGCGTCTCCGGCAACGTCGTCAAGGGCGGCAACTTCGAGCTGCCGATGGGGATCTCGATGCGCGAGGTGATCTACGACCTCGCGGGCGGGATCCCGGACGGCCACTCGCTCAAGGCCGTGATCCCGGGGGGCTCCTCAATGCCGATCCTGACCGCCGACCAGATCGACGTGCCGCTCGATCACGACGCCCTGCGAGCACTCGACACGTTTCTCGGCGCGGCGGCCGTGATCGTGATCGACGAGCGCGCCTGCATGGTGCAGCTCGGCCTCCGGGTCGCGCAGTTCTACATGCACGAGTCGTGCGGGAAATGCACGCCGTGCCGGGAGGGAACGCGCTGGATGGTGCAGATCCTGGAGGCGGTCGAGGCCGGCGAGGCGACCCATTCGCAGCTGGATCTGCTGCTCGACGTCTGCGACCGGATCCTCGGCAAGTGCCTCTGCCCGCTCGGGGACGCGGCCGCGATGCCGGTCGCAAGCTACGTGGTCAAGTTCCGCGATGAGTTCCGTGCCCACATCGACCACGGCGGCTGCCCCTTCGGCGGCGAGTCGTCGCTCGATGGGTTGTTCGCTCCGGTCGACCAGCACACGCACCACCCGGTGCTCGAGGAAGGAGTGCCGGCGTGACGCGCCCTGCCTTCAGGGTCAGGCACCCGGACATGGCGGGGTGCCTGACCCTAAAACGGCTCCGAGGTGAGCGGTGAGCGCCCCTGAGCTCGTCACCGTCAAGGTCGACGAGCGCTCCGTCCAGGTGCCGAAGGGCACCGGCCTCGTCGAGACGGCTGCCGCGGCCGGGATTGAGATCCCCGTCTTCTGCTACGAGCCGCGCCTCGGGCCCGCCGTCGGCGCCTGCCGCATGTGCCTGGTCGAGGTCGAGGGCATGCCGCCGAAGCCTCAGGCCGGCTGCACCTTGACGGCGCAGGACGGGATGGTGGTCAAGACCGCGCGCACCTCCGAGATGGCCCGGGTCGCGCAGAACGCGACGCTCGAGTTCATCCTCGTCAACCACCCGCTCGACTGCCCGGTCTGCGACAAGGGTGGCGAGTGCCCGCTGCAGGACCTCACCTTCCGCTACGGGCCTGGAAACACCCGGATGACGTTCGAGAAGCGGACGTTCGAGAAGCCGATCCCGATCTCTCCGGCGATCTCGATCGACCGCGAGCGCTGCATCCTCTGCTACCGCTGCACGCGCTTCAGCGAGTCGGTCTCCGAGGACAATCAGCTCGTCGCGCTCAACCGCGGCGCCCAGACGATGATCGCGACGTTCGAGGACGAGCCGTACACCGGCGCGTTCACGGGCAACGTCACCGAGCTCTGCCCAGTCGGCGCGCTGCTCCCCACCGAGCCGCGCTTCCAGCTCCGCCCGTGGGAGCTCCAGAGCGTCCCAACCGTCTGCGGCCTCTGCCCCGTCGGCTGCAACATCGACGTCAACCAGCGCGAGGGAAAGGTGCGCCGGATCCTCTCCCGCAACCACCCCGAGGTCGACGAGGGCTGGATCTGCGACAAGGGCCGCTTCGCGTTCGCCCACCTCTACGCCGAGGACCGAATCGTCGATCCGCTTCGGCGCGTCCGCAGCCGGGGCCTCGAGGAGGTCTCCTGGGAGGACGCCCTTGACGACGCCGAGCGGCTGCTCCGTGAGGCGGACGGCCGCGTCGCGGTCGCGCTCTCCGGCTCGGAAACCACGGAGGAGGCTTACGCACTCGCCAGGCTCGTGCGCGAGGGCCTCGGCGCGCACACGGCGATGCTGCCGGAGGAGATCGGCGACGGCCTCGATGCCTTCCGCGCGCCGCTGTCGGCGATCCGCGACGCCGAGCTGATCGTCGTGCTCGGCGACGACCCGGTCGTCGAGCGCGCCCCGATCGTCGATCTCTGGCTGCGCAAAGCCCGACGCGCGGGCGCCGAGATCGTCGAGATCGGCCCCGCCGGGGACATCCAGGTCGCTCCCGGGACGGCCGCGCAGGCCTGTCGCGAGCTGAAGATGAGCGAGCTCGGCCGACGCCTCGGCGACTCGGAGCGCGCGATCGTGATCTGGTCGGGAGGTGGCGCCGGCGGCGGCTCGCATCTCGCCGAGCTGGCCGGCCAGCTCGGCCTCGCCGACAAGCCCGGTTCGGGTGCCTTCTTCCTACCCGAGACGGCGAACGGCCGGGGCGTCGCGATGGCCTGGGCCGCCGCATCGGACGAGGAAGGCGCAGAGCCGGAGCCGCTCGGGCTGCTGATCGTCTCCGGTGACGAGGCCGCCGCGAACCCGAACGTGCGGGCGCTCGCCGAGCGGGCCGAGCGCGTGATCGCGATCACGATGTTCCACTCGCTCGCGGTCGGCTGGGCCGACCTCGTCCTCCCCGGAACCAGCTACCTCGAGCGCGAGGGCACCTACGTCAACCTCGAGGGCCGGATCCAGCGCCTACGCCGGGCGGCGATCCCACCGGCGCCCGACGAGCTCGCCTGGCTCGCCCGGCTGGCCGAGCGTTTCGAGGTCCAGCTCTCCCCGTATCCGTCGATGGTCTTCGCCGAGCTCTCCGAACGGGCCTTCGGCGGCGTCACCTACGAGGACCTCGGCGAGCACGCGCGCCTGCCGGAGCGTTCACCGGCCACGCCCACGATCGAGAGCCCGGACGAGCCCGCGCTCACAGAACCGGCCGGTGACGGCCTGCTCCTGCTCCGCTACCGGCCGCTCTTCTCCGGTCCGGCGGTCGAGCGGGTGCCGGAGCTCCAGTTCCAGCGCCCCGCGCCCGAGGTCGAGCTTTCCACGGAGGACGCGCAGAGGCTCGGCATCATTCGCGGCGACCCGGTCAAGCTCCGCTCGAACGGGACGTCGGTCGAGCTCCGCGCCGCGATCAACCGCCGCCTCAAGGCCGGGGTAGCGCGGGTGGCCGAGGACCAGGCCCGCGACCTCCACGGCGCCGTGGAGGTGACCCGAGCATGAGCGAGCCGTGGTGGGTGAGCGCGATCAAGGGCTTCGTGATCATCAACCTCGTTTTGCTCACGTTCGCCTACACGACGCTGCTCGAACGCAAGGCGCTGGCGCGGATGCAGCTTCGCTACGGCCCGAACCGAGCCGGGCCCTTCGGACTGCTGCAGCCGATCGCCGACCTGGTCAAGCTGGTTCGCAAGGAGAGCTTCTTCCCGACCGCGGCGAACGACATCCCGTACATCGTCGCCCCGGTCGTGTCCGCGTTCACCGCCCTGGCCGCCTTTGCAGTGATCCCCTACGGCAACGGCTGGAACATCTGGCATTACCACGTCAATGGCGTCATCGCGAACGTCCCGATCAGCCTGATCCTGATCTTCGCGCTCGGCTCGATCGGCATCTACGGCTTCATCGTCGGTGGCTGGGCGAGCGAGTCGAAGTTCTCGCTGCTCGGCTCGATGCGCACCTGCGCCCAGCTCGTCTCCTACGAGGTCTCGCTCGCGCTCAGCGTTCTCGGCGTCGTCATCACCGCCGGGTCCCTGTCGCTCGTCAACATCGTCCACAACCAGGCGGATTCGGTCTGGTACGTCGGTCCGCAGGCGGTTGGTTTCCTCATCTTCCTGATCAGCGGCGTCGCCGAGACGAGCCGCGCCCCGTTCGACCTGCCCGAAGCCGAGCAGGAGCTCGTCGCCGGCTACCACACGGAGTACTCGGGCATGCGCTGGGGGCTCTTCCAGATGGCCGAATACGTGAACATGATCACGCTCAGCGCACTCGCGATCACGCTCTTCCTGGGCGGCTGGCACTTCCCGTTCGCGCACGGAGTCGACTTCCTCGGACCGCTCTGGTTTTTCTTGAAGCTCCTGCTGCTGCTCCTCGTCTTCATCTGGCTGCGGGCGACGCTGCCGCGCCTTCGCTACGACCAGCTGATGAGCTTCGGCTGGAAGATCCTGCTGCCGCTCGCAACGATCAACGCGCTCGTGACGGCCCTCGTGGTGGTTTGGCACTCCTCATGAGCGAAAAATGCTGCGCATTTTCCGCTCGGCTGTTTTGTCCCATCGCTCCGCTCGGGAGATCTAGGAGAAGCCTTTGAGCCCTCAGCCGGTGGACACCATCAAGGGCTTTGGCGTGACCTTCAAACAGATCTTCAAGAAGCCGATCACGCAGCAGTACCCGGAGTACAAGCGGCCCGTGTACCCGCGCTTCCGCGGGCGACACCGGCTTCACCGCCATCAGAACGGCCTCGAGAAATGCGTCGGCTGCTCGCTCTGCGCGGCCGCCTGCCCTGCCGACTGCATCCGCGTCGTCGCCGAGGAGAACACCCCCGAGAACAGGGTCTCGCCCGGCGAGCGCTACGCACGCATCTACGAGATCAACCTCAGCCGCTGCATCTTCTGCGGCTACTGCGAGCTTGCCTGCCCGTTCGACGCGATCACGCTCGGCAACGAGTACGAGCTCTCCGAGTACGACCGCGACGACCAGATCTACACCAAGGACATGCTCTTGGCCAAGCCGATCAAGAAGACGCCGGTCGCCGACCCGAGCCTCTACGACACGCCGATCCCCTACTACCAGGAGCATTCGTAATGGGCAATGTCGTCGTCTGGGCGGTCTGGGTCGTGGCGGCCTTCAGCTGCCTGGCTTCGGGGATCGCGGTCATCTCGTTCACAAACCCGTTCTACTCGGCGCTGGCCCTGATCGGAAACCTCGCCTCGCTGGCCGTCCTCTACCTGCTGCTCTCGGCCGAATTCGTCGCCGCGGGGCAGGTGCTCGTCTACGCGGGCGCGGTGATGGTGATGTTCCTGTTCGTGACCGCCTACCTCGGCGGTCACGCCGATGCGCCCTGGGCCGGTGGTCCAAGCTGGCAGCAATTCGGGGCCGTGCTCGCCGCGGGCGCGATCCTCGTCGAGGTGATCGTCGTGATCGGCCTCAAGGCCGGCGGGCGGCTCTCGCACGAGGCCAAGATCGACAGCAACTTCGGCTCGCCGCAGCAGATCGGGCGGCTTTTCCTAACCGACCACCTGCTTGCCTTCGAGATCACCTCGGTCGTGCTGCTCGTCGCCGCGGTCGGCGCCGTCATCCTCGGCGCGCATTCACGACGGTCCGGAACGACGGCAGGAGTCATTCACGAGAGGGAAGTGCGTGCTCGGTCCTGACATCGCCTGGTACCTCGCGGTCTCGGCGTTCCTGTTCGCGACGGGAACACTCGGCGTGCTGCTACGCCGAAGCCCGCTGATCGTGCTGCTGTCGCTCGAGATCATGCTCAACGGAGCGAACCTCGCCCTGATCGCGTTCGCCCGGCACCAGGGCGATGCGAGCGGCCAGATCTTCGCGCTGGCGGTGATGGCGGTCGCGGCCTCGGAGGTCGTCGTGGGGCTCGGCCTGATCGTCGCGATCGCGCGCAAGCGGCTCGACCTCGACGTCGACAAGCTCTCGTTCCTGCGCGGATAGATGATCATCGCCGCCTGGATCTGCCTGCTCGCCCCGCTGGCCGCGGCACTTCTGATCACCCTGCTCGGCACCCGGATCTCCCGCCGCGCCGCCGCCTACGTGTCAACGACGTCGGTGCTCAGCTCGTTCGCGGCGGCGCTCGTCGTCTTCGCGAAGCTCTGGGCCGAGTCGCCCGACCAGCGCTCGCATGCCTCGACGGCCTGGGAGTGGCTGAACGCGGGCACCTTCCACGTCGGCCTGCGCATCCTGGTCGACCCCCTCAGCGTGATGATGATGCTGATCGTCTCCGGCGTCGGCTTCCTGATCGTCGCCTACTCGATCGGGTACATGGACGGGGACGACGAGGAGCGGCGCTACTTCGGCTACATGGCGCTGTTCGTCTTCTCGATGCTGGCGCTCGTCCAGGCCGGGAACCTCGTGATCCTGCTGGTCGGCTGGGGCCTCGTCGGGCTCAGCTCCTACCTCCTGATCGGCTTCTGGCACGAGCGGCCCGCGGCGATCGCGGCCGCGAAGAAGGCATTCGTGATGAACGCGATCGGCGACGCGACGATGGCGCTTGCCTTCTTCATCCTGATCCAGCACGGGCAGTCGCTGAACTTCCCCGACACTTTCGATGTCGGGCCAGGCCACGGCTGGCTGGTGAACCTGGTCGCGCTCGGCCTCCTCGGCGGGGCGGTCGCCAAGTCCGCCCAGCTGCCGCTGCAGACGTGGTTGCCCGATGCGATGGAGGGCCCGACCCCCGTCAGCGCGCTGATCCACGCGGCGACGATGGTGACCGCAGGCGTCTATTTGATCGTCCGCACGCACGCGATCTTCGAGCAGGCGCCGCGGGTGCAGGAGCTGGCCGCCGGGCTCGGCGCCGCGACGCTCCTGATGGCGGGCCTGATTGCGCTCGTGCAGACGGACATCAAGCGCGTGATCGCGTACTCGACGATGTCCCAAATCGGCTATATGTTCCTCGGCGCGGGCCTGGGCGCCTACGGGAGCGCGATGTTCCACCTGATGACGCACGCGTTCTTCAAGGCCCTGCTCTTCCTCGCAGCCGGGCTCGTGATCCACGCGCTCGCGGGCGAGCAGGATATGCGCAAGATGGGCGGGGTCGGCCGCGCGATGCCGGTGACCCGGATCACGTTCCTGATCGGCTCGCTCGCGCTCGTCGGGATCCCGCCGTTCGCCGGCTTCTTCTCGAAGGACTCGATCATCGCGTCGGCGCTTGGCCAGGGCTGGTACCAAGACCTCCTCTTCGCCGTCGCGCTCATCGGGACGCTCCTGACCGGGATCTACGCCTTCCGGCTCTACTTCCTCGTCTTTCCGGGGGAGCCGTCCCCGTTCGTGGAGGAGCACCTGATGCACGGCTCGCACGCGGTCGGGGTCGAAGGCGCTCACGGCGAAAGCCATGGACACGACACGCATGAGCACAGGGGTGAGGGCCCGTTCTCGATGACGGCGCCGGTGCTCGTGCTCGCGGTCCTCGCGGTGATCGGCGGCTGGATCCAGTTCGCGCCGCTCTGGCACCCGATCTCCGACTGGCTGGAACCGGTGGCCCGGCCGCTAACCGAGCCGACGAACACGCAGGAGGCACTGGCGAGCCTGTTCGCGGTCCTGCTCGGGCTGGCCGGGATCGGGGTCGCCTGGGTGCTCTACAGCGCGCGCCGCTGGCAGGTGCCGCGCTGGGCGCTCGGGCAGCGGCTGCTCGAGCACAAGTTCTACTTCGACGAGGCGTACGACTTCGCGTTCTACCGGCCCAGTGTCGCCCTCGCCGACTACCTGCGCCGCTGGTTCGAGGAGCCGGTGATCCAAGGGTCGATCACCGAGGTCGCGGGCGGCGTGCGGGACCTGGGGTTCTGGACCCGGCGGTTGCAGACGGGCCTCGTTCGCACCTACGCGCTCGCGATCGCCGCGAGCCTCGTCGTGCTCATGGTCGTCTTCGTGGCGGTGCGTTGACGTGGCCTGGCTGACGACCGCGATGATCCTGCTGCCGCTCGCCGGCGCGCTGCTCGTCTGGGTCTTCCCCTGGGACAACTTCACCGCGGGGGCGATCGCGCTGCTCGTGGCGCTCGCGGAGGTCGGAGTCTGGATCGAGTGCCTCGTTCGCTTCGACTTCAATCAGGGCGGCCTGCAGCTCGACCAGCAGACGAGCTGGTTCAGCGACCTGCACGTCTCCTACCACGTCGGCATGTACGGGTTTTCGCTCTGGCTCGTCGGCCTGACGGTGGTTGTCCAGGCGGCGACAATCGCCTACGCGTTCTGGGCCAGGCGTACCGGCGCGCGCGCGTACTTCGGGCTGATGCTCCTGCTGACGGCCGCGATCGTCGGCGTCTTCACCGCCCAGGACCTGCTCCTCTTCTACGTCTTCTGGGAGGCCATGCTGCTGCCGCTCTACGTCCTGATCGGCGTCTGGGGCGGTCCGGGGCGGCTCGGCGCGACGATCAAGTTCGTCATCTACACGATGGCCGGCTCGCTCCTGATGCTCGCCGCGGTGATCGTGCTCGGCCTCTCGCAGGGCACCTTTGATCTGACCGCGAGCTGGCAGAGCTCGAGCGACTGGCTCTTCCTCGGGTTCGTCGCCGCCTTCGCGGTCAAGGCGCCACTGTTCCCCCTGCACGGCTGGCTGCCCGATGCCTACCGCGAGTCTCCGCCCGAGGTGTCTGCCGTGCTGAGCGGGGTGGTGTCGAAAGCGGCGATCTACGGCTTCATCCGGATCGCGATCACGAAATTCCCCGAGCCGACCAAGGACTTCAGGACGGTGATCCTGGTGCTTGCCGCGATCGGGCTCGTTTACGGCTCGCTGCTCGCGTTCCGGGCGCCCGACGTCCGGGGCGTGATCGCCTACTCGTCGCTGGCGCAGCTCGGCTTGATCACCTTCGGCGTCTTCGCCGTCAACGACCTCGGCTTGAACGGCGCCGTCCTGCAGATGGTCAACCACGGCTTGATCTCAGCCGCGCTCTTCCTGCTCGCAGGCGGGATCGAGCGGCGCGCCGCTACCGGAGAGTTCGCGCGCCTCGGCGGCATGGCCCGCGGCAGACCCGTGCTCGCGACCGTGCTGATGACGACGGGCGTGATCGCGCTCGCGGTGCCGGGCTCGGCCGCGTTCGCCGGGGAGTTCGCGATCCTTGCCGGCGTCTTCACCCGAGGTTGGGGCTATGCCGTGGTGGGCGCGGTCGCGATCGTGCTGGCGGCGATGTACATGCTGCGGCTGATCTCGGCGGTCTTGCACCGGGAGCCCGGGCCTGCGGTGACTCCCGCAGCGCTCGATCTGAGGCCGGCCGAGCTGGCCGCGATCGTCCCGCTGCTTGCCTGTCTACTCGCCTTGTCGGTGTGGCCGGCGGCGATCACCGAGAGGTCGTTCACCGGCAACCGGGCCGGGGCTGAGATCGGCGCACAGTTCGGAGGGAAGCCGTGATCCCGCGCCCGCACGTCGACTGGTTCGCCCTCGCGCCCGAGCTGATGCTCCTCGGCGCCATGGGCTTCGCGCTGATGGGCGCGGTGCTGCTGCCGAAGGAGAACCGGCGCGACTTCGGTGCGCTCTCCGCGGCTATCGGTTTCACGGGCGCTTTCGTCTATGCGGTCGTCATCTACGTCCACACGCCCGAGCCGCAGAGCGTCATCGCCGACTCGGTGACCCGCGACCGCTTCGGCGCGCTCGCGCAGGTGATGATCTGCGGCGCGGGCCTGCTCGTCGTCGGAGTCGCGTACGCGAACCGGATGCGCGATGAGCACGTCGCCGAGTTCTACGCCCTCCTGGTGGCTGCCGGCGCGGGCATGTGCTTCCTGGTCACCGCGAACAATCTGATGACGCTCTTCCTCGGGCTCGAGTGGTTCTCGATCGCGCTCTACATCCTCTGCGCGATCGACAGCCAGCTCGAAGGCTCGCTCGAAGCCGGGCTCAAGTACCTGATCATCGGCGGCTTTGGCTCGGCCGTGTTGCTCTTCGGCTCAGCTTTGGTCTACGGCGCGACCGGCGAGCTCGCCTTCAACCAGATTGCCGACGCGGTCTCGGCCCAGCACCTCAGCGGGGACGCCCTGCTCGTCGGCGGGCTGGCGATGATGATCGTCGGCCTCGGGTTCAAGGCCTCTGCTGCGCCGTTTCACCAGTGGACACCCGATGTCTACGAGGGGGCGCCCACGCCGGTGACCGCCTTCATGTCGGCGGCGACGAAGGTGACGGCGCTCGTGCTGATGCTGCGGGTGCTGCGAACCGCGTTCCCGCAAGAGGCACACCTTTGGACGATCGCCGTCGCGGCGATCGCGTGTGCGTCGCTTGCGGTCGGGAATCTCAGCGCGCTCGTCCAGCGCAACGTCAAGCGGATGCTGGCCTACTCGTCGATCTCACAGGCGGGCTTCATGCTGATCCCGATCGCCTCGAACAACGAGCTCGGCGCCCGAGCGCTGCTGTTCTACCTGATCCCTTACGCCGCGATGTCGGTCGGCGCCTTCGCCGTGATCACGGCCCGCGAGCGCGAGCTCGCCGCGCCGGTGACGCTGGACAACCTCGCCGGCATGGGCTGGGAGCGGCCGCTGCTCGGCGTGGCGATGGGCATGTTCATGTTCGGCTTCGCCGGGCTACCGCCGACGGGCGGCTTCGTCGGCAAGTTCTACGCGTTCTCGGCCGCATACGAGCACGGCTGGACCTGGCTGGTGATCGTCGGCGTCGTCGCGACGGCGGTCAGCCTCTACTACTACCTCGCCGTCGTTCGGGCGATGTACATGCGACCCGCGAGCGAACTCCAGCTCGGAGCCGTTCCGGTAGCCGGTGGCGCACCGCCGCGGGACGCGCTGCTGCAGACGTCGGTCGTACTGGCGCTGGGCGTCACCCTCGCTACGTTCTTCGCGGTGCAGCCGCTGATCGACGTGGCGAAGCACGCAGCGAGCGCGCTGCCGTTCTAGTTCTCGCGAAGCTCGACGGCGAGCGCGGTCAGCGCCTGCAGGCAGAAGACGAAGACGCACGCGAGCAGCGCCGAGCGGGCGACAGCCGGCACCGACGGGTCGCCGACCGTCGGGGCGCGTGACGCAGTCGCGACGAGCAGGAGCGCGAGGACGACGCCCCAGATGTAGGTCTGAGCTTGCTGAGTCTTGCCGTCGACCCGATCCGAGAGGCTGCGCAGACCCGCGATCGCAGTCACCGGGACGGCGACCAGCAAGGCGTCGAAAGCGAGCGCATGCGCCCCCGCCTGGTCGGCGAGCGCGGCGCCAAAAACGAGCGCAAGAGGCAGGAGGCGGCCGGACATGCCGCCGCGTTCGGCGAACCGGCGCGCTTTCCTGCGTTACCCTCGCGGCTTCAAATCTACGAGGAGGATGAATGCCGGACGTTTCCGTGACCTGGCTCGGCCATGCGAGCTTCCGGGTCGACAGTCCCAGCGGCAAGCGGATCTACGTGGATCCGTGGCTTGACAACCCGAAGTGCCCGGACGGGGAGAAAGCGCCGGAACGGGCCGACGTCGTCGCCGTCACGCACGGCCACGGCGATCACGTCGGCAGCGCAGTCGACATCGCCAAACAGTTCTCGACCGAGATCATTGCCAACGTCGAGCTGAAAGAGTGGCTCGGGAAGCAGGGAGCCGACGTCGGCGAGGTGCCGGGCTCGAACAAGGGCGGCACGGTCGACATCGACGGGATCAAGTTCACGTTGGTGAACGCTTTCCACTCGAGCGGGACGCCGGACGGTGGCTACGGCGGCGAGGCCGCTGGAATCGTGATCACGTTCGAGAACGGCACGGCGATCTATTTCGCCGGTGACACCTGCGTCTTCGGCGACATGCAGCTGATCGGCCGGCTCTACAGCCCCGACGTGGCCGTCCTGCCGATCGGCGGCCACTTCACCATGGATCCGCGCGAGGCCGGCGTGGCGCTGGAGCTGCTTGGCGCGAAGCGGTGCATCCCCTGCCACTACGGGACCTTCCCGCTGCTAAAGGGCACCCCCGAGGAGCTGAAGCAGCATGCAAGCGGGGTCGAGATCCTGGCGATCGAGCCAGGGGAGACGGTCACGGTTTGAGAGAGCGCTGGTTCGGAGCCACGGGCAAGCGCGTGCCCGAGCTTGCCGCCGAGGGCGATCCCGCTGTGCCGCTCGAGGAGGCGCTCGTGCTCGACGACGTCTCCGACGCGGCGGCGCTGCGTGACGCCCACCAGAAGGGTAAGCCGATCGTCGTCCGTGCCGGGTCGGCCGAGGAGATCGTCACCGCGCTGAGGCGCCCGGAGGTTGCGAGCGTCCTCGTCCCAGCCGACAAGCCCGAGCTGCTCGAGCTCGACCTGCGGGAGTTGACCTATGGCTAGGACCGTCGCCACTTACTCGATCGCGGCCTGCGACCTCGAGGCCGGGCAGTGGGGCGTCGCGACGCAGTCGAAGTTCCTGGCGGTCGGCTCCGTCGTCCCGTGGGCCGAGCCCGGCATCGGCGCGATCGCGACGCAGGCCTACGCGAACCCTCGCTACGGGTCGGAGGGGCTTGTGCTGCTGCGCGAGGGGCTCTCCGCCGAGGACGTCGTCGAGCGGCTGACCGCCGCCGACAAGGGGCGCGACCAGCGCCAGCTCGGGGTCGTCGACAACCAGGGGCGTAGCGCAAGCTTCACCGGCAAGGAGTGCCTGGACTGGGCGGGCGGAAGGACCGGCCCGTGCTACGCCGCTCAGGGAAACATCCTCGTCTCGGCCGAGACCGTCGATGCGATCGCCGAAACCTTCGAGGCGTCGCAGGGACCGCTCGTCGAGCGGTTGCTCGGCTCGCTCGACGCCGGGCAGGCGGCCGGCGGCGACCGGCGCGGTCAGCAGTCGGCGGCGATCCTCGTCGTCGAGCAGGACGGTGGCTACGCGGGCCTCTCGGACACGGTCGTCGAGCTCCGGGTCGAGGATCACGAGCTCCCGCTCCAGGAGCTCAGACGCCTCTACCGCCTGCATGAGGCGCTGTTCGGTGAGACGCCGCGGGAGGAGTGGCTCGACGTCGACGACGAGCTTGCGGCCGAGCTGCGCGAGCGGCTGGCGAAGCTGGGCTACGACGGTGAGCTCGACGACGCTTTCAACCAGTGGGCCGGTAACGTCAACCTCGAGGAGCGCGTGGACGGAACCGGGCAGATCGATCCTGTGGTGCTGGCGGAGCTGAGGGAGCTCTCGTGAGCGAGGGCTACGAGATCGTCCACATCGACGAGCTCGAGGAACTGCCGATCAACAACGGCGAGTTCGTCTGGCGGCCGGTCCGGCGAAGGTTCGGCATCACCGCCTTCGGCACGAATGCCTACACCGCCAAGGCCGGCCAGCGAGTCGTCGAGGAACACCAGGAGAAGGACA